>Ga0126342_10021413_pt1 | contig 10781 bp, 6 predicted proteins | sample Cyp1metagenome_FD_92528 | JGI IMG/M metagenome (GOLD analysis project Ga0126342, IMG submission 92528) | Coral microbial communities from Lord Howe Island, Old Settlement Bay, Australia - Cyphastrea 1 metagenome | ecosystem: Host-associated > Invertebrates > Cnidaria > Coral ... | reverse complement strand
GCACCAGGCATGGCAATAGTGGAAACTTTTTTCCGCAACTCCAATTTTGTTGTCCTCCTTCTCCTTCTCCTTCTCCTTCTTCTCCTTCTTCTCCTCCTCCTCGTCCTCCTCCTTCGCCTCCACCTCCTCTACCCCCACTTCCATGATCCCAGCTATAAGGTTCCAAAAATTTACTATTGGAATGCTGACCCCCCTATTTTTTTTTAAAATAATTATTTTATTTAGGGGGGGTTACTATTAGGCAGCCTACATTACTTTGTCTCGATATTTAGCAGCACGGCTCTCACCGAATGGAGGGAAGCTGGACTACTTAGGTGACCCTGGAGAGGCAAGAGAAAAGGTCAGATGAGGTGTATGTTAGGTATGAACAATACATGCGCCAGATTTTGCTGTCTATTTCGTCATTGTGTGTGAGATCCTGTTTTAAAGAAACCTGTTTTTTTAATAACCCGGTGATTTTGGAATACCTTAAAAAAAGAAGGTTCCTGGCTTAGGAGGTCTATATATATATAACAGAATAAATAGATATAGTCATATTTATGGAGATGTATCTATCTATCTAAATATATATATATAATATAACTATGTGTGATGTAAAAAATGACTAATTTAAAATGACTAGTCACTACGTACCCCCCCCTCCCTAGTCATTTAATTAACACGGACGATGTATATATACATGGATACGAATGGACACTAAAGAACACTTGTTCTTTCAACCGGGAAGCCCAAACGTCCGGACACAAACAATCCAAGGCTCCGCGATCGGAAACAGGATCTCGAACAGGGAGTTCAACACCAAGACCTACCAACGTGCGCGATGTCAAAAACTGGGAAGCCAATGGTGTCCCTCCAAAAACATGAAACACCTCGTGCAGTACGGTTGCTGAGATGCGTCAAGTTTGTTAAGTCTTGAATTTTGATCCCTATATCATCTGGTTGGTGGCTTCAACACCTCTGAAAAATATGACTTCGTCAGTTGGGATTATCATTCCCAATATATGGAGAAAAAAAAATGTTCCAAACCACCAACCAGGCACCCTATATCCATCTAAACAGGCGTAGAATGACACGGCAGATTCGGACTTTGGGTGAAAAATGGCCGACGGCCCAGGACTCCACTTGGATGTACATCCCACCCTGTGCTTTATTGTGGTTTTAGTTCTCCCACATAAAAGACATATAATCCGATACATACATAAGGGATGTTCCATGTATAACTGCAACATACTGAAACAATCTTGGAGTATGACGTTATTATGATTTTGGCAGTGGACCAGGCTTGCCGTCTCTTCAGAAATACGTAGACCATCAGTTTATCCATGATTTTTAAAAAAGACCTCCAGCAAATTAACATAGACCCTGTCGTTCATAGGGCCGTTGGAAGACTCGATTCCACAGTTTCAGGATCTATGTAAAGTGGGAGATAAAATACCATCCCATGCAGTTGCTATTGACCCCAGAATCTTCATATATTGAGTGTAGTAATCTCATCAAACAACCGGAAAACTGAGGTGCAAACAATGTCGAAGATATTCCTGAGCGCAGCGGGGGATGGGTAAGCCTCCTGTAAACGTTTACGATGTGGAAAACGTACCATTTCTATACCATGTTCTGAAACGAAAAAACTACAGTATGCTTCTGCCACATCTATATGTTAGTTTCCAGGATAAAAACTGATGGTTTCCGGATGTTCCGTGGAAGACCCCCGAGGGATTCTTGGTTGTGACTTCCCGTTTTTTCGTCTTTTTTCCGTTGACGAACAGGATAGCAGAAGCCCCGCTATCCACCAGCAAGATGAACAGTCGAAGATACTTGGTGGCTCATCCCACTTAGGATCCGTAGGTTATATCCCTTTGTTCTTTGTCAGATATTTTTTAGTACGTCGGGTAAATCCAATTGTAGGGTTACAACATCCACGGAACGTATCATGTACAATTCATCTTGATCAGCAACTTTCTGATTCAGTGCCAACATTCGGCATCCAATTCCAACACGGGCGGCTCGCCGCTGAAAATCAGTGGAGCCAGTTGGAAAAACACGAAATCTGGCTGATCAGCCAGTGATTTCCAGACATTTTCCAATAATTTTCCAATGTTGATTCTATAGTGATTTCCATCTTTAAAAAAAACACTAGAAATCTAGACATCACTAAATCATCAATCGGAAAATTATCAGCCTCCAAATAAAGAAATCAAGCTGGCAGCGAGTGAACAACCCAAATACAGAATAATGAGTGAATAATACAGCCCCAAAATGATGGCAGAGCCGCATAGCATCGCATAGCCCATCAAGGATGGAGACCTAGAACCTCACTCATAGTCACGAGGTGAGGTTTGACAAATCATGACAAATCTTCGTTTACTAACTTCTCGTGAATGCGTTGAGTGATTTGACCAATTCTGCCACCAAACCTAGGACCAAACGAAGCCACATCGAAACATCAGTCCTGTGCACCTGATCTCATCGTCCACCATGGCACAGGCGCGCACAATTCTGGTGGAAACTGATCTTGTCGCATGGGATTTACCCTTCGGTAATCACACATTTCCAGCTGGGAAATCCTCTAATAATGGAGTTGTTTAATGGTGCTTCTGGGAAATTCGTCCATAAATGGTGAATTTTGCATTGGCATGGTTCTTTTATCGGAGGGTACAAGAAATTTATGAGGGATTTGATGGGTTTTATATGTTTCTTTTGATTTACATATGTGCCATGGTCAAGCTACATGGGTAGTCATACGGGTAGTCTAGTCATCACACCTTGAAATTGGCCTTTCTTTTCATCCTGTTGTCAATGGAGGTATGACCATCCCAGAATTAGCGGCTTCATCTAATCCAACTTTTGATCATGGCACACCTGGGCTCAAAGGACTGCATGATTCCACATGAAAAGGTGCTTGGTTCTCAACCTTTTGGCAGCCAAATTCCGAGCATCATCCTCCAAAGCTCCAGGTTGCAAAAAATGGCACAAGACGGAGACTTCACAATGTAACCATGGATTGATACCCATAGGCCCACACCAGCAATCTTTAAATCTCATGTGTCATGCTCCTAGATTCAAGGATCGGCCGGAATTAATTACCATAATTACCTGGTTGGTGGTTTCAACCCCTCTGAAAAATATTAGTTAGTTGGGATTATTCTTCCCAATATATGGAAACATAAAAAATGTTCCAAACCACCAACCAGTTACAGTATGATCAGACTGAAATGAAGTAATCAATTTTGGGATGACTCCCCTGACTAAACATCATTTCCAGTGACGTCGCAGTGAGGTTGTCATAATTACACATAATGATGTCATTATGTAGTCACTACACAACCTGCGATGAACGCAGGCAGAGACACCTGAGAAGGAAGGGCAAATCCCAAGCCTCAACACCGTCTTGTTGCTGGTTGCATTCCTTCGGTATTTTTGCATCAGCAAATTCCTGAGATGACCTGAACAAATTCATCACTACCCTCCGGTAAACTAACATAGCTATGGAAAATCACCATGCTATTAATGGGTAAATCCACTATAAATGGCCGTTTTCAATGGGAAATATGGCAGCCCATTTGGGGTTTGCTTCCCCAGTATCCAGTCATGACGAGGTCTTCATGAGGCCTGCCGCCGAAAATTTGTCACCAAGGCGTTTCAGTCAAAACAGCTGAGCAGTGCCCCAAACCCCACAAAGATTCATGGAACATCTGGGTTTGTCTGAGATTTAGATGGGAAAATCCATGAATGAAACTGAATGAAACCGTTGAACTGTCCCTATTTCAATGGCCATAAGTGAAGTGTCCCTCTTTTTAAATGGCCATAAATGGAGATATAATATGTATGTATATAATATAATGTAATATGTACAGTAATATGTAATATGTAATGTGTAATATGTAATATGTAATATGTAATATGTAATGTGTAATGTGTAATGTGTAATATGTAATATGTAATAATATGTAATAAAATATATTATATAATTATTTAATATATAATATTTAATATATATACAAAATATACAATATAAAATATAATATATAATATAAAATATAAAATATATAATATATAATATAAAATATAAAATATATAATATATAAAATATAAAATATAAAAACAATATAATATATAATATACAATGTATATATATATATGTATATAGTCGTTGCTTGGTTTTTGGCGATTGAAGCTGGCTGGAATCTCATCTTCAACAGGGTCTAACCTGCACTGCTTAGCTTTGCTTAGCTGGAGCGGCCATGCATGGGATAGCCGCGCATGCGGATGATGACGGCCACGGCCGCGTTGGGCGGGGCGGAGAGCTCTGAGGCTGCAAAGAATGGCATTTTTGGGTATTGAAAATGGCCGATTTATAGTGGAATTTCCCATGAAAAATTGTGATTTACCCATGAAAAATGGTGATTTACCATGATTTTCCCATGAGAAATGGTGATTTTCCATAGTTATGTTAGTTTACCAGAGGGTACCCTGGGTTTGAACATAGGGTTTCACCATGTTTTACCAAATCATACCAAATCCATTGGTGAATCATCATGATGTACAGACTGTAGCAGAATCATGGTGCAAACCGCTGCGGAGTGATGGGTTTTCAAACGGACCCCCATGGAACCGGTTTTAACCGCTTCAACCAGCTTTCGAGTTTGTAAGATATGTACTTACCCTCTGGTAAACGTTAACATAACTATGGAAAATCAGCATTTTAAATGGGTAAATCCACTATAAATGGGCAATTTTCAATAGCTGTGTTTGTTTACCAGAGGGTAATCAATCTAAATCAATCTTCAGCGTGCCGAGCTGATCTTCTACCAAAAATATCCAAAAATCAATCTCCAAAACTCTAAACCCTCAAGCATCAAATGGTCTTGTGTAATTTGGCAAGCCTTTCAAAGAGGACCTAGTCGCCTTGATATCCTCAAGCTGTCTCCACACCAGGATCTCTCGCCCTTGCCACGCAAGTCGCTCGCCCTCAGGCATTCCGCATTTCCTGCAGCTCCAAACATCACACTGACAGTGGCTGGTTGATGGTTGAGCCCTCCCCTCTGAAAAATGATGGACTTCGTCAGTTGGGATTTTCTGAAATTCCCAATATATGGGACGTCATAAAATTCCATGGTTCCAAACCACCAACCAGAGTATTAACCATTAATATCCCATTATTAACCATTAATATCCCATTATTAGTCAATGGGAAGGATCATCCCATATATTATGGAAAATAAAAACCATGTTCCAAACCACCAACCAGGTGAGTTCATATGACTCCACCGTGTCGATTGTTGCTGTTTGAACATATTAGATGTCAAACTCTGTGTGACATGTTTGTCGGCGGCACATCATCGAGTTCCTTCCTGGGTTCCTGGAAGTTCATTCCACCATATTCCGCCTATGAGTAGTTGGACCATCGCCAGTTACATTAGAGTTGTGTTCAAGACTGAATTAGAACATTGAAGTCGCGTGCCTAATCAGCACCTATCGGCAGCGGGACAGAGACTAATAGACAATCCTGTTCAACGATGCTGAAACATGAGTATCTACACGAAATTGATAAGCGTCTATAAACATGAGGAGTCGAAATGCGTTTGTCATCCATGTCAGTTAAAGTAGGATTGTCTGGTTCTGCGGGCAAATCCACACTACATAACCATCCATAACCACTACCTGCAGAAAAAAAAAGCGTTCGTTCGTAGCCGATCAGAATGACCAGTAGCCAACCAATACTACTTTGGAATATCACCATGAAACATATTGAAACATACTATCCGAACTGACACCACCTTTATTATCTTTATTATTCTTTATTAAGGCTTACTGCTTTCAAAGAAAACTACTAGCCAAAGAGGATCATCGAAGAACCAAACCAGGAAGAACCAAAACAAGTTAGACTGCAGCTATATGCAGCTTCTTTGGTAACAGAAATTGCAATCAAATGATAACAAGTGGCAGTGTGTCAAAACCTTGTACCCCTGGTGAACATCAAAATAGCTGGTAAATGGATGTTCATTCCCCTAAAAATGGTATTAATAGGTATTGATCCATACCCAAGTCTTCAAACCAAAGTCATATACACTATTAGTAATTCATATGTGAAGAACACTGTTATACACTGTAACAGTGATTCTTTTAAGCGCTCTTAGTAGATAAGCTTTACTAAACCAACAAGGGCCTGTCACCCCTCAAATCTCCTCTACAAGTCGCCGGCGCTTATGAACTGCCGCCGCTCCTGAAGCAGGCGACGTGGCATCTGATGCATCTGTCTATGGTGGAAAAAAACCCTAAGCCACGGCCATTTTAGGGAAACTCATCATAAAACCATTCAACTTTTGGGATCTGTTGGGGATATCCCAGTTTCAGACAAACCCGTGTCTTTGTTTTCGACATCTTGGGGTGTAGATCTGATTTAGGTGATGTGTTCTTCCAAAGATGAACAGCTCCATGTGCAAGAAAACAAGACAAGCTTCATGCTTCGTGAGGAGCGAACAGTTGTTCGAGTTGTTCGAAACATATGGCAAAGACAAGGTAGCCCCTCCCCTCACACGAAAACACACACCTTCAGCATCCTTGTCAACATTTAACATCCTTCCCATGCTGCATGGAATATTTGTCACAAAATATTGACCACAAAAATGGGTCCGAATGTAAACAATCAATGAAAACATCAACATATGATCAAAATATATCGAACTGGTGATATCGACATATTTCGAAATCATAAAAACACCAAGATCAATCAATCAACGTGTATATGTATATATATATGTATATATCAAAATCATCCATCATACAGCCTCTGGGATTTTTCCAGACCTTGACATTTTCCCATCTCCCACCTTCGCCCGGGACCATCGAGTTGCGCGCAGCCCTGCCAAAGCTGGCTGGCTGCGGCAAAGACTTGAGATCCGGGAAAGCTGTTTGATTGGGTTATATACCCTCTGGTAATTTAACGTAGCTATTGGAAATGGCCCACTAATAGTGGATTTTCCCATTAAAAACGGTGATTTTCCATAGTTATGTTAGTTTACCAGAGGGTAACTATATTGAGGGGCCATATATAACTGATATCTACGTGTTATATAACCCCTATAGAACTCCCATCATATATTAGTTGTAGATATAACCACTATATAACTGATATGTGTAGGCCTTGGGCTTTTCTATGTGAATATAGTGAGGGCCATAACCCCTATAGAATTCCCATCATCCCCTATCTATGTCATGTGGTTGTTACATGTTGTTACCTACGCATCCGATGTGCAAAATCCCCACGTACGGCATATGTTTAGCAGTTGATGGGGAATCATCTAACCAACAGGGGGGGATTTTTAAGCAACATTGCGGATATTGGCACATACATTGCTGGTTGGTGGTTGAGCCCTACCCCTTTGCAAAATCATGGAGTGAAAGTCAGTTGGGATGATGACATTCCCAATATGATGGGAAAGTCATAAAATTCCATGGTTCCAAAGCACCAAGCAGATTAATTTTGACCCGTGGCATATGTTCCGGACGCAGCGATAGGCGATATGTCAAACACGTATATAATGACCAGCTGCTGACTATGTCCCGTACCTGTGGATTCTCCAGAGCATGGGATTTTCCGTTGTGTTTTTTTCTAAGATGACTGAACATTACCTGAAACACACCCCAACTGGTTGATGGTGCAATAACCATCTTGAAAAATATGAGTTCGTCAATGGGAAGGATGACATCCCATATATTATGGAAAATAAAACTTTTTTTAAACCACCAACCAGCCAAGAACATGCATGTTGCACGGACAAACCCATCTGGGTCTGGGCCAAAAAATTAAGACCCACGTGACCACAGATGTTCGTCGTTGTTTACTCATCACCATCCATTCTTGCATGCCTTGTACATCCCCAAGAATTCGATTGATGTATTATTTAACTTCATTGCACTCTAAATTGCTCCAGAATTACTAATGACATCTAATGACTCATAGTATCTAAGTATCTTATAGTATCTTATAGTATCTTGGCACTCATTCCTTACCCCAAATAGTCATGCCAATATCATCCATTTATATCTCCGTATTCATCACCATGTGTTGCAAGATCATCCTTCATGGATGGTAACCGGTGAGAAAATCATCCTCCAACTGGCCCTAGCCCAGTGAGAACTTGCCTTTAACGACACAGCATCCCACAGCTCCCAAGCTGTGTTTGTGGGGCATCCGCAATTCTTTCCCAGTCGATCATCCAATACTTGGATTTAAGGAACCAAAAAAAACATGCCTTGAATCAATTCCCCAGTCGTAGTGGGTTTCCCATTGGGAAAAATATCCCAAATCATCAGCACATCCAAGCATGAATATTATTGAATATTCATGTCCGGACGAAAAATGATCAGGTGCCACTGCTTTACCGCTTTCAGGTGTTGGTACATGTCCCAATATGTCACATCACCCAACTCAATTGTGGCTTACACTCTCCAACAGATACTTAATTTCAGATGTGATGTGACATCCTCAAAACGGAAAAACTGTACTACCCTCTGGTAAACTAACATATCTATAGAAAATCACCATGCTATTAATGGGAAAATCCACTATAAATGGGGTATTTTCTACAGCTATGTTAGTTTACCAGAGGGTAAGCCTTGATGTTGAATGCTCAAAACCCACGGTGTTCAGCTGGTTTTTCCGTGATCCTCAAAGCCGACTTTGGGCCCCCCACGTGACCATCTCCCTGACTGGCGAGCCCTGATGCTTAAAACCCACGGCACCCAACCTATGCGCTGCTGGAAATTGCAGAGGCCAAGTCTTGGGTACGAAAACAACAATGGGATGGGGATATGTCATGGGATATTTCATGGTATGCATGTATATATATATATGTATATATATATATATATGTATTTGAGTATGTGTATGTATACAAGTAATACCCACTGGCGTGAAAGCCAGAACATCAGCAAGAAGTACTTCAGAGGCGGGAAGAGAGCAATGTGTCTTGCTGACTGTTCAAGTGTGTATATCCAACTTAGTTTAAAACTTTGAGGATTGGGATTCAGTTGGCTGTGGACAACTGATGTTGGTAATTCTATGCCATTGGCTGCTTCCATGATCTTCCAGGATTTCACCCAGAGATACCCAGACCATGACTAGGCATCATCTTGGCATCATCTTATGTCATCCATTTTGACCAAAGCTTACACTGGGGATGGTGTTTTTTGCCTTTACCTCATTACACCTCATTACACCTCATTACACCTCATCGCATCATCGCATACATCTATAATCATCACAAGTATCCCAAGAATAAGCAGCCAACTACACCCAAAAACAAAAAAAAACATACAAAAAAACGATGTGGAAAAAAACCTGCAATCGTGGACTGCCTCCAGTGGCTCTGATTGGGAAGACCCAATTCCCGGGCCACCCTGCGTTTTGAAGGCATCAGGCACGGCTGCCTGGAAGTCAGTGGTTGGGCCAGGCTCTAAGGTCAAATCCCCTCTGTGTGAAAATTGTCAAAATCCTTTATAGTATATATGGTATATATAGTATATATAGTTGGTATATATAGTATATATACTATATATTTCAGACGATCCTTCACTGACCCACGTTTCAAGTTATAGTGAAATGGTCGCATGTGTCATCTTTTAGCTCAACTGCAGCCTATTATCTATGTCTTCAACCCACCACAAAGAGGGGTGCCATGTGGATCCACGTGGTGTTTTCCATTGGTATATACCCCTAGTTATTCTATTTGAGTTTCGGATTTTCCATCATAAACCATCCATAAGTATAGTTTGGGCTAGTTATCATATGTTATCATCCAGCTATTACTTTCGGATTTTCCATCATAAATCATACATTAGTTTGGGGTATAGGCCCATGACTATGGAAACCATTGGTATAACTCCAATAGTCATACTAGCTGATATTTTCATAGTGGATAAATTTATGGAATAGCCCCATGACTATGGAACCCCCGCATGTAACCACCTGCAGGTACCTGCAGGATCCGGTCCCAGGCACCTCAAGCCCCACGGGATCCAAATCCACAGCTTCGTCGCTGGAGGAGTCGCTGGAGGATTCGCTGCTGCTGGAACTGCCAGCTGCTGATGGTCCAAGGCTGGATGAGTTGTGAAGGGCCCGAATAAAAAAAAAAATAGAAATGGGCCAAATTGAGGTCTGACACAGTGATAGATCACTCTTCTACCTTACTTTTTGGTATTACTATGTATATAATGGGATTCACTAGGTATATATATATAGTATATATATAGTATATATATAGTATATATATAGTATATATATAGTATATATATAGTATATATATAGTATATATATAGTATATATAGTATATATATAGTATATATATAGTAAATATATAGTATATATATAGTATATATATATAGTATATATATATATATAGTATATATATAGTATATATATAGTATATATATATAGTATACATATAGTATATATATATAGTATACATATAGTATATATAGTGTATATATATAGTGTATATATATAGTATATATAGTATATATATTTAGTATATTAGGATATATATATATAGTATATATATATATATACTATATATATATAGTATATATATAGTGTATATATATAGTATATATATAGTATATATATAGTATATACATATATATATATATATATATACTATATGGGGTTGCGTCAAAATTCGGGTATGGATCGGCCCGCGGTGATCCAGACGTATGGAACGGTCTGGATCACCTGCGTTTTGGTATGGATCGGGGGTATGGATCGGCCTGTGGGTTCAGGG
>Ga0126342_10021412_pt1 | contig 10781 bp, 8 predicted proteins | sample Cyp1metagenome_FD_92528 | JGI IMG/M metagenome (GOLD analysis project Ga0126342, IMG submission 92528) | Coral microbial communities from Lord Howe Island, Old Settlement Bay, Australia - Cyphastrea 1 metagenome | ecosystem: Host-associated > Invertebrates > Cnidaria > Coral ... | reverse complement strand
GAGGGCCGGTGTGCCATGGTGATTTGCACATGGCGTAAGTTCTTGGGGTCGTGGGGTAAGCGGTGTGCCATGCGGTGGGGTAAGTTCATAGATTTTGGGGCAAGTTACCCCTCGGACTCGTACGTGTATATAATATTATATATATGGTACAGGCCTGCAGCCCCCCCCTCCCCCACCGCGATGGGGATGGTTCCTAGGATTGGGTGTACTACCTCCCTGGAATCCAACTATCATGCAAGGTACCTCTGCTTCCCCGCCCCCCCCCTGTGCGGTGGGTTGGGTGTAGTATGTGTGTACCTACGTAGGTTGGTAGGTATAGGCATGTATGTATGTATGTATGTAATGTAATGTAATGTAATGTAATGTAATGTAATGTAATGTAATGTATGTATGTATGCAGGGGGGATACATATGTATCTAAATAAATGTGTATATATATATACACATATGTTTTTCATGTGTATATACATATATACATATACAGTATATACATATATGGGGGGGGATACCATCGGGGGGGGTTGCCGGCCGCCGGCCGGGACCATATATATGTAGAAACTGAATGTTTTTGCACATGTAAAAAGAACATGTCATGCCACTTTTGGGGCCATGGAGATGTATTTCTATGCCGATGTGCCCGCCCAATGAGAGAGAGCCTTGGGACGAATGCTAGGAGCTTGGCACAAATCACTGCATTGACAGGAGCAGGAGCGGTTTAGAGCTGTATTTTAGCGGTTTTGTTCACTGATTTGGACAGTTGCATCCTGAGTTTGGACATGGTTTGGAATCTTGCTATAAAAATGGTGGTTGATGTTGATGCACAGATTGCTTCAGCATGCTTCAGTGATCTTAGACGATTGCAGAATTAACCATGATGTTTGCAAACCTCTTTGATACACAACTTACAAAGGCGAAGGCTTTTGGAGGAACATCCTTTTGCCCAATTCCTTCACAAGATCCATGGATGGAAATTGAAAAGTAGCAGAGACGGCCTTAGGACCGGATTGCAATTGCTTTCCACCAACGTTAGTTTTCCTGCGCCAAACATTCAGATCACTCCAGCCTTTTCTGGGGTCCTGCACAGGATGTTTGGATGCGATTAGTCTGGATCCTACTTTAAGCCGGCTTTGAAGTATTGCAAGACCAGTTTCTCTTGTCTGGTGAATCAGTGCTGTTGACAATTTCTCCACATTGATCATGGTGGTGACACACACAAAGGATTCTTCAGGATTATTCCTATTGTCCTCATTGTTTTTGTGAATACTAACTAGACACTGTTGGCATGCTCTCCGTTTCTTCAAGGTCTCAGCATGCAGGAACACGTTCGAGTGCGCTTTTGGCTGGAGGTGCCGACTGACGGAGCTTCTTTTGGTGCCGATGGACACAAGTCCGTGGTGGTTCGGCAAGGTTTGATGAGCCAGGATCGAGTTCATGTAAAATTATTCTATAAAATAACTCTCCAGTTTTTCGATTTCTATTCCTTTTTATCCCTTCAAGATCAGTGTGAAAACCGAAAACCCCAAGGAGATGGTGGCTCAACCAGCAGATCGTCCGTCGCTGTAGGTGTTAAACCTGGCCTGGGGTGACTTCATCTTGTTCGAGCCCTCCCGCACACCACTGATGAAGTGCGGCTGTCCAGGGGGTCGGTGATGGCAGATTTGGTGAAGCCTCAGAAAAATGCAACAGTTGAGGTTCCGGTGACTTGTTCCATAGAGCAAGGCAGAAGTGTGGCCCTCTTTTTTTGGGGGAAATGCATGCCCATTGAAGAGCCGCTTCTTCATAGGTCAACGTGTTCCCTTTCGTTCTGAGACTGGCGATGTGCCCCGCAAGGCGCTGTTTGAGCTATGTACCTACAAGCATGCGCAGGCCTGAGCCATGGCATTGGGAATGCGGGAATGTGTGATAATATGGGGGTTTCCATATATGGTGGTACCCAATGGATGGTTTATAATGGAAAATATCATTAAAAGTGATGATTTGGGAGTACCTCTATTTCAGGAAACCCTAAGCTGGAAAAAAAGAACTGCGCATGTTCAACCGGAAAGACATCCGACAAATTTCAAAAAGTCAAAAAGTGAAAAGTCAAAAAGTATACTTTTCGAATTTTCGATTTTTCGAAATTCAAAACGAAGCCTTTTTACTTTTCAACTTTTCGACTTTTCGAAATTGAAAATGACACCGTTCCACTTTTTGACTTTTTGACTTTTTGACTTTTCCAAATTGACAATGAAGCCTTTCCACTTTTCAACTTTCTACCCCTTGAATTTTCCTGCGACTCGTTCGACTTTTAGTTTTTCCTTCTCAAAACTGTCGTTTGCTCCGAGAAAAAGACACGTCAAAAAAAAACAAGAGTCAAAAGGTGAAAGAATGTCTCCACGCAAACACATGTTATGCTTGAATCCCAAATACATCCAAATACAAAATACATATTTAATCATAATATATATATATATACCAGTAGTACCCGCACGAGGCGGGGCGGAAGTTGCCTTAGGGATATACTATAAGATACTATAAGACCTTTCTCACCTATAGAACTTGCGTGCACCGTGCGCCAGCCAGGCCCGTGCGTGCGTGCATTCTGCGAAAGTGCTGTCCTGTTTCACATGTCACATTTGAAGCTCCACTTCGCACTTCACACTTCTCACTGCACTCTTCACACTCCACACTTCACACTTCACACTCCACACTTCACACTTCACACTGCTCACTTCGCACTCCACACTTCACTTCACACTGCACTCTTAAGACTCCACACTTCACCCTTCACACTTCACACTCCACACTTCACACTTCTCACTTCTCACTGCTTTCTTCACACTTCACACTTCACACTCCACACTTCACACTTCACTCTTCACACTGCACTCGTGGGAACTCACGCGAGATGTTCATGCATTGCAGCAAAGCTTAACTACAGTATATCTCACGTTAGTTGTAGTCTCTCCATCAGACACACACACACAGTCCAGCGTCAACAGCTGCATGTTTTTTTCAGCATTGCGCTATGTGTAGGTTTTGGCAGCTCTTCGGCCCGCACTGGCACAAAATGCTGGACAGCGTGATCCGCAAACACTCGTTGGCGGTCTGGGTGCTGATAATGGCACTTCACGCAGCAAATCAGGCAAGAAGTTTTCACCATTCGCAATGACATTGCGTACCCAAGCTGCATCTGCTTGCGACAAACGACATCCTGCACCTACTCGACAAGCATTCAGCAAGGTCGCCGCAGCGTGCACACCCTCATCTGTCAGGGCAACGCAGTGATGTTCTGCCAAGGTGTCGTCTTGTTCCGTGCAAACAGTTGTCAAGGCTTCGAAACAAAGAGCGCAGAGTCCATATTTGAAGTAACCCATACGATGCTTATTTCCCACATGGAATTTTTAAGAACAGCACATATTATGTCTACTACTGGATGCTTCAGGAAATAAAAGAAGGGAAATAAGATGTTTATTTCCACCAATACAAGCAAAGGAAAACACATATGAATTTGAACTACTCGACGCTGCCGAAAATGAAAGAAGGGAAATAAGATCCTGGTTTCCCTAAAGAAAGCACATATGATTTGACATATCCGACGCTTCGGAAAATGAAAGAAGGGACTTTTCGGCTTTTCGACTTTTCGAAATTCAATTTGAAGCATTTCCACTTTTCAACTTTTCGAAATTCAATATGAAGCCTGCCCACTTTTCAACTTTTCGACTTTTTGAAATTGAAAATGAGACCCTTCCACTTTTCATTTTTTCGACTTTTCGATTTTTTAACGTACCTTCCGACTGAAACCATGCAGCGTATTTTTCCAACCCAGAGGAAACCCCCATATCCTGCAAGCTCCGAGCCCACGTCTCTGATCATGACTCAGCAGTGGCCACGATCAAGCTTCGATGCTTTGCTCATGATCTTGCAACGGTTAGAGCCCTTTGGGTCTATGTCGTCCTCTATCTTTTCGTCGTGCAAAGCACTACACGGCCAAAGGCACTACTATGCTCTGTGCGGCGGCGCATGCTGCTACTTTTCCTCGCTCCCTTGGGACAACATTTATTTCACCACAGATCCTGGTTCAATGCCCCTTTCCCGTATGGAAATTTATGTTTCGTCAGTTGTTGTGGCTGCACAGGCGTTCAGCGGGGAAGAGCTTCCCGAGCTTGAAATTGCAAGCACGCAGTTCCAGGGGTCCTTCGTTCCAGCCGTGCTAAGCGCGTCGCTTGCGCGCATCTTGCATACATCGCCCTATCTGGTCCGAGTTTGCTTTGCTCCAGGTTCACGTCTCAGTGGAAGCCAAATTCTCCACGCAAATTCACCTCTCCGGCTACAGGTTGCCGTGGTATCACAGCGCTGCGACCAAGCGGAGCTGTTGTTTGCTGCGATTGAGGCGGCAGATGCTGTGGCGGTCAACAGCGTTCTTGCACGGGGCCAATGCCCAAATGCTCTGAACTCAGCAGGCACGCCTCCTCTGTATGCAGCCTTGGATTCGCAGTCTGAACCACATCCACGTGTCAACACATCTGAGATCGCTGCCATGCTGATCGCAGCTTTTGCCGACGTGCATTGCCGATACGATTTTGGCGGCACGGCTTTACATTTAGCATCCAGGCAGTGCTTACCGCACATCATTCCAGATCTTTTGCGCGCACGAGCAGATGTCAACGCGCTAGATTCTGAGAACGATTCACCCCTTCACACTGCAGCGATATATGGCACCCTCTCTTGCGTGGAGCTTCTTCTGCATTCTTCAGCAAACCCAAGAGGTTGCAACCTTCTTCACGAGACGCCGCTTACATGTGCCTGTGCTTATGGGTCCCAGCCTGGTGTTGTCAGTCTCTTAATGGCAGCTGCTTCGCCTTCTAACTGGACAAGTGTGTTTTTGATGTCTTTACACCATGTTGCATTGATGCTCGGAAAGGGTCCAGCGGATCTATTCAGCACCTGTCGTGCGTTGTCGCACCAGAGCGGCAATTATCCGCCCTGTCACGGGGGAAGCGTGATTCAAGCAGGCGCAACCAGTTTGGCAGGCAGGCCCCTCTGGGTGTGATACGCACGATTCACCGATATCATCAGAAGCCGAGACGTCAGCTGCAAGCCCGGCAGGCTCACCACTGCTAACTTGCGATACGGCATTGCAATGTCACATGTGTGTGTGAAGGCCAGTTTGTGAGAAATATGCTTTCATGTTATTTGGCTGTGTGTTCGATACTGTACTTGCACAAACCCTGACAGCTGTCAAAAGCAAACATCTGTCAGTGAAAGGAAACCTGTTTGACTATTTGTTTGCTGTCAATGCCATGCGTTTAAGTTACATAGGAATATAATATAAAATAATATAAAGTAATGATGTTTGACTTTGCCATCATCCACTTCCAAAACTGAACAGCTCGAAACAGAACCATGCACTGGCTTCTGTTTTTCCCGGAACATCCAAGACATTTTGGGCATATCCGATATCCTTATGGTTCATTCTATTCCCAACGGAGATACCCGTGACCGCTTGGGGTATCTGCAAATTCTGGTTGATGTTAGATATAAAACCTGATGTTTGGCAAGATATCTCGATTATTTCCCTCATGTTTGCTGGCATCTGACTGACATCTATCCCATTCTCAGTAAAACTTAGGTTGCTGTGTGAATGGGAGATATGTGTTTGTTTTTTTTAATTATATGTCAATAAATGGAGGACTTGGAATATCCACACATCCCATCACTCATTTTCTGGCCGGGTAGCTAAGGTTCCGTCTCGTAGACAAACCTGGCACGTGCAATCCGCCATCTATTGATGATTTTCTTAAGACAGGAAATTGTCCAGGGACAGGTGTGTGGGTGTGTCTGAAGATAGTGTTCCCCCAAATCAGATGGTTTATTCTTGCTTTCCCTATATTAAAATAGTGGAACATAATACAAATATGGCTGTATCCTATTCTAACCCAGTATATCCCCATTTATGGTTGGTTTTATACACATCCCGATTAACATCATATTGATGATATTCATGGTGAATCCTATCGTTTCTCCATTTATTGATGGTTAATTTTGATGATAACTTGAATCTGACTAATATCCATATGTTCTTATTGTCTTTTTCATTAATTTCCTATGTTCGCATCTGATCATTTCTGTAGCTTGAATTCCAACCCTCGGCCACTGTCAGGGGATGCACTTGGTGGATGCATCGCTCTGTCACGCTTCTTGGCTCCGTTTGGCCTGCAATCCCCCCAAGGCAAAAATCAACCATTGGTTGAATCAGAACCCCCCCTGAAAATTGAACACGGAAGCCAAAAGCTCCAATTTGCCGTAAAGAAAAATATTCTAGAGCCTAGAGCCCAATTCTTTCTAGCGGTCTATTTGAGTATGTATATCTCATGATCCCGGCTCTAGCAAGCTAATTACACCACCTTGCACTGGTAGATAACCCCAGTGATTGGGATAGTATGATAGACAACCCCATTCAAAAAGAGGCACATGGAAGTTATTTCTCAATATTTATCACAACTCATAACTTATTTGGTTATATTTGGTTGGTGGTTTCAACTATATGTCCTTTTCAACCCTGGTAATGAGATCATGATCCCATCGTAGGTTTTAGTCAAACATGGCAATGGACATTTCCGAGTTTAGTTTGATGCTCTATCTTCCTGGATGTTCCATCGTTTCATCGGCTTTTCCTTCCTAGGTTTTCTCATCATTTGCTTCGGGGATTTCCCGTGCTCATACCCTCTGGTAAATCAACATAGCTTTTGGAAATGGCAATGTTTAATGGGAAAATCAACTATTTCTATGGCCATTTTCAATAGCTATTTTGACATAACCAGACGGTAACATCGGAGGATGGTCCTGTTGTTCGTGAACACGGTGCTCTTCTGCTGCGGTCTCGGCCTCTATCGCTTCCAGGAGTCCAAGGAGGATTGTCGTTTGGGTCGGAGCCTGGTGGACTGCTGGGAGCCCCAAGGGGGCCGCTGAAGCGGTCCAGGGGTATGGTGCCGGCTTGTGGTAAATCATGTTAAAGATGGTGGAGACAGAGATTCTATCTAGGATGATGATTATATATGATCATATATGATCATATTGACGTATCAATATTATCTAATATGAATCATGATGGCACGTCTAGATTTTACTTAAATCTATTTTGTGACTGAATCGGAGTCATTTCAGGTTCGGTCCTCCTCATGCTGGCGGCGATTATTATGAGTTTCTTTTCGTACTTTAAGCCACTTGGAAGCGCTTATGGGTTTGCATATCTGAACCCGGGCCATTTGGGGGTCATTGAAAAGAAAAATGTGTGCTTCTTTGAACAAGTCCCAAAAGCAAAAGTGGGCAGTAGTTTCGAATGCCTTCGCTTTCCTTTGAAATCCATCAGCATTTTGGGTGTGTGCCTTCCACTGTCAAATGGATGACATATCGTAGCAATCTTTCACTGAAACATGACTAGCGACAGCAAGACACATCTAGATTTGGGTACGTGATAGCTCCAACGCCGAGCCAAATCAACCAAGTTTCATCGATGTCTCATCCCAGAATCCCAACCTCAAGCTCCAGCATGTAAATAGCAGTTGATGGAGGCTCCTATGTTTGCTCATTGTAAAATATGGTGGGTTTAAATAGATCAAATAGATCAAATTGATCAAATGTTTGCTCAGTTGGTGCGGCCAGGTACTTCCATGGCTTCGCTTTCTCCCCTGTGCTGCGACAGATTCAGCAGGCGCTCATGGTGACTCCGTGTGTGATCATAAATTGCATGAGCATTTCTATGAATCTTGTAGATATATTCAGATATCTGACCTGCATGATACGATACAGTTATTTATGAGGATCTTTTTGTAGATAAGAGAGAAGGGGACAGAGGCAAACAGTGAACCACTCGACAATGCAGGCTTGGAGCTATTTGGAAGACTGGCACTGTGACATCAATTTGGTTAAAGTTATATAAGTTAATATAAGTTATATGTTTATGTTCACGCTGATGGACGAGTGACGAAGCTGTCGATGATATGGTTCGGTTTTTGGGTTCCATGGGATCCTTTGGTTTTCTCGAACACATTTGGAAGATGGTGTTTCTGTGTATAATTGTGTATACATGCATACACATGCGACTACGACATATATGCCATATGATCCCATGAATTTTAAATGCTTGTGCTGGCACATACGCAGGAATCCGAAGCAAGTGATACATTATGTATATGGGACAGTATAATGACCCCGGGCCTTTCAGGTCAGCTTGGCTTGCCCCTTAGCACTACTGATGCATTACCGGCCCAGAAAACGATAAGAGTAAAAAAAAGATACTGAGCTTATACCATCTTATACCTGTACATGTTCATTAACCCTGGAGATGGCAACCTGCACAGGCCTCCAAAACGATAGCAAAACGATAACGAAATATGAGAAAAACGCGAGCGTTTTGACGGATACCCATCTGACTGGTTTGAACATATTATCTTTCGAAGACCTGTAAAATGAATGCAAAATGAGGAAAGGAAACAAAATGAAAGGAAATGCAAAATGAAAGAAATGCAAAATAAAAGGAACATGAAAGGAAATGAATGCAAAATGAGAGCAACATGAAAGGAAGATGAAAGGAAATGAATGCGAAATGAAAGGAAACCAATGCGATATAAAAGAAACATTAGGGGAAATGAATGCAACATGAAAGGAAATGAAAGGAAACAATTACATTTGGTGACTTTCGACCAAGGATACTTTCACACTCACAGAAAGCTGCAAAAATTATATTTCTAGTCTAGTACAGAGAGCCCACCACCTGAGAAAACGATAAGAGCAAAAAAAATGATAACATGATTTGGTAACATTTAAAGTGGCACGTTTTTTTTAAATACAATCACACACCTACATGTGCGCGTATATACAGGGTGTATATATGTATACATATACAGGCGCAACTTACGATTCTAAAAGAAAATCATTATATTAATCCTAGTAATCCCATTAATGAATATCACATGATACACATCCCATTCTCATCCCATTAATCCTTTTTAATCCCATCACTATAGCTATCGATCTAATCCCATGATATATACTTCGTGGCTCATCCTTAGTAGGTTATAGCCCTAGTTACAAGTGGATTCAGCCTACTTATCCCACGAAAACAAAAAACAAAACAGGAAAATATAACCTACTAAGTGGGACGAGCCACCAAGTATCCAGGTACCATCCAATTCACATCCATTTACATCCATTAGCATCCATTAACATGCATATATTAATACGGCAAATGCCTGGGCTTTGCCCGGACCCGCAATGACGACAGACGACGCATCATCATCATCACCATCATCATCATCACCATCATCATCATCACCATCATCATCACCATCATCATGATCATCATGATCAGCATCATCATCGTCATCATCATCCATCATCATCATCATCATCATCATCATCCATCATCATCATCAAACCCTTATTGAAGATCTTCAGTGAATGTAGAAGTTTAACGGGGGTGGGAGAATTATACCCTTATTGAAGATCTTCAATGAATGTAGAAGTTTAACGGGGGTGGGAGAATTAAACCCTTATTGAGGATCTTCAATGAATGTAGATGTTTAACGGCGGTGGGAGAATTAAAACCTTTTTGAAGATCTTCAATGAATGTAGAAGTTTAACTGTGGTGGGAGAATTAAACCCTTATTGAAGATCTTCAATGAATGTAGAAGTTAACGGGGGTGGGAGAGTTAAAACCTTATTGAAGATCTTCAACCAATGTGAAGTTTAACGGTGGTGGAACTTTAATATTCCCTTATACCTTTGTTGATCTTCCCAATTGAATGTAAAGTTTAACGGGGGTGAGGGGCTTAATATCCCCTAGTACCTTTGTTGATCTTCCCAGTTGAATGTAAAGTTTAACGGGGGTGGGGGTTGAATATTCCCTAGTACCGGGGATCTTCCCAATTGAATGTAAAAGTTTAATATTCCCCAGCACCTTTGTTGATCTTCCCAATTGAATGTAAAGTTTAACGGGGGTGGGAGTTTAATATTCCCTGGTACCTTTGTTGATCCTCCCAATTGAATGTAAACTTTAACGGGGGTGGGAGCTCAATATTCCCTAGTGCGTTTGTTGTTTTTTCCCATTGGAATTTAAGGTCTCACGGGGGTGGGAGTTTAATATGCCCTAGTGCCTTTGTTTTTTCCATAGGAATTTGTGAAGTTTCATCAACATTGTTTGGGAATGGGAAACCTCTACGTTGCGCGTATTAATATATTAACATATCTGGTTGGTGGTTTGGAACATTTTTTCCATATATTGGGAAGAATAACCCCAACTGACTTTCATATTTTTCAGAGGGCTAGGTCAACCACCAACCAGATATATTAACATCCATTAACCATGATGAATCGCAAAGGACTGGAAGCCAAAGGCCGCCGCTATCGTCGTTTTTTCTTCGTCGGTTTTTCGTGGCAGGCCACCCGCTTCGTCACCAAGTCCTGGCGGCCGCCCAACATGTTGGGATACCCTGCCAAATGGGGATATAAGTTTATATATATATGTGCATATACGTATATATGTATATATGTATATGTATATATATATGTATAAATGTATATATGTATATGTGTATATATGTATAAATGTATATATGTATATGTGTATATATGTATATATGCATATATGTATATATATATGTATATATGTATATATGTATATATATATGTGTATATATGCATAAATGCATATATGTATATATGTATATGTATATATATTTATGTATATATGTATATATGTATATGTATATATATATATATTTGTATATATGTATATATGT
>Ga0126342_10021411_pt1 | contig 10782 bp, 10 predicted proteins | sample Cyp1metagenome_FD_92528 | JGI IMG/M metagenome (GOLD analysis project Ga0126342, IMG submission 92528) | Coral microbial communities from Lord Howe Island, Old Settlement Bay, Australia - Cyphastrea 1 metagenome | ecosystem: Host-associated > Invertebrates > Cnidaria > Coral ... | reverse complement strand
GCAGTTGAGGCCCGTTTGAAAACACCAACAGGGTCCAGGTTAGCTGAACTGAGGGTTGTTTCAAGCACGTCATGGGGTACCCCCTTTCGAGGCCCCAAAAAGTTAACAGAATCGCAGATTTACATAATAGACTTAATAGGGAACGATTTCTCTATCAAATCTTTTTTGGATCCTGAATCCTAATGATTGGCTGGGGCAATCAAGTCTTTTCCTGTTGGGGATATTGGAAAGGCCCATTTGAAAACACCAGCAGGGTCCAGGTTAGCGGATCTGAGGGTTGTTTGAAGCAGAAAAGTATGCATTTCTGACTCCCCCTTTTTTCTCAAAAAAAAAAAGAAGGTCAGAAAAACACCTTTCTGTACATCATAGTTTTATCAGTTTGCAATCCTTTCTGTGCATCAACATGCAAGACCCGTGAGTTGGTAACAGAATCGCAGATTTACATATTAGGTTTAGAAGGTAAAAATTCACTATATACTGTTTATCTATGTTATAGAATATCATTCTTGGGTTGAAAGAGCTTTTGTTTCAGGATCTTTGTCGAAAATTCCTCGGCCAGGGGAATGCGGCGAACGCCAGTGGATTCAAGAAGAAGAAGGAGAATACGTACATCAGCATGGTCCATGTTAGCAGTACCAATGTGCATTGTATCCTTTTTATAGACCACCTTTCTAGAAGCTATGTTACTAAGAGAGTTCGTCCAACAGAGTGTACAAATGGGGTTGTGTGCTTTGATTTCCTAGGACCGAGTCCTGGACGACGAGGCCCAATGGTCAGTATGGGTTCTTCGATCGGTTTGCGACGGCAGTGTGCATGTGTTCTATAGGGACCGACTAGGAAAAACAATAATGTAATTGTCTGTTTCCCAACGGTTTTCCTCATTTTTGCTATGATAACTGATGTTTCACCAGCCTTTGCATACTTGTGTTCCAGGATTTTCCAGGTTTCAATCATTTCAGTGACAAAAAAATGTGTCACACGCATTTACGGTCCATGTTAGCCAACATGTTCGGCTGTGGAGGCTTCAACTGTACAGAAGGGTCTCTCCTTCGATGCCGAAATGATATGGATGTCCAAAGTGCCAAATGATCTCTGGGACAACTACAACACCAAAGACCGCGTTAAACGATTCTATGAAGGAACTGAAGCTATCTACGAACTGTCTTGGGGGACATCAACAAGTCTCATGGTGCATGAGAAGGAGCCGGGCCATGCAACAACATACCTGTACCATTTACTGTAGGCCATACTGTGAGTCATTTTCCAGGCGTACCAATGTCATACTGTATCATACTGTACTACTCTTGTTTCCTAAGTAAGTCTGATAACAAGATGTAGGGTCCAGGTTAGCGCTTGATCTAGAAAGACTTCCCAGGATTTCGACGGCGACGTGAAGGAAACTATGAAAGCGGTGTGCTTCTTGGCTGACTTTCGAGACTCCGAGGAGTTGACGTTGAAAGCGGAGAAGGTTGTTGACCTCAAGAAGGCTGCAGCAGCAGCTGGTGTCAAACTACTCCCTTCAACCAGGAAAGCCATGGTGATCGAACTCTTTCTGGAACACAGGTGTATCTAGGCTACATATTTCTGTAAGTTGTCACGTTCACACTAACATGGACACTAACAAAAGATGTTCTGTTTATGATTTTTATTCCACTCACTAGAGTAGTCATGGCTTTTCCTTTAGTCAGCCACGTAAGGCAAAGAGGAATTGCAAAACTCCATACAAGTTTATCGGCAGAAGCACGGCAAAGATGCTACAGCAGAAACAGCACAAATTGAAACAGTTGCAGAAGCAGTGCAGGGTCCTAAGCCAGACGCAGAAACAAGTGAAGTCACTAACATGGACCAAACAGCAACAACAGCAGCAGCAGCAGCAGAGACAACATCACAACCTGCCAGCGTACCAGCAAATGAATCAGACAAGAAGCAGCCAAAAGCAAAGAAAAACAAAGAGAAGGAACCAGCGTCCAGCAGCAAGCTACCGGCAGGAAAGCCTTCTAACCAGAAAGAAGCAAAAACTGAGAAGAAATCACAAGGTAGCAGCAAAGACACAAAAACAAGCAAAGCAACCGAAACGATTTCAGCAGCAAAGCAAGCCAAGATAGCCAAGGAAGAGAAATGGAACAAATTAGTGGCTGAGAAAATCAAACAGACACAGATTGAGCATGGCCTTATTGAACCGGAAGCCAGCGCCACACAAGAAGTTCAGGACAAGCAGGTAGATCTTGGAGCACCAATCAAAAAAGAGCCAGGGGCCTCCAAGCGCTCAACTGAAGCACCAGCAAGCGAAAAGATCAAAAAGACTAGCCTTGACAACCAAAAAAGCAAATCAGCAGAATCTGTGACAAGCAGCGCAGCTAACATAGATCTTGGAAAACAAGCCAAAAAAGAGCCAGGGGTCTCCCAGCCCAAAACTGAAGCACAAGCTAGCAAAAAGACAGCGCTTCCCAAAGCGGTTAGCTCTGACAGCCAAAAAAGCAAAGCAGCAAAATCTGTGGCAAACAGCAGTGCTAACATGGACGCCAGCGCAGCAGAAGCAACAGCAGGCACAAAAACTCCAGCTTTGGTTGTGGCCACTGACATGGTTTCAAGTGAGCCTGCAACCGGATCGGCAGCAGCCGGTGCACCAGAATCGTCAGAATTTGCAGCAGGCAGCGCTGATGCGCCCCCTGTGCCGGAGCCAGACGTCACCGACATGTTTGGGCCAGATAGCAATGTTGACACCAAGGTCACAGAGGACAACAATTCGAAAGCTTTGTTCACAGCTTGTGATCTAGTGGTCCCTGGGATTGCTGTGAAAAAAATGAAACAAGCAATTGATGACAATCCTGGGTCACTCTTTGTCGCAGTTCTCGGTGCGGACTTGGCAAAATCTTATCGTGCTGAGAAGCCAGGGGTTTCCAAAATGGTTCTGGGTGACTTGAACAAGTACGACGAGTCTTTCTGGACAAGAGCTTCTACCCACTTGAAGAAAGATCAGAAGGTCACTTTGATTATGGCGGTCCAGGGAACTGAACATGGATTCATTCCTGATGTACCTCGACTGTGGTGGAGAACGGTTATTGTCATAAATCAGCTAACATGGATTCTACAAAGTACTAATCCAGTGGTTCTACTGTATCGTTTTTTATGTTTCACCATTCTCGTTGTAGTCCATGGGGTCCATGTATGTCCATGTTAGGGATGTTGATTCTGTACTAAATACAGTAATGTATATTACTGCATATATGTTTATGTTTTTAAACAGCGCTGCACTATATATTTTTCCAGTTTTTGTAATGTACTGCATCATTTCCTCGCACCATCTAAGTTTATGGAACATTGCCCGGTGAGTTTGTCTCCTTCTGAGCATTACTTCTACCTTGAGATTCCACGTGACACTCCCCTGGGAACTGGTGAGAAAGATTTCTCCAATGTTACGTTTGGTGCCTATGACATGGATGGCAAACTTCTTGATCCTCCCCCAGAAGTCTACATTGTTCCACATGGTAGACTTGGAGTTCTCAAAGGTGGTTTGTACAATATCAGTGACATCCGTGATCCTCTCACGAAAGCGGACGTGGCTGAACTGGCTGTCGAGACTACGAGAAGCCATCTGGATCGAAAGAGGATTGGTCTCAGTAAGATTCCAAGTTGGCTGTAGCCAACCCTCTCAAGTTCCACTATACTGCTGTATGTGATTTTCCAAAATTTCCCAATGTTACACAAAATTGGGTGGGTAATGTACTAACATGGACGCTGGGTGGGCTCGAAAAAAAATATTGTAATCACAGTACTGAAGTGATCTCAAAGGCCAACCATATTCGGGCCCTCGCTCCAGTCAAGAAAGTGTGACTTCTGTTGCTGTACTGTATTGAAAAACTTTTGGAATTCAGGTTTAGTGGTACTAACATGGACCCTGAGGAGAACCTTGGAGGCTGTAGAGAAGGAGGTCGAGCACAAGCGGATGCGCCAATTGTCGAGTCTTGGAGAGCTTCAGGAGGTTGAGGGCAAAGCTGTGGAGAAAAAAGACCATTTGACCAAGCTGTTGCTTGCTTGGCGAAAAGTTCTTGAAAAGATGACAGATAGAAACCGGGAAGAGAAAGATGAGGGTCAGCCTTGGGTGGAATTTTTGACCTCACTGGTTGGTGGTGCAAACCTGGAGGCCCCATCCATTTTCCTGAACAAAGACATGGCCTATGTTGATATGATTACGCACATCGGAGGCAGGATCAATGCACTTCAGGCCCAAGTGAACAAAGCGACAAATGAAGCCAATAGACTGAGCAATCGCACGTTACGAAAGGAGGCAGCAAACACCAAGCTTCAAGAGAAACTGAAAAGGAAGGTAAAGGCAGTGTTCGAAGAGCCTGAAGTGGTTGAAGAGCAGAAAGCTTCCAAGAAGTACTTTGTCCTTGTAGGGCTCTATGGGGTTTTCGTTAGTCTTCTCTAGGTTTACTGTATTTCAGGAGTAGGATCCATTCCAAACTTCTGGGCCACATGTTGAAGTCAGTTTACGAACGGTCCATGTTAGCTGACTTGAGGTCTGTCCGAGGCATGTCATGGGGTACCCCCTTACCAAACCAAAAAAAGTTAATAAAATCAAAGATTTACATAATGGAGTTAGAAGGGAACGATCTCCATATCAATTGCTGTACTATATCATTTTTTGGTTGAAAGCCAGTGTGTTGTCATACGGCAACTTCAAGTTTTTCCATCGTTACGGGCAGTTGGCACTTCAACCTCCAAAAGTTTGTCAGATATGAAATCCAAACTTACATATATATATATAACCCGTATCCAGATTAGTTAGACTCTTTTGATCACCCATGTGTTTTCTGCTTTGAGGCAGAGACGCAGGCAGCAATGGCGTGCGAGGCGTGCTCTCCGCAAAGGAAGGCGCAAGGAAGGGAAGCGTGGTGCTAGGAAGACTATGGATGATGGTGTTTTCCCCAACGAGTTGAACCAAACCCGGAAGTCTATCACGATTCAAGACAAACTGAAAGTTCTCGAGCTGTATGACAAACTCAAGGCACAGAAGGATGAGGCAGCAAAGGGATTGTTGGAGCCAAGACCAGGTGGTGCCACCAGGCAAGTCTTGAAACAACACTTTGAGAAAATGAAGAAGTTGAAAAAAGACTTAGCAAAATCCATCCAGAAAGAGTGCAAAGCAGCCTTTCCTGATGTGGTTGGAGGTGCCCAGGTCTGGAAATGGAAAAGAAGGAGTGAAGCCGAGGCCTGGCACCAGTTGCCAGAAGCCGTTCGGAGCCGTGCAGCGGCCACCAACAACATGTGGCGCTCAAAACTGAAGCTGTCGCTGAAGGGCCAGCACACTGGGAGCACTATCCCATATCAGATCCAGAGGGAGCTGGACCTCCTGATCATGGAAATGACTTCTGGAATGTCAGACGTCTCCGAGCGGAAGGAGATTGTGGATGTCGAGAGCATTGCACCTAGACATGCAGCTGGATAATTGTTGGCTTGCTAACATGGCCACTCACACGATGTCCAACCATTATGTACTGTAAAAATATACTGTATTGTACTGTACTGCACTGTTTTGTATAATACGCAGGCTAACATGGACGCTGCGTGTGGTTTTGACTGTTGGTTCCTGAAATTTTACAACAATGTGAATCTGTGGTAGTTGCCGGTTTGATACCAGTCTGATTCTCTAAGCGCGGCGTATGTGGACTGGGTCCATGTTAGTGAACAATGCGCCCTTACTTAGGCAGAGACAATCAACAGCTTGATCGATGACTGGAACTCCTCCTTGGATGCTTCTGTTGCATTGGTGACCGAGCACAATGCCAAACTTCAGTCTGACTTTGAGCAAGGGCTTTTGTCTGCTGAGGCTGTGCTGACGGCAGTTCAGCCAGTTCCAGTAAGGATCCGCTATCCAACCCCATCATGGATAAGATGGTGGAAATCAAGTTGGGGGTGGACACTCCTGAGTCGAGGAGGAGATGAACAAGGGTGGCTACCCTATTCCCATCCAGACATGGCTGCTGCCCGTCTTGACACAAAGCGGCTCTTTAGTGAGGACGGCTGCCACAAGTGGCTATGCTTGAACTATGACCAGATCTGGAGGAACGCTTTCACCCTGCAGAAGACTCGTCTCCTTTGGAAAGACCGTTCCTCTGCTGGAAAGAAAAGCTCAAAGAAGAAGATGCGCGCCCGTGGTGACAAGAAAGTCCACGCCATTCGTGGCGCAAGGAGGTCGATAACAGTTGCCTGCCTCATGTACTGTAAAACAACGATTCTTGTTACCAAAACCGCTAAGGGGACACAGCATCCATGTTAGCCTGTTTCGGATTCATTCCATTTACCGTACTTCAAAATACGGTATTGTATGAATGTCGAAACCAGCTGCACTCAGGAAAGCGTTTTTCCAAAATTGGCAAATTTCACGAACGGTCCATGTTAGCTGAACTGATGGCTGTCCGAGGCATGTCATGGGGTACCTCCTTACCAAACCAAAAAAAGTTAAGAAAATCAAAGATTTACATAATGGAGTTAGAAGGGAACGATTTCGCTATCAATTGTCAGTCCTTTTGTTGAAGTCGGCCACTTGCCATACTGACAACATCAATCTTTTTCAGAGTTCCACCACGCTGGGTCCATGTTAGTCTTCACTTCATCTCAGGTCCTGACATCAAGCTGGTCAGACGGCCGACCAGGCCCATTTGCCTACTGCCTTCCGGAAGGAAGGCTTAGTGGTGCAGAAATGGCTTCTTGGAACAAGCAGAACAGAGGGAGAAGCTATAGCATTTCCAGTGGCAGCAGCACACATTTCATGTGTGCAGAAAGCCTTGCAATCATTTTGGAGCAGCTCTATGGCCCAGCATTTGAGCTACAAAGAAAGCGGAACTTTGTCTTCAATAGCCACATTCTGTACAATCTATAAATGCTACTGTAGTTCAGAAGGTGAAGCATACAGTTCAGTTTGGTAAGCAAAAACAATATTTTTGCCAGGTTCTAGCTGTGTCTCTTTCGATCCTGTAGATCCCCTAACATGGACATCGCTTGCCCAGGTATGGATTGTCCTTGGAGGACAAAGGAGCATTGCTTTGTGATGCTTGGACTGGATCATATAGCAAAGCAGGTGGCATCGAGATTCGAAGGCTGGAATCACAACACTTTGCTATAAGATCCATGTTAGCATGCACCGGTGCATTTTCTGTCACAATTGGAACAAGCCCTCTTTCAATTTCAACCAAAAAAACACAGATAAGATTTGAATAGTACTGTACTACTGTACGAAAGTACGAAACGTTGCACACCGGGTTGACATCCATGTTAGTTAGGGCTGCTGCTCGTTTCGCAGGAACAGCTGGTTCGAGATGAACAACGTACTACCCCCCCGGCGACAGCCAGGGGGGTGGTCCTCACATGGGCAACCGGTGGATCAGGTCCATTCTCACTATCGAAGACGGCTCAAGGCCAAGGATTTGGCAGGCACTGGCCAGTGCATGAATCTTCGAAACCGCGAGAGATTCTTGGCTGGGGTTTGCTATCTTTCTATATTGAATCATAATTGTGTTGTTTGTTTATTGCTATGGCAATGCATATACGAGGAAACTTCGGAATACCATGGAACCTTCTCAGTGTGTATCAACAATGTATCGGTATACAATATACAGTATTGCAGTACAGCATTCGTTCCCCACAGGTTACTGCATGGGATTGTCATGGATCCTCAATGTCCATGTTAGCCGGTTATGCCACACAACCCAGGATTTGAGAACCTTGACTTGAAGCCTTCCGGCCAGGCTTGTGATGAGTGCCAGTACCATAACATCATTTCACACTAAAAATCGTTTACTGTACCATCACTTCATTGATGGATTATGATGGAATGTGGATACCTAAAGAGTTGTTCAACAACCCGGTGATAATACCGTACTCAAAAATGTTACTGTACAATACACAGTCCAAGTTAGCCAAATACAGTCCAAGTTAGCCAAATACAGCGCAACATGTTACTGTACATGCCCACTTGAGAGTGTGTAAATAGAAGAAACAACATGTGTCAACCACAGCCTTTGCAGGTGGCTGCATCTGTCATGTCCTACCCTGACATCATGCACCACTCCACACTTGCATGGGAAGAGGTGAGCTTGGACGTGTTCCGGGCCGCATGGGTGGTGTGCGGCTACGTTGAGATGGATCATTTTGCGGGCAGTGAGAGCCCAACCGTCTTCGACAGCGTTGGTGCTGCTAAGCACATTCTGGAGCCATGCGGGGTCCTTGATGGCTCGACCCTCATGGCCACGCCCCAGTATTGCCCCACCATGGATTGGAGAATTCAGGACATTTTTTAACTAACATGGCCGGTTTGAATCAGTGTCATTGTTCAAAAAATAACAGTAAATGTGGCTGATAGATACTGTACCGGTACCTTGCAAGTTCAACAATGTTTCAATGCCTTCTAGGGTCTATGTTAGGTACAGCACAGTGATTCCCAAAAATTCTCAAATTCTGATCAGGATGCTACAGACCTCGAAAAGTTCCATTCTCTACCGTATGAAGTGGCACATGCCGTTGTCAGAACGCTCTGCCAGCACACACATGCCTACCTCGCAGCGAAAGAGCTGCACTCCAATCTCATCAAGGGTGATCCAGGTATGAAGAAAGCGAAGACAAAAAAGAGTTTGGATGAAATGAAACGGCTGGAGGCATGTGATCGCTTCTGTGTGCTGAACCGGCGCACAGGCTTCGTAGCGACGGCCGACTGGTTGAACAAACACATCAAGGTCAACTCTGATGGCCGGCCGGAACTCAAAAAACCGGAATCGAAATGCAATCCTTGGATCCTAACTTTGAGGGTGAAGGTGGAAGGGCTACATGTTAGCCTGCAATTGCGGCCTGCAAGCAACAAGCCATTTCGGGCTATCAAGTGCTTTGACCTTCGGCAGGGGTGTGAAAAGACCCTGTTGTCTGCTTTGACATCTGGCTATGAGCACCTGTTTTCTTCGGAGGACTGGCTACTGCATTGTCGTTGAAAGTATTTCAGGTGGTCGCTAACATAGACCACACATGGCTTTCAAGTGCTTTAATACTGCATATATGTTCCTTCCCAACATTCCTGTTTTTGACAGTTATTGAAACTGTAAAGTTTCATTATTCAAAAGGTTGTGCAATGAATGGTAGTTACTGTGATGCTTTTGCCCCAGTATATACTGTAAGCATTCTTCAAAATCCAAAAGTCTGGCTAACATAGACCCGTCCCAGCCCTGCAGGATGATGAGTCGGATCATGGCTCGGCAGGATCGCTTGGCGAATTCGACGAGGGTGAGAAGGAGGATGACGATGACTCCATTCCGGGAGACGAAGCAGGTTTGGAAGGACAACGCTTCCATGTACCCAGGTGTGCCTAACATGGATATTGTACGGTTTTGTCATATCAAATGTCAGGGTATCCTATGAAAAAAAAAGAATGCATGGCCCTAACATGGATCTTGTACGGTTCTATCATATCAAATGTCAGTGTATCCGGTGAAAAAATAAAGAACGCATGACCAACTAGGGTCCAGGTTAGTGCATGTATGCATGCAGTCCAGGACAGATGAATGCCCATATGGTGGACATGCAGATGGATCCTGCCCCTGAGACAAAGGCAGGTTCTGAAGACCCTGGAAAAGTCTGGGTTCCACAGGAAGCTGCCATGAAGGACATTTCTACCACGGTGGAGAAGAAATCCGACAAGAAAAGTGAAGATGAAGAGAATGTGATTTCTGAACAGGATATGATTTCTGTTATCCATGACAAAAGCGGTGTCAAAAGACAATATGTTCCCCCATCATATTTTGAGCGTGGGTCATTCTGTATGCTGGAACTAAAAGGGTTGGAGAAAATTCCCTTGGCCAGCGGATTCACGCTTTCGTGCCACACGCAGAGTGGGCAGTGGCATGCAAGATGGATGCGTGAACCACCTGGGAGCACCCAAAACTTTGCTCCCACGTGGGGAATTCAGCGATCGGAGCTGAAAGCTCTATGCATGGCTTTAGTCCAGCTCTGGGACTGGTACCTTTCAGTTCATGATGACACTGAGGGGAAAGAGCATCTGAAACGTCTCAGGGAATACACCGATGAGATTTTATTCTAGATGGAAACTTGTTTGTATTACGGTATCCATGTTAGCGGTCTAGGTTTTACTGCCACATGGCCAAACACCTGCATAGGACTATCTATCAACCGTCAAACCTTTGAAGATTTTGTACTACTTGTTTCCACCTTCTTCAGGGTCCATGTTAGGAACAGAGTCCTCATATATGTCTTACTGTAAAATTTCAAGTTGTCCTCAATGAAGGTTCATTTGATTTGGTTGTCTTTGGGTAACATGGATCCTACCAAAACTCTCTTTGGTGATAATTTGTGCCAATCGCCTCTCGAGAACCTAGCCGACAACAACTGGCCAGAATCTCGCAATCCGTCGTATGATTGGAGACTGTTTTGTGTCCATGTTAGGTTTTCCCCAGAAAGTGCCGCTGAAAGCCAACCATCAAAGTTTATCCAAAGAGATTCCTGGATTTTCTGTTGAATCGTGGTTCTGCTAACATGGCACCACATTGTGGCTGATGTCTCCATCAATTTCTCTTGCACTTAGTTGACAAAGACCAAGATTGACGATTTGGGGGGAAAATGGCCGATCTCTGGGGCGGTTTTGCTAACATAGACTGTGAGGAGATCATGCTATCAAAGCTGGTTCAGGTCCTTGTTAGGTGAAATCTTGCCACAAAAATCTACTCCCAAAAATCCGCATTTTGATATCTCCAGAAAATGTGGCTAACATAGACCCGT
>Ga0126342_10021410_pt1 | contig 10782 bp, 8 predicted proteins | sample Cyp1metagenome_FD_92528 | JGI IMG/M metagenome (GOLD analysis project Ga0126342, IMG submission 92528) | Coral microbial communities from Lord Howe Island, Old Settlement Bay, Australia - Cyphastrea 1 metagenome | ecosystem: Host-associated > Invertebrates > Cnidaria > Coral ... | reverse complement strand
TGGATGTCGCAGGCTACAAGGTTTCTGCATGACATGTGGTTTTATTTTCAGTTTTTGACGTTCAAAAACGTCAAGAATTACCCGCAAAACTCCCGCAAAAAAGTGTCAAACTCCCGCAAAAAAATATCAAACTCCCGCAAATCCCGAAAAGTCATAGAACCATTTTTTCTGGAAACCACCTGATCACATCATTGACTGCAAACCGTATGACAAATGCAAGGTCACTGAGAAATTCGTTGCAACTCCTGGAATCCTTTACTTTACTAGAAAGCAAGAAATGCTAGAAATTTCCCAGAAAAGGATGCTCCAGGATGTTAAATTACCAGAGGGTAATGGAAGCGAATTGGGGTCACTATAAGTCCTTACTATAGCTCGGCTCGTGGCCACCATGCCGGTGCGTCGAGGTTCTTTGGTGCGCGGAAGAAGCAGCCAGTGGATATGGCCCAATGGATGGCTCCTCGGAAATAGGGATGTTTTGATTCATATATATATATATAATATATATATATATATACACCCTCCGGTAAATTAACAGCTATTGAAAATGGCCATAGAAATAGTGAGTTTCCCCATGAATAGCATGATTTTCCATAGTTATGTAAACATTTACCAGATGGTATTTAAGCCATTGGTCATCCAATGTCATCCATAATACTCTATATATATATACCGGTATATCATATTATATATATATATATCATATATATATATACATGCATATTAGATTAGCCAGTGGTATCCATCACCCTTTTAATGATTTATATATTCATTATATTGATATATATCCTTCTTACTGCATAATTAGCCAGCTCCATTCATGTGATAATCATTCATGATAATCATGATCATTATTAATCAGCTATGGGTTATCCATATGTCTCTGTGTAAATTATAACGACCAAGCCCTGCGACCGAAGCCTGGAATCATGCGTAATAAGGGAAATCATCCCCAAATGGCCTGGTTAGTGAAATATTTTCATTTACTGTACCCAGTAATTACTCTTTCGTGATCTAATCATTGAATCTTGCAATGGACTTTTCTTCATAGATTCTATTTGATGCTTGTGTGGCCTTTATCTTGCAATGCCAAGTTGGTTTGATAGGGCGCAGATGTGAAAACCATCATGGCACCATTTTGGAATGGGATCAGCATCTTGCAGTCACCGTGTTTGGGGTTCCATCGTGTTCCATGTGAGTTGCGGGGGTGGTGGCTGCCATGGCTCAAAGGTGCTGAACCTGGCAAGACCCAATAGAACTTCAGCCTCCCTAATTCAACCATATTCAACCCACAAAAAACCACTTTGAAATATGATATTAAATGTTCTTGGTATACAGGTATACTCAGGTATAATAGGATAACACTGAAAAATCCAGAAAGGTGACTTTATACATCAACACTGAAACAATTAGGTATATAATTTGACCTGTGCATCTTGAGCCGCAGAACATCCCCGGCGACGTCATCCCCAACCGAACCAAGGCCATGGAAGGCTTGTGCTCGGAAGACTGGGAGGAGCGCATGCGCTTCAACCGCTCCATGAAGGCTGGTCCAAAGTAGCTGGGACTGCACCGTGATGATCGTGGTGGGCAGCGGAGATGTGGGTAGATGGTGTTGGAATTGTTGGAAGTATAGCCATACCCATGGTTTTCGGTGTCAACCGAGACAGGTCCTTGGTCGGAAGTTCCCAGGAACTTGAGTTGCTGAGCTCACAGGCCCTGCTTGACTCACAGTCAAGCTTGGTGGCGACAGGATGGAAATAGATAGAGTCAGATAGAGTCAGATAGAGCTTACCACAAAGCATTCTTGTGCATTTTGCAGCAAGTTTGGGGTCCTCATGGTGCAAGAAAACGACAGCTGGACTGTCCAGAAAATCTTGATGGTTCACAGATTTTGTGGTTGGGTCAAGGATGGCAGAAAACCGCTAATGTTCACAAGAGGCAATCTTGGAATCTGGCATAACATGAATCTGGCATAACAGCGTTGAGTCATTTGGCAAGACCTCTTCCCTCGGGCTGGCAATTGCTGGCTGTTTCCCTTTGAGGGATAACACCAAGGATTCCTGTGACTACAAAAATTCGGGAAGTTTATGATATTCTAGAACCCCGCCAGATAAGAAACTTTGTAATAGGACGAATATCACTGAAATTGTGGACATGTTGTGACATTCCAAAATGCAACCTGTTTGCTGAAGTAACCCGAATACCAGCTCAATTTGATTCCACATTGGGAAACGGTAGCGTCATGATGCCTAATTACATGATGCTTATGTAATGCTAACCCCTAAACCCAGCCTAAACCCGTGGGTTGTTTAATTGGGAGGCATCAACTTTATAATGTAGTATAGCATAAAATCATTTTTTTGGGTAATTATCTCTTCTAATCAACCAGTTCTTTCTCCAAGGGCCAAGATTTCGCCATGCCATGGGATGCTGAGGCAAATCAGTCTGGAAGTGCGACAGCAGCTCTTTCGTGCACGAGTGGATGCACGCTTTAAGAAGATCATGTCCTCCGTGACATCGAAGCTTGGCGGAGAGCCGAATGGAAGTGGACATCAGCTATTGCAATATCTACCCAGTTATGCTTATACTTACCCACACACACAGATATATAAATAATATATGTGTGGTTTGTGTATACGCATTGATACACAAACGGCTTACATTTACTTGCTTTCACCTACTCTCCCTACCCTGACCTTCCAAAACCCCCCATGGCCACCCCAAGGAAGTCCTGGTTTCGCCGCGCTTTCGTGACCTACGTGGCCGGGGAACCATCCAGTCCCTTTGTGCAGATGGCCACGGAGCTCATCAAGTCAGTGGCCTGGATACGGTGGAGTTGGATGGGGCATGTTTATGATATTACCCACAGCCACTATGTATTTTATATGATTTTATCACAAGTTGTTGAATCTTATGGGCCGCTTATTTTGTTCTTTCAAAAGTTGTTGGTTGAATCTTACTTCATAATACTTCATAGATCTTAATAGATATCTACTGGTTGGTGGTTTGGAACATTACAGTAGTTTCATTTTTCCATTCAGTTGGGAACAATCATCATCCCAACTAACGAACTCCATGATTTTTCAGAGGGTTGGTCTACCACCAGCCAGATGCTATACTCACTGGTAAAAGTGACATAACTATGGAAACACCAGCATTTTCAATGGCTATAGATATCTACATATCTTCAGTTTCAATCTTCGAATCTTCATAGATCTTCATAGATCTTACTTCATAAATCTTCATAGATATCTACACTATGACGATTTGAAGAGTTCTTGATCCGGGCCCACCGATGATCGAAACGGCGCACACCCGGACAGGTTGTCCAACGGCTCCGCGCCGAGGTTCACTACTTCTCCTCTTGGCCCATCATCGTCTTCAACTTCGGCCTGGTTACGCCACCAGCCCCTCGACCATTGCCCGTCAGTTCTGCTGAAACATCGTTATGTGGGACTATATAAACAACAACGAAAAATCACCACAGTTTCCAGGTGTGCCACTTTTCTATATTGCTTTTGAACGGTTTTGATAGTCGCCCCAACTTCCAAAGTTTCCCCACGCCAGGTTCACCTCCGTCCATCTTCCCATCCCCTGCCGAGCCCTGGAGGCTTGGACCCCGGAGGAGTTTCCACGGCTGGTGATTCTGCATTCCTTGCCCCTGCCGCGCGAAAATCCCATGAAGAGGACTGGACCATCGCCGGGTCGATGCCATTTGGGGATGACTGGAAGCGACTGGATGACTCGATTTCAACGGCAGCCAAAGGATTTGGGGTTTGGGGTTTGCAACGGGGTATTAGACAAAGGGCAATTTCCAGCACTTTTTCGATGTTCCACCTGGAGACATGGGGTGTTAATCTCCAAGTGTTCAAAGTTGTTCCAAGGAGGATTGATGGTTTAAATGTGTTGTGATTCATGTGAGAATTGATCAACTTCGTGGGGCTGCAAATATCTAACCAACAGTCATGAGTAGCACATGGTAGCAGTACCAGCCATGGGATTTTCAGACCTTCCAAATGCTCCGGAAAAATATGAGACAACCTCCAACAACCTCACCACAAATAAATGGTGATTCAAATGGACAAAAACTGCACACAACTTCCAAGTGATATCCGATACCAATGACCCTATGACCTGCCAGAACAGGAGCTTCAACTTCAACAAGTTGCGAAGCTTGGCCGCCTTGGCCATAGGTCCCTGCGGTTTTTGGCCATGTGCAAATCCAACCCCCCAAAGTTTGGTCGGAAGATATAATATGATATCACTATCATTCACTGACACTGTCACCGTTGAAGAATCCAGGCGGTGTTATCTTCTGTTCAGTCGATGTGTGTGTAAGGTTCCAGCCTTAATACCTTACCCTCTGGTGAACTAACATAGCAATTGAAAATGGCCATAGAAATAGTGGATTTTCCCATTAAAAATGGTGGATCTTTCCATTGCTATGTTAGTTCACCAGAGGGTAATGCCAAAGGTTGAGGTGAACGTCCAGGGGTTCCCTAGGAATCCACCGGTGGCACCCGAGGATCCATCTTGATGTCGCGGGTGAAGACGGGGATCCAGCTGGATGTGGATCAGTTCATTGCACCCAACGCGGACGTTCTCTTCAAACTCACCGAGGGCTATGTGGACAAGGCGTTCCTTGGCAGCAAACGATGGAGAGGTAGTGATGGTGCAAGGAAAAATGGGGTGGAATGTAATATAATGTAATCTGGTGGAATGTAATCCCATTCCCCTAATATTAAACACAGCCACTGTACAAGGTGGTGCCCCATAGTTAGCCAAGTTGGTTTATAACTCCAATAACTATGGTGGTAGATATATCTATACTTACTATGGTTTATAATAGACCAACTGAGAACTGGGGAGCACCACCCTGTAGGGTCCCAAAATTTTTGGGAGGGATTATGTTCATTCTGGCAGAACATGTGCGGTGAGTGAATCGCCACCCTTGGTGAGTTTGCTACTAGGAGAATGGGAGTATCTCACCAAGAATGGCGATTCAAGTTTTCTGATCCCTGCCTCCTCTGAGACTATGGATGTGCATGGCAGTTGGACTGGCTAAGAGAAACTTCACAACTATATGCAACTATGATGAACTATGTATATATGCATATTTATTCATGTATATGTGATAACAATTACAATGTGATAAAGCAATTGGGGCTATCCCATAGTGCCCAGCATGCCCCGTGCCCAAGGTATCCCTTCCCCCTGATGCCGGCGCACTTCCTGGACTGGAGCATCAAGGACCAGAAGGACGCCCCGTGGTGGCCCAGATATTGCCCCAATCCCAGCAAGCCGTGCCCCATGCAGACCATGCGATGGGTACCTTGGTCATCGTCGGAGGTGGAAGGTGTCAACCGTATACCCCCAAAGGTCTGGCTTAGGTGGAGAACTTTTCTATTTCTGTTTGCCTGCCTTGGCACATGAGCTCAGCTACAGTAAATTCGGCCGCCTTCGTGATACAAATCAGCATTGCCGGCGCCATACCATTCTTTCGAAGTGACAATTGTCATTTTGCTGCTGTTACCCTGCTTGTTGGATGCTTCAACAGCTTGGCGCTGTAGGTATCTCTGATGTATATGAACCCATTTCTTCCTTAGCAAAAACGTATATATTTTTGTTGGAAAATCACGTCCCCAAATTTCATTTGAATCCACTTTGTTGCGGTGGAAGCCTTCCTTTTTCTTGGTCAGATCTAAGCTTATTTATTGATCAATTCCGTTTGTTTATTTTGTTTGGGCTTACCCTCCTCTGAGACCACCCATTTTTTGCCGATGAAACCCCAGAAATCCAAGTTTATGATAATTTATGATCATCCCACCAAATATTAAACACATTCCCCTAAACCCTAGTTTGGTATTGAATCTATTCATTTCAGGGGCCCATATTTAGCATTAGGAAAGTCATACATAATTTTAAATCAAAAACCATATCCGTTAATAAACCACCGTAAGCCATTGATACAACTGTTATTGGAACCATATGATGAATAAGCCATCAATTTAGATACATCTGTGAATCCCCCAAGGCAAAACCTTTCCTGACAAGGCCCACGCCCATCCCACCTGGACCTACTGGGCCTTGCCCTTCTTCGGCCGCTGGGTGCGGCGCCACTTCCGCGACGAGCGGCTGCCCAACGTCACGCTGCAAGGTGCGTGCGGTGAATGCGGCAGGGGGATCAAGGATTACATAATGGATTGTAAATGATTATTATCATGATGATGAATGCTGGAGTTTAATGGAATTTAAACTGATGATTGTTAGAAATGATTGATCTTCAGATTATTTTTTTGAGATTAAACCAAGGAAAGCTTAAATCTGCAACGTCTAGCTTGAACATCACCGTCATTCCTGCTAGCAACTGATTACCGTTACCACTTTCTTCATTGGGTCTTCTTTCCAAACTGTCGAACGCATTGCATCATTGGAGCAACCAATCAAATAACAACAATATGTTAGTTGCAATCTATAATTAACCAGCATTACATTAATGAGAGAGAGAGATATAGATAGGTAGATAGATGGATGGATAGATAGATAGATAGATATATATATATATATATTACAATATGTTATAGCAATAATGATCGCAATTCTGTTAATTTTCCAAATGAAGGACAGCATAGCAATTCGATTTGGATCTGATGTCAGCTGGCGATTCCCAGGCTTCGAGGCCCCGGGGCTGCGCGTGGGCAACATCCCGGAGGACGAGGATTTGCTGAACGTGGCGCTGTGGGAGGAGCGTGCCAGCAAGCAGTGGTGCGACTTGGCTAAAACGGCCTGGGGTGATGGTTAATTATGGTTGGTGAACATGGGTTAGTTGGTGAAAATGGTGAAGAATGGCTTGAATGATGTTTGAATGGGTTTATAGATAGTGTTTGTGAATGTTTGTGAGGACTGAACCATTCTTAGCTCTTTTTTGGGGGTGGAATTTGGAGCATCTTGGCACGAGAAAAGCCTAGCAAAGTCTCGGAAGTTAGTCGTACCGGTTTGATTTGGCGTTCCCAGCCGTTTGTCTCCTGCTCCAGTGGCAAGCACCCCAATTTTTGTGAACAAAACATGATAGGACACGCTGTTAAAACTGCTTTTCGGGATTTTGGGGGGTTGAACAGTCACCAGCTTGATCTCATGATCCATCACATTTGAGGCAAAGTATGACCAAATCACATCAAGCACATCTTATTTTGTTTTGTTTTTGGGATCTTATGTTCAAAAACTCCCATTTCTCATCATTTTTTGGGATCTTAGGTTATAAACTCACATTTTCCCTATGTTTTTATCTCTCAAGCACCACCCTTTGGATTCCTTGGATCTCATGCCCCGAGGCAAGTTCGACGTCCCCGCTACCGTGGAGTTCGAGTCCCTGTTGACCTGGCAGAGCAGCCATGGCAACAGCTGCAAGGAGGGCATTGGTTGCACCAACATCGGGGGAGACGAACGTGGCCGGGCGGCGGTTGGGATCCAACCGATCCACAAACGCTGGGTATTTTCCTAGTGGAAGATGCACCATTTAAGGGGAATCCTACAAGGACTATGTTTGGGGGCGAGCCCTGAAGGAAATCAGAGAAACCCTCAGTGAAACATGTGTTGCGAGATCTATTGCAAGATAGATAGATAGATAGAAAGATAGATAGATAGATAGATAGATATATATATATTGCCATGTATTGCATAATATTGCATATATGGCTGACTCAATGCGTTGGAAAGGATTATATAATATTTTACAATTTCCCCAAAAATTGGCGAGTTTGATGAAGAACATCGGAAATTAAAATTAATTATTGGATGTTGAAGTTACACTTACACAATCAAGTATGTTGAGATTTACTGGTGAAGGATGACTCAGTGATTTGGACCAAAAACAGTGGGATAATATTCACATCAATTAACAAAATGTCGGGAAACCCTTGGTAAAGGGTCCTGGAGCTGATGGTGGTGATTTTTTGAAAGCAACTTGGGGGATTTGGGTTGATTTTCCTGGAAAAACATCAGGCTTTGGGGCAATTGTGAAGCAACAGAAATGGTGTTAAGACCAGTAGTAAAACGACAGAAGAACTTCATTGAACCATTTGTTGCCGGAATACTTGCAAGATGTACATAAACTGACTGGATTTAACCGAGCGGTAGAACTTCTAAGACTTGGCGGCTGTAGTTCCGCTGTAGACTCCGCCATGGTTTATTCGCTAGGACTTGGCTGCGGCTGACCTTCCCATGGCTTGCCGCTAAGGTTGGTACAAGAACGGCGTGCCAAAGGTCTACTGGACAGCGCATCATGCAGTGGATGCAGCCCAGACTGCGCAAATTCTGGAGCGCATTCAGGCGAAGGAGAAGGAGGGCAACTGGCCACCGGCCATTGTCTACGATGAGTTTCTTGGGTTGAAATGGGTTTGTCTGAAAATAGGGGAATACCCACAAATAGCAACTTTTATAGGGAAACTGATTCTCATCCATTGGAATTGGAATATGGGGTGCATTATTATTTTTTGACAAACCCAAATTGAGAGCCAGGCCCTTGGGAACAGTTTTGTTCCAGGTCTGGAAGAGCGACTTAGGTAAGACAGATTTCCCAATTGATTAGATCCACTTCTCGCTTTCCGGGCGATATCGTCCAGGAAGTCAATTTGGAGCAGTGGACAATCACGTTTACAGATGGTGATTTGCAGTATATTCTAAAGCACAGATACAACATAGCATCGCATAGCCTACTGTAGTACGATAACTAATGATAGTATACCAGAGTAGAGTATAGTATAATAGTGGTGACTCAAACTATAGTGGAGTATAATGGATACTCGGATTATAGAAATGGTATAATCTATCAATCATACCACTATAGAATGCTATAGATATTTCCATAATGGTATACCTCTTTTTAGCATGGACAATTTCCAGGCCAGGTCTCTCGAACCACTTGACCAGGAAGTTCTGGAAATCTGGGGAGGAGTTGCATGCTGCATATCCGGACCTCCAGTGCCTCACCTGAGGGGAGATGAGTGGCAAAGATGTTGGGGTTGGTCAATGGAAAGAAGGGGAGACTTAAGCTGCAAAAAGGGAATTGCCATGGCTAACTACATCTACAAACCAAACATGGTATCAGCAAATGAAGGGAAAATGAGCATAGGTTGAGTTACTACCATGAAAACCGTAGACAAGCAAAGCTGGGGACGTGAACCAGCAAAGATTTGGATTCAAGATGCAAGATCGGAACAGGAAGAGAGATGCAGCCAGAATATCGTGGAATATCTGCGAATTGAAGTCCCAAAGCTGGGCAAAGCGCCTGATGCACGGGGGCCAAAGGCCAAGAGAGGCATGTGCCTTCCGTGGTGAGCAAAGCAATGCGAGAGCTGCGGTAACTGGGGGGGGGCCAGGCAGTGGGAGAATAGTCATATTGGCATAGAAACACCAAATGGAAGTCATATACACACATGATCAAAGAATATACATCTTTATAGATGGATGGATGGAAGATGATGGAGGAATGGATGGATGGATGACAAGTGATAAATGTGATAAGAACGTTCTGAAAAACTGATGAACAGTAATGAACAGTGATAAAAAGTGATGAACAGTGTTTCTAGGATGTTGCAGATGATTTTAATTTTATACATTTGTGTAACCTCCAGGCTTACATCTTTAAAATCTATTTGAGGGGCTGCCTTATGGATGAAGTAAGCTGCCCATTGACTGGTTGGATTCAAGAGATCCAGCGGTTGAATCATGGAATTTCCCAAATGGAAAGACCCTGGGCGCACCAAGCGCGGCTGTGCTGGTTGATTTACAAAGGCTTATTTAGCCTCTTGTTATATGACATGGCTATGGAAATCAACATGTTTAATACGAAAATCATCATCAATTGTCTATAACTGGGCCATTTTCCATAGCCATGTTAAATAACCAGAGGGTACTTCAAAACTTTGACAAGTAGGCGGAAGAACAACTTGACCCCACCTATAGCTTGTAAAAAAGGATGGATTTATGAACCCTGCACTGGGATCAAAGTCATGATTCAATGATTCTGGCTTCTCTTCTTGTCGTAAGGTATTTTTTTGACAATGTACTGTAAGCCCTGGATTGATGACCCCCTGGGCTCTTTAAATAAGGGTTTACCCTTTTAGTAGCTAAGTAGCTGTATTTGTTGGGCGCCCTAGTTCATCAACCACATTTACAATTTTCTTGGTGGTTCACTATACATATATGTGGTGCCGCCCAATGGCATACCGTTTGATATTTCCACGTGTCTATGATTTCGTTTTATTGTGGTACATCATATACAGTACATGCTTATATATTGTAATGTTACGCGCAAACACCCCGATTCGCCCACACCCCTTCTATGCTGTACACTTGGGGATATCAAACGTTAGACTTTACATTCAATTGGGAAGATCAACACGGGTATTTAGGGAATATAAATTTCCCACCCCCGTTAAACTTCTACATTCATTGAAGATCTTCAATAAGTGTTTAATTCTCCCACCCCCGTTAAACTTCTACATTCATTGAAGATCTTCAATAAGTGTTTAATTCTCCCACCCCGGTTAAACTTCTACATTCATTGAAGATCTTCAATAAGGGTTTAATTCTCCCGCCCCCGTTAAACTTCTACATTCATTGAAGATCTTCAATAAGGGTTTAATTCTCCCACCCCGGTCCCACCCCCGTTAAACTTCTACATTCATTGAAGATCTTCAATAAGGGTTTAATTCTCCCACCCCCGTTAAACTTCTACATTCATTGAAGATCTTCAATAAGGGTTTGATGATGATGATGATG
>Ga0126342_10021409_pt1 | contig 10782 bp, 8 predicted proteins | sample Cyp1metagenome_FD_92528 | JGI IMG/M metagenome (GOLD analysis project Ga0126342, IMG submission 92528) | Coral microbial communities from Lord Howe Island, Old Settlement Bay, Australia - Cyphastrea 1 metagenome | ecosystem: Host-associated > Invertebrates > Cnidaria > Coral ... | reverse complement strand
TCTAGCGGCTGCATGTGGCTGCTATTGGCTCGCGGGGCACGGGGCTGTCAAGTGGTTCCAAGTGGCTGGAAGTGGCTGCCAAGCGGCTGCAAGTGCCTGCAAGTGGCTGACGGGGAAAGTGGCTGCAAGTGGCTGCAAGTGGCTGCAAGTGGCTGCAAGTGGCTGACGGGGCAAGTGGCTGCCAAGTGGCTGCAAGTGGCTGCAGTGGCTGCCAAGTGGCTGACGGGGCAAGGAGTGGGTGCAAGTGGCTGCAAGTGGCTGCCAAGTGGCTGCCAAGCGGCTGACGGGGCAAGTGGCTGCCAAGTGGCTGCCAGGGGTTGCAAGTGGCTGCAAGTGGCTGCCAAGTGGCTGCCAAGTGCTATCTTGAAAAAAAAGTGATTTTGGAGATTTTACTTTTTTTTCAAGATTGCAGCAAGTGGCTGCCAAGTGGCTGCCAAGTGGCTGGCGGGGCAAGTGGCTGCCAAGTGGCTGACGGGGCAAGTGCGGGCTGGAACGATATAACAGCCCTAGCCAGTTACAAACTACTCGCGGTGCGTGCGGCCCACCTTGTGCTCGCCATGCTTGCTCTGAACTCCAATCTGGAAAGACAGCCCTTCGAAGCTGCATGGAAAGAAGCTTGCCTCTTTAGGCAGACCTGCCATCGTGGCCTCCACAGGCACCCAGCTCGATATCGACGCTGCGCACACAGCTCCACAGCACGGTCACCGCAATGCTCATCAGCCGCAAGACAACGCTGAGCGCCATGAGGATGTGCGAGGCAGAGCTTCGAGGCATGAATATCATATCCGCATTATCCATATCATTCTGGTTACCATATCACCATTCTATGATAGATCCATAGTCAGGATGGATTCTGTGATTATTCCATTGCTGTTCCATATTCCATATTCCATTTGGTCATAATATTCCCTATATAAATATGCATTATTATCCATTTTATAGGTGTGAATCCATGTTCCATGATTATTCCATCACTATTGTTTCCCGATTGGTTTTTTATTATGTCATCTTCCCATTATTACACCATATCCCCATTGTTTACATATATATATATATTATCACTGCTATATTATATATTATCACTATATCATCACTATTATCACATATCACTTTTTATTATATCACATGCTATCACTATCATATTATCACTATTATATACGATCATACCCCCGTTATTCTGTTTATTATATTATTTCATTTCACGATCTTTGAAAGAATACTTAACTTATAATGATAATATCACTATATATCACTAGTACTATTTTTTTTTACTCTTTTCCCATTATGAGTATTATAGTGATATTATCATTATGTAATTTTAACTCCATACATAATCTCACTAACAATATTATAACATCACTATATAAGGTTGTGCCCCATAGTTAGCTAAGTTGGTTTATAAGTCCAATAACTATGGTTTATGGTAAATATATCAATATTTACTTTGGTTTATAAACCAACTTATAACTGGGGGGCACAACCTTGTATAATCACTAGTGTTATATATCACTACATTATATCACTATATATCACTATATTATCACTAGTAGTATTATAATATCATAACTATAGTAACTATATAACCTCACTAATAGTATTTTAATATCACTATATAATCACTACAAGGTGGTGCCCCCCAGTTGTGTTCGTTGGTTTATAATCCCCATTAAATATAGATATAACCCCCTAATCAACCCTAGTGAAATTGGACTTATAAACCAACTTAGCTAACTATGGGGCACCACCTTGTAGTACTATATATATTATCACTTTTCTATTCCCCACGATTCGGTCCATTGCTTCCCCTCGGGCCCTCGATCTTCCAGTCGGTGCTGGGGATGTCTCGCAGCGACTGGTCAGAGTCGCAAGGTGCGGTCATCAGGTGTTGATTTTTCATGGATTTATGGTGATTTAATGGGATCTAATGGGATTTAGTGGGATTTACTGGTAACTTCATGGGACTTACCCTCTGGTAAACATACAAAAATCTATTGAAAATGGCCATTGAAATAGTGAGTTTCCCCAGCTATAAAATGGTGGATTGTTCCATAGTTATGTAAACGTTTACCAGAGGGTAACCAACATGGTGGTCTACCCTCTGGTAAACGTTTACATAACTATGGAACAATCCACCATGTTTAATAGGAAAATCCACTATTTCAATGGCCATTTTCAATAGCTATGTTACATTACCAGAGGGTAAGCAACATGGTGGTCTAACAATGGTGATTTCTTCGACCAAAATGGTAGTTTTATGATTGTTTTTACTAAGATTATGGTGTTTTGACCAAGCAACATGGTGATTTAGACACCAACTAAGCTATGGTTTGTATAAATGATTTAGGCATTTAACAGCCGCCTTACAACCTCCAGGGAAGTCCCCTAATCTGGGTAAATCTGGGTAAATTATAGCGACGTCAGCGCAAAGGACACTGCAAAGGACAGTTTGGATTGGGGGTAACTTCAGGTTGGTGAAAGATGAACATATTTACCCAGCCAAACGTGCGTTAGTTTATCCATGTTTATCCTATCCTGGTTGGTGGTTTGGAACATGACTGGATTATGACTTTCCATTCAGTTGGGAATGTCATCATCCCAACTGACGAAGTCCATCATTTTTCAGAGGGATAGGTCAACCACCAACCAGATCAAAATGGTGGTTTACTTTGGGAGCTAAGGCACCATCTGTTCCCCGGGATGATCTTCCATTCAGAATTGGGGACGGCGAAGGCCATGGCCATGGAAATCTTGACGTGGCCATGGAAGATCACCGAGTTGTCAAGTAATAGGATCATACCCTCTGGTAAACATACAAAAACAATTGGAGTAGCCATTTTCTGATCTACAGGTCACAAGAAGGGCCCAGCTAGTCTTGAGTTGCTGTAAATGTTACAATTTTAAGCCCTACCCTCTGGTAAACGTACAAACATAACTATGGAAAGATCCACCATTTTCTAGCTGGATAAATCAACTCTTTCGACTGGGCCATTTGCAATAGCTATTTTGACATAACCAGGGTAAATCATCGAACTAAAGGGCCATCTATGCCATAGCAAAACTCTTCAATAACTAGGTGGTGGTACATATTCCCAGGTTTCATATAGTTATAAGGTGTTTTAGGTATCATAAACCCATAGTGGAGTCATAAACTTACCAATTTTTTGGAGTTATCATATTCGATTCTATAGTAATCCATTCATTTTCCATTCCCACATGCTCCATGGTGCTGGAATATTTACCAACATTTGCCCGAACAAAATCACCCAGTCTTGTAGGTTAATATACCAGCACCATGGAGCATCTGAGATTAATAATCCATTAAATTTCCGCTCTTAAAAAAATATTCACCGTTATGCTGTCCCATTACGAAAACCCATTCTCATCCCTATGAATCCATTAAAGAAACATGTCGGTAACCCCAATAAAGAACCATGTGGAACCAACTTCAACCATCTTAAACCACCATGTTGGATTCGAAAAAACCATTCTACCACAGGATGGGGCCCCATAATGCCATAGTTAGCTCAGTTGGTTTAAAACTATTAGCAACAACTAGGATTTATGATGATTTATGATGGATATATCTATAGTAATCTATAGTTAGATGGTCTTAATGGGATTTAATATAGTGATCTATAGTAATTGATATATATATATATAAGTATGGATTTAATGGGATAATCACCGGATTTATGACGGATATATCGAACTAGTTAGGACTATAAACCAACAAGCATAACTAGGGGGGCCGTCCTGTAATGTGGGAGGTCTTGGGGTATGAACAATCTGGAGGTTCCTAAGTCATGGAGGTACCCCGAAATTATCAATTTTAATGGGATTTTCCATAGTTAGCTAAGTTGCAATAATGGGATAAACCAAAAAACATAACTAGAAGGCCCCCTTCCTGCACCATGTCTGGATGCTGAGGCCCTCGCTTTGGGAAGGCCAAGTCTTGGGCCAATCTGCGCAAGGCACAGGCGTGGATTTTGCCATTTTTCCACGGTTCCCGGCATGAAAAATGGAGGGGTTTTAGCCATAGATGTCCTTTATGGGATGATGTAATGTGATGTATTGGGATATAATGGGAATATCATGTGGGATATATACCTGATTGGTGCTTTAGAACATTTGAATTATTTTCCCCATCGTATTGGGAATTTGATGATCCCAACTGACTTTCAGTCCATCATTTTTCAGAGGGGTAGGGCTCAACCACCAGCCAGATACTTCCATATGTTACTAGATAGTTACAAATCCATATAACCATGTTACAGTGATTGTTAAAATCTATAATATTCTATACAAAACCATATGTTTTCCTTTCTTTACTGGCCATTTTTTCTTATCTTTGGAGGTTTAGATACTGACCCTCCGGTACTCTGGCCAACCGAATTGCAGCGTGCGCGCCAGCATAAACATCCACCGACTTGGTGCGATGATTTTCCCATAAACTTCCAATGATTTCCAGTTACTGCGATGTGTTTTCCTTACTGGTGCGTTTTACGTAGGGAATGGATGGGTTGCTGGGGGTTGCTGGGATGATGACATTACTAGTGATGAAATGGATCATTCCCGAAAATTCCCTACGTTTAGCACCAGTAAGTTTTTCCCAACCAGCTACCCTCTGGTAATTTAACAGTTTGCTATTGAAAATGGCCCAGTCGAAATAGTTGATTTACTCAGCTATAAAATGGTGATTTTCCATAGTTATGTAAACGTTTACCAGAGGCTAGATTTGATGACATTGTCATGTTTCACATTGTTAAAGCATATGAAAAACATTTATTAAACCATATTAAACCACCAGGTTTGATGGTTATAGTCATATATGTTACCCTCTGGTAGATTTTCACATAGACCCCTTTTTATCACCACTTTTAGTGGTTTCGCTAATCTTCCAAGCTCTATCTGCCAGGGTCGCACTGTAAATTTACTGAAGGCCATATCTGGTTGGTGGTTTCAAACATTTTTTATTTTGTCTGCGAGACCCAGGTCGGCCGCGGTGCGCCTCAGAGGAGAAACATTTTGTTATTTTCCATGTCATAGATGGGATGTCATCCTTTCCAGCGACTTTCACTCCATCATTTTTCAGAGGGGTATGGCTCAACCACCAACCAGATTATTAACCATCATTAAGCATATAATAACCATTAATGTTAACCATATATTAATAGTATATTACCAGATATCTGGGTAAATTTGATCACGACCTCACTGTTCTCCCTCACTGGAATCATGGTTAGTAAGGGAAATCATCCCCAAATGGCCTTAATTCAGGTTAGTGAAATATTATAATTTACCCAGAGATATTCAAAGCCTCCAGTTGTTTAGCGCAACAGCCCTTCGTCTCCAAAGTTTGGCACCGGCTAGGCCTTGGACCGAATGATTGCTGAGGTGCCTTTTGCCCGAGCGAAAATGGGAAAATCCATGGATGGTCAATGGTGATTTTCCATAGCTATGTTAGTTTATACATATTTATAAATCAATGGGAATTCCAGGATCCTAAAATGGAGGTACTGTACCATATAAGACCATATTTTCTGGGGATATTCCCTTACATAGGCCTTATATAGGCCTTATATATGGTAGGTACCTCCAATTTAGGTTCCTGAAATGGCCATTGATATAAACCTATGTTTTATCCATAGAATCTGGGCAAATTATAACGACCTCAATGATTTCGAATGCGATCTCACTGTAAGAGGAATCATCCCAAAATGGCCGAACTATTCAGGTTAGTGAATTATTTTCATATTTGTCCTAATAGAATGATAATATGAAGATATTGATATTTGATAATCATCAAAATAGTCACAATTATCATAGTTAACATAATTATCATCATAAAAATGACAATCAACATGATAATCGGGGTAATCATAATAATCAGAAAGATAAGCCGAAAAAAAACACTATAACAATGGTAATCATCAAACAAAGTCATAAATCTTAAATATCATAATAGCAAAAATAATAATAACAGTTATCAGAATTACCATGATTATCATGATTATCATAATTGATCACATAATATTTATATATATATATACAGATCACAACTGTATGTTGGGATGAAGAGTTTTGATATCACCATGGAATTTTGGTTAGAAATTGACATTTCCCGTAGAATTTCCCGTATAAAAATGTGCTTTGCCCGACATGTCCATGGGGAACATGACAATCCTTGGGATGGAGTGGGGTTTCAGGATCATTATGTGGATGGTAGGGATGGTAAGTAGATAGTAAGTCTGATAGCCCGCGGGGGGGTTTTAAAGTCGTCATTGTTTCCTGTATCAGTGGCCATGACTCAGGAAGCGATTTATTGGAGCTACTTCCCATAAGGTCAATGTAAGGGCTAAATTTCAAAGGATATACCCTCTGGTAAACGTTTACATAACTATGGAAAATCACCATGTTCAATGGGTAAATCCACTATTTCAATGGCCCTTTTCAATAGCAAACTGTAACCAATTACCAGAGGGTGTATATATATATATATATTTGGACAAACATATTATGAAGATATATATTTGGACAAATACTCCCAACTGACGAACTCCATCATTTTTCAGAGGGGTAGGTCAACCACCAACCAGTCATATATTATCATATTATCCTTTGTATGTAATCCATTTGGGCATAGTAACTGCACTGCAGTCATGCTGAAAAACTTGCTGCGCCGCTGCGGTGGCAGTCAAACTCGGGCTCCTTGGATTTCAAGGGAACTCTGAGCTCGGCCGGCGGTCGGGACGCTGGTTCCTTCCTTTGCGGCCCAAGATCCAGGTTTTACCTTTAACAATTTCCAGGAATGACTTCCTTGACACTTCAAACCTCATGCTGCAGCACTTTGCGGGATGGGGCTGATCACATACTAGAAGAAGCACAGAAGATCGAAGACGAAGAAGACAGACTTGAGAAGATGATTCAGGAGCAAAGACCTGCCAGTAAAGCATGTTGAAACCATCCCCGGTGTGAAGCTCGGCGGGACTTAGGAGCTACAAGAGGCCGCGCTGGCGCTTCACCCAGTCACCCAGTCCATGGCGGCGAATGAATTCATGGAGGAATGGGAGCCGGTCCCGGTGTCATTTCGCCAGGCACGGGGTAACGAAATTGCGAAACACAAGAGGGTTCACATATGTTCAAATGCTACCGAAGGCAGTCATCAGGGCACGGTGGCCTTGGTTCGATTTCGAACCTCATTTTAGAAAACCAGGAGATGCGTGACCACATCGTGGCAGCCGCGCTCCTTACTGAGCTCATCCATACGGTGGATGGAAGAAATCCTGCACCACCTTGGATGGTTGAAAACCTTTAAATAATGGGATAAACCAGCTATCAACTGGTGCAGGATTTCGCAACCATCCACAGTATCATTGGAACACCTGAAGACCCGCGGTGCTGGGATGATGATTACCAAGCAACATGTACAGTTATGCCAAGAGCGGCTTTAACGGCTTTTGGCATACCACCCACAAAGCATTTTATATGAGGGGATTTACCATACCCATATGCTCCATGGTGCTGGAATATTTACCAACATTTGCCCGAACAAAATCACCCAAATGTATATAGGTAAATATACCAGCACCATGGAGCATCTGGGATATGTGTTTTGACACGCTCATATTTTTTCTGTCGGTCAGAGACCACAATCGAAAGAAACCCTGTGCTTGATATATGTATAGGTTGAGTAAATCGCAAGATTTGATTCTTAAATATATGCTACGGGTCAAAGTTCGAAGTAGCACTTTCACTCGCAATTTGGTGGATTTAACAACATTTTCCCACCAATAGTAGTAGTGCTAATTTATCTACATATGTATACATATGTAATATGCAATGAGTCAATGAGATGTTGCTTCCACAAATCAGTTTTTGTTCCACCAGTTCTATGGAGATGATACGGGCGAACTTGTGGATTGTCCAATTGTCCCACTCAATGTGAAGATGTTACATGACAAACGTATGGAATCGCCATGACAATGCTACCATCAAACATCAATTCTTTCCAGCCAAAAGTTTGGATTTTCCACTCTGCAAATTGTGATTTTATATCAGTTCAGATGAGGTGCCTATGTTTTCTCACAAGGTGGTGCCCCCTACTTAAAATTAAAGTTGGTTTACTGTCATCAACCATAAGCCCAACAGCCGAGTTATACACTATAGGTTACAAATCAACTTTGCTACTGTAACTTTTCCCATTTTGTTTATGCATATTCTCCATTGTTTCTATATGTTTCCCATTCGTTACTCGTAGCAGTGTTTCACATTTGTTTCATCATTGTTCACAGTGTTTCACCATGATTTCATTACTTTTTTCCAAGCATTCACAGTGTTCACAGTGTTTCACCAGTCTCCATTCTTTCACCAAGTTTTCATCATTTCTTCACCATTCTTCCTAGTTTTCACCCAGTTTTCACCAAGTTTCCCGCATTTTTCACAGTGTTCACCATGTTTTCACCACCTTTCCCCACCCAAAAAAAAAAGGCCCCCGGAGAGAGACCTCACCTGGTAGGTCCGGAACCTGGCGGGCGATGCGCCCATCAAGGGCGATGGGCAGAGCGATCTGCCGATGAAGCTCGTCCGAGGGATCGACAGGTCAACTGAAGGTTACCATCTGGTTATGACTAACATAGCCATGGAAAACCCCCAAAATAAATGGAGGTTTCAAACGCTGGGAAAATCATCTATAAATGGGCCATGGCTTCCATGGCTATGTTAAATAACCAGAGTGTAATGGACTTTAATCTGTGATATTACAATGTGGGGCCCCCAAGATAGCTAAGTTGGTTTATAACCCAATCTAACTATAGTTAGAAAACTACCATAAACCCTAGTTATTGTAGTTATAAACCAACTTAGCTATCTTGGGGGCCCCACTTTGTAGTTATCATCCCACTAGTTTTTTTTACGGGTATAATAACCACTTGTATGAATATTGATAAAATGGAATTTCATTGATCATTTACCCAGCCAAACGTGCGTTAGTTTATCCATGTTTATCCTATCTATAGATGGGATTTACTGATGGGCCTCATGGCTACTACATATGCTGGTTAGTGGTTTGGGACATTTGGATTATTTGTCCATATTGGGAATTTGACTATCCCAACTGACGAACTCATATTTTTCAGAGGGGTAGGTATACCACCAACCAGTAATATATATATACACATGGATTTAATCCGATGATCATCGGATTTATCGAACTAGTTAGAGAGGATTATACACCAACAAACATAACTATGGGGCCCTTCCTGTAATGTGGGAGGTCTTGGGGTATGAACAATCTGGAGGTTTCCTAAGTCATGGAGGTACCCCGATGTTTTATCCTTTTGCATGGGATTTTCCATAGTTAGCTAAGTTGCAATCATGGAATTTAATGGGATTTTCCATGGGATTATCCTCTTAATATTGGGAGTTTGACTCAGGGATGCCATAAACGCACCATCCCCCAGTCATCACAAAAAGAGAAGTGGTGGTATGTAGAAACCATTCCCAGTCAGTCGGGTGGTAAACATGACATTGTTTTACCCTTACCTTCATGGGATTTAATATGATTTCATGGGAGTGAAATTTCATGGGATGTTCCACCATTACTATGGGCTGTTAATGTTATCTATTAGTAATGTGAATCATTGGGTTATTGATGGAAAATGACAAAAATGTGCTATTTGATGGCTATAGATTTCTGGATATCACGGGCTATTAGCTCCATCGGTTTGTTAATTGATTTAATGGAATTTAATGGGATTATCCTCCTAATATGGGGATGCTTCAATGGGACATATAATATAATACAATAACATACAATAACAATAATGATAAGGGAACTCATATTAATATGTCTTGGGGTATGAACAATCTAAGTCTTGGGCTACTATTTTTTTGATTCAGGGATGGTTCAAAGCCTAATATTATCAACATTTATCAACCTAATGGTGGGATGTATCATGGCATCTTGATGGAACATCATGACAACAATGTGCTATATATTTCTGGATATCATTATCATTGGGGCTTATTGGGACTAGAAATGATGGAAATTCGAAGGGGCAATGCCAATTTGGCGGAACATTTCAGGGTGAATCTAATATGGGGGATGGGTCAAAAGCTATTATTATCAACCGAATTTAGTGGGGCTAATATTATTTGATATTATTAATCCATATTATATAACTATAATATCCAAATAATATGGATTATTAGCTAATACTATGATATTAACTAATATGGATTATCACCAGCAAAATCCCAGTTATTTCGGGGTTAGGTGCCAGGGCTTTGACATGCTTTGACCATAGCCGAAAGAATCATCATATATCCTGGGTGTGTTTAGGCTGATTTAAGTTACTTTCCCAGTTGATAAACCTAGGGATGTTGTTTCTTTTATTTTTGTAAGGTGAAGCAAATCCAAGATTAGTACCATTACATATAATTCTGGGTTTGGATATAGCCATCCCATTAGATAGGGATCTTCAATGGATTTTCATGGCCTAAACCTAGAGGATATAGTCATGGAATGATATGGATAAAGGCCATGACGGATTCTTAGCCAGTTACAGGTAAGTCTAGTTTCACCCCATGAACATCAATTAAGTATAGCCGATATTAAATCCCTAATATTGATCCCATCCCAGTAACATTAAACACCCTTAGAAACCATGGTTTAGTAGGGGAGAACAAGCCAAAGCTGGTGCAAATGACGCCAAGAACTATGGCAACTATGGTTTATGGGAAATAACATGCCTTGCCTGGACTTGCTGAAGTAATATTGGGTTT
>Ga0126342_10021408_pt1 | contig 10782 bp, 8 predicted proteins | sample Cyp1metagenome_FD_92528 | JGI IMG/M metagenome (GOLD analysis project Ga0126342, IMG submission 92528) | Coral microbial communities from Lord Howe Island, Old Settlement Bay, Australia - Cyphastrea 1 metagenome | ecosystem: Host-associated > Invertebrates > Cnidaria > Coral ... | reverse complement strand
TCCACTCCACTCCACTCCACTCCACTCCACTACACTACACTACACTACACTACACTACACTACACTACACTGAATGACACTGCACCACAGATAGACAGGTAGACAGATAGACAGATAGATAGATAGACAGATAGACTGGTAGACAGATAGACAGATAGATAGATAGATGGATAGACAGATAGACAGATAGACAGGTAGATAGACAGACAGACAGATAGACAGATAGATAGATAGCTAGATAGATAGATAGCTAGATAGATAGATAGATAAATAGATAGACAGATAGGTAGTCAGAGAAAGAGAGAGAACGAGTGAGAGAGATCAATCACCTTTCGATCCATCAGTGGCTTCGCTCTGCCATCCCTGATTCACCACAACCAACCTCTCCTATAGGTTTCCTATTTTTGAAACTTCCTCCGCCGCCTTGTGCTGTACTACTGGTATATTTTATTACATTTTTGGTTTATTGTTTTATATAATAAGATATTTTATTTTATTATATTACATTACACTGCATTATATTGTATTGTACTATGTATTAATTTATTATATATATATATACATGTTTTCCAATAACCATTGTTTTGGTCATGAGATGCCCAATCGTTGCGCCTAGGCCATCAGCGCCTGTGAAAAGGCTGGCCGATGGGAGGCGCGGAATGTGGCTATGGGTGGCTGGTCTGAATATGGTAACACCAACAGTACTACAGTAAGACGCTATGACATACTGTGGGTGGAAGAAATCCTGCACCACCTTGGATGGTTGAAACACTTTAAATAATGGGATAAACCAGCTATCAGTATTATGGCTTTGTATACAGTCACACAGTCTATTATACTACCAAAAAAACGTATCTTTAGTGGTGGGTGGTGAGATGTTTTTTCTCTGAAGGTCACGCATCTCAAAAGTTGGATCCAAGGGGCTTTGGCAGTTGATTGTTTCTGTTGCGAACCAATTTCCGCAGTGTTCAAATGTCCATATAACCTATATACCCGCAGTGTTCAAATATCCCTCTGATAATTTAACGTATACGTATATATATAAATATTTATATTTATATATATATATATAGCTGTGGACCATCATTTATTTCAGTAGGTACAGTAAATCATCATTTTTTTCTATAAATGGACCATTTTCCATAGTTATAACCAACCAGAGTGTAGAATTAGAAACGGGAGGAGTGTCGCTTAAGTTACGCTGCTACGCGAGGCTTCTCTGGCGGTGCTGCAAAATCTCGCAACGTTACAGCTTCGGCGTACTGCGGTGTGCGAAACTCAGTGGACTAGTTGCCTAGTGAATCTGCTTAGTATGTTCAAGAAACTCAGGATTTAGTTCAACGGATTTTGCTCATGTTCTGGGTAAATCATATGTAATTCTTGGATATGTTCAGGTTCTGAAAATATGAAAAATCATATAAGATGACTATTGTACATATAACATCATGTATATGATACGAGTACTATTGAACATTGGTTTGGTAGCTTATTGAATACTGCAAAAATTCAACCGTACTGCGCTGGGTTGAACCATAGCACTTCGATTATATATTTGAGTTTGGCCATCGATTGCAACCCAACCTTTTGAACACCAAAGACTATATATAGTTGAAATGCATGGATATGCAACAAAGACATACAAAGACAGGGTTGACATTCAAACTTAGATCACCGAAATAGATCTAACATGGCAATCAAGGGGTTGTAGAACCAATGAAACCACCAATATAGTGAACAATGGCTGGACTTCGGGCGTCTAGGTTGGATCCGGGCACGTTGTAGAATATCATAGTGCCTGCTTTTTCATTTTTATGTGATGGTCAAACGATGGATTCGATTAGATTAATCCATCGATTGGGCGGTGGTCAATGTTGTTTAGATTCCAATTCTGGGATGGATATGGATGGACGACCAGGGGCCCCATCTGCATGGCAAGAAGCTCCCCTGGTGCTAGCAGGTCCTACAACGCAGCAATCAGCGCCTGTGAGAGGCGGGCAAACATCATGCTGTGGAACTTGAGGCGTTCTTAGCTCTGATTGAAATACTGAAAACATGTGTGAGATGTGGGAGATACTTCTGGAAATATATGAGATTCTGGAAAAATGAATGAGATAACATATGGATATATCGTGACATAGCACTTTGACAACTTTTGAAGTGGGGTACGCGGTACCTTCCGTGGGTACTCTGTTTAACATGGTGTAACATTGTTTGACCCACTTCACCTATGTTGGCGCTGTACTGCTTACCAGTGGCAGTCTCTTGTGCAGAGTGGCCTGACAGTTAGTGGGTACCAGTATTGTAGATGGTAGATTGTAGACAAGTATATATATATATATATATCGTTTTATATATACATCATTAAACGTATATCATTATATATATATGTATATGTAGAATAGTTTGCTATAGTTTGCTTAAACTCTTGAAATCTATAGTAGTGCAATTATAATTATAGTTATTAAGCCCATCCATGTATATTCTGTTGTACTGCATCGCATATCTTTATAGCTAGTTATATTTAGTAGTTATTGTATCCTACATATCCTAGTTTTGACATCTCCCATATATGAAAAGTTATGGTATCCCATATATCATATACTTATTATTAAATCCCATATATGGTTAAAAAAAACTATTCATAGATATCTTATCCATGAAAAAAATGTAATGGTATCCATTTATCCCATGAATACCATATAAAATCCCATATATTTGTTGATATCTCCCAAGCATCTGCTTAGCGGCGTGAGGGAAGCTCAGTGGCCTATCGCTTTTCAGCTCCTCGCAGAGAAGCGAAGTGCCTCGATGCAGGCGGCAGCAGAATGTGGGGATGGTTGGAATCCAAGAAATATGGTGACTTGAGAATGGTTTGTTATTGAGTTTACTACATGATTTTGAACTAAAATAGAGATTGTTTATTGTTTGGGACAATTTTTTAGAGCATTTCAGACTATTGAATAGACCCTGATCGGAATGTCAGTGAGTTTTAGTAGGGAGGATGTGGCTCTGAGCCATGTTTGTTCTTTTTATTTGATTTGTTCAGTCCATGTTAATCCGGAATTGCTGGTGAATGTTAGCAAATATATACAAATCTATCAATCTGTCATCTTATTTCGAGGTACCCCATTTGGAACCACATTGATTTGGCAAACTTGGCCCGGAGGTCGTGAAGGATTAAACTTGGCCCTGAGCGATAGAAGTCTGTGGAGTACTTGTTTCACTTTGGTACGGACCTATTGCCATCATCATCATCATCATCACCATCATCATCATCACCATCATCATCATCATCATCATCATTATCACCATAATAATAATAGTCATGATCATCACCATAGCAATTGAAAAACCACATCAAAAAAAAAATACAAATCCTTTTTCTGTGATCTGCAGCAAACCACAGACTGTTTGGGAGAGTCCTTTCGGCCAGAACAAACAGGTACATCCTTCCTCCTTGATCATTCATCAATCAAATCTCCAAGCATCCTTGATTCCTCTGACAAGTTTCCACAAAAAAAGTCACAATGTGATAGATGTTTTCACGTTCCATTCACCATGGACGTTTGTTGTTTGACTCTTCATTGTTGAATATATGTTCTTGGTGGTATTGTTGTGCATATACATGTAGTTGGGAGCATGTGTACAATTATAGTCAATATTCTCTCTCCCCACCCGTCAATTCGCATGGACAGTGTTTCAAAAATCTCACCAGATTTTTGTTATAGATTTAGATGTTATAGTCATATGGTCTGGTTTCAACTACAACTAGTTTAAACTCTTCGTATGGGTGCGTATGGCCATTTCATCCATTTAAACTCATGCCATACCCATTTCTAGTCTCTATACGTTCCCCATGAACATTTCTTTTACGTAGATGTATATATATATATAATATATATATGTATATATTCAGTTGTACTTCATGATGTAGTTGCATATATAGATATATTTCTTATATGTTTACACTCTGGTTATTTAACATAGCCATGGACAATGGCCCATTTATAGATGATTTTTGCAGCTATAAACCTCCATTTATAAGGGATTTTCCATGGCTATGTTAAATAACCAGATGGTACTTGACGTTTCCTTGACTATTTATGTGCCAATTTTCCTCTCACATTCTAAATTTTCTTAGACGGACCCCAACAGCCACAACGTCAGGTGGATCGTGCCAGCCTGGGCGCTGTCATCAGTGCCGTTGCCCAGGCGGCGGGCATGGGCCATCACGACAGATGAGGTGATTTTATGGTGGTTAATGGTGTTAAAAAACGTGAATTAATGATAATTAATGGTGGTTAATGGTGGTTATTGACGGCTAAAAACGTGAATGACAAAATGAATTAATGGTGATTAGCCTCTCGTAAACGTTTAACAGTTTGCTATTGAACATGGCCATTGAAATAGTGGATTTACCCATCAATAGCATGGTGATTTTCCATAGTTATGTAAGCGTTTACCAGAGGGTATCCCAATGGGAACATGAACTTTGGTGGATCCATCAAAAAAGGTAATCACGACATATCACAATATATCACTGGTTGGTGGTTTGGAACATGATTTTTATTTTTCCATATGGAATTTAATAATCCCAACGAACTCATATTTTTCAGAGGGGTAGGTATACCACCAACCAGATCACACTATAATAGTAAATGATACGTAGTAAATGTAAGAATCCTGATGTTAAATCATAGTGTCTTTTGTTAAGAACCCATTACAACATCACAATCAAAAGGTATATTCTAATGTATATTCATGTAATTTCGAGTCATTCACCATGGATATTTTTCGGAATTTTCGATTTTTATATAATGTCAATGGTTATCATAGATCCCCCCATGTCCTAGAGGATTTAACGGGACAGTCCCCGAAAAATCCATGGAGCAAATCGCCGAACTAAATGGGGATTCTCCAGCAAACCATGTTTGATTGAAGGAATCCCATATATTTCAGTGAACAAACTAAGTCCAGTTATTTTTCAGGCGCACTCTACCTGGGATGATCCTCCAAGTATCGTAAAGTTCTTCGCAATGTCTGGTGAACTATGGGAGATGGATAAATAACACATTTACTGAGTGGTTTGGAACATGAAACATGTTTTTCCATATATTGGGAATAATCATCCCAACTGACGAACTCATATTTTTCAGAGGGGTAGGTATACCACCAACCATATATATATATAACATTATATAACTAGTATTAACTATAGGAGATTATATTAACTAGTTAATATAATCTATAGTGGATTAAAAACACAAAAATCAATACCCACTATGTTAACTAGTGCGAAGAACTTTACACAATTACATCACCATAGAGGATATTGACTAATATGTTTAAAGGAGGGACCATACCCTTAAAATGGTCGTGACATTGTGAAACCATCATTCTCAAATCACCATTTTTGAGAGGTGGTATGTTTACCGTTCCAAGTCATGGGTGGTTTATTATTGTTGTTTCCCACATTATTGTGAAATTATGGTGAACTATGGATGCTTTGTTTCCCCAAGGCTATCACCTCCAGAACACACCTGACTAGCTTGGGCCAAGTTGGACGCATTCAATGGAGGATGTTCTGAAAACGCTCTTCTTAATGGTTGACCATCCTTAATGAATGGTTAACGAATGATTAATAGTATGGTTAGTTAATCATGGTTAAACATCGTTCTTAGTAAGTTTTTAAGATTATAAGATTAGTAGTCCGGTTAATAATCGTTACTTTTTATTATGGATTTATGGTTAGTCGAATGTTTAATGGTTGATACTGACGAGAAACGGATGAGAGTGACTTAATAGTTCTGGATTGGATCATTCTCCTATTCCCTACGTTTAGCATCAGGAAGTCTTAAGCACAACTTCTTACACTGTTTTGATGGATTGTCAAATTGTTTTCTACATAATTTAAAAGGTAAAGCAAGAAAACGATTGACCTGGATAGCGTCATTTGTCGATTTGTCGGACATGTGGGACATATACCACTTCGTCATTAGGATTCAGATGATTTAGACGCTCGGATCCTAGTGGCTCTTCAGAGCCACATCTTCCACATCCCGTTTTAGGATGATCGATTTGATGATCGAAAAAAATCGGAAATGGATTGAGACCCAGAATAAAATAAACATGGGTTGGTGGTTTGGAACATGGCTTTTATTTTCCATTTCATATATGGGATGTCATCCTTCCCATTGACATGTTTTTCATTGTTTTTCATGTTTAAAAAACTATGTCATTTTAAACATGTCGACATATGTCGACTTAAGAATAAAAACGTTCCGAGACACGTAAGAAATTTTAGAAGCCAGGCCTCATGGGAGATCTGTTTGGCCTTGGCTCCTCGGCATAGTGAGTTTCTGGAGGCCCCCCAAAATGGATATACATACATATACATATACATATACATATACATATACATATACACATACACATACATATACATATACATATACATATACATATGCATATGCATATACATATACATATACATATACATACATATATATATACACATACATACATAATATATTTGTATTTGTATACATATATAAATGTATGTATGTTAGTGCTGAAATTGTATCCCTAGTGAAGCCCGCTGTTTCATTGATTCTCCTGCCATTACTGGCAGGCATTTGCGTCGAACTTTGAGGCTATCGAAATCAATGATGTTGGGTACCTGACCCATTGGGGCTGAAAAGCTATGGTTGGACTTCCAGGATACCCCCTTGGGGATCCCAGATTCCATGTGCTCCATGTAACAACTACATATAAAATGCAGTGTTTGGTAGCTCTGGGCATGCATGCAAATATAAATCCATATAAAATGGGGGTACCCCAAAACCATAGATTTCAATACTCAAATGACTCAAATGGTCTAATTTTAGATGATTTGAGGGTACACCCATTTTAGGCAACCTCCATACCATACTTTGAGTCGTTTTGTGTTGTAGTTTGGTTAACAGGAGTCTTACCACCACTTCGCCGACTTCGCCCAGTAGCCATGCCTCAAACTGTCAAAGTGGCTGGAGGATCTTACACGTAGACATCCCTGCGTTTCCAACAGCTGCAAAATCTACAGATATCTACAGTCTCCGCCACTTTGACATGGTTTGTTCCCACACTCTTTCCAAAGATTGCGTGGATAATATCTGGTGGAACAATTTATAGTTTATACACAACTTAGTGTTTTGGTAATTTGATATGTTCGAAGCTTAAATCTTGCTGTTTTGAAATCCTTTTTATAGCATGATAATCCATCTTTGCACCGCAGCTTGCAATCGCTGAGGTTGTGAATCCTGAAGTAGTTGGAAGAAGGTGCCAGTCGGCCAAACCATGGGGCTTTCCATAGTCATGGGGGGTAACCCCAAAATCCGATGGTTTCTCTATGGGAAATTCCATCTCCAAATGGATGATTTATATAGGGGTACCCCCATTTATGGAAAGCCCCAGATGTAGGATTTCATGTCAGATTGAGTTGGTTTCTATTTTTGTTGCATGAATGGTCAACTATTCATTACCTCAATCCATGACACCTGGACATGTCGAAGGCCTCGAGATATTGATGCCAGCAGTTTGTCCGTCAGTAGCTAAGTGGCTTTGCATTTTGCATTGCTTGGTGAAACGGAAATCCCCTGAATATTCAGAAACATTGGGACGCAGATGCAAACGCAGACACAAGCGTCAGAGTTTGATACCATTTGATACCTATGTTGTTGTGCTGGGAAACGTGATTCTGTTCTGCAAAAGATATCTGTGTGTTTCAAGTCTTTGGAAGCCTCCGTTGTGATACTGAGACTAACTAGAGCATTTCTAACACAAAACCTGCTGATGATGATGTTTGCTGCGAAGATCACGTTAAAACAGAGTCAGTGATAGGTTGAAACAGCAGCCAGGTAAACTTAAACTTATACAATCCTATTATACAAATGATTTGTGGTTTCAATATTGTTGCATCTACACAGATCGATCCCAGTTGATGGATCCCGGTGTTTGTTGCTTACGGTTTGCCCCATGACATCCATGACATCCATGACATCCACAGTCCTACAGTCCTACAGCTTCAAAAGAGCATTAAAATAAATGCTCTAGGAAATATATGCGCGTCATATTACATTTGCTTTGCTGGATTCTGCTGGATTGTTTATCCTCTGGTAATTTAACATAGCTATTGAAAATGGCCATTTATAGTTGATTTTCCCATTAAAAGTGGTGATTTTCCATAGTTATGTTAAATTACCAGAGGGTACTTCGGTTTCTAGGATGATCCAATTCAACGAATATCTTTGAGATTGCAACCATCAACCAGTTCCCGTTCCCAGCATGGCTCTCACCGACAAACGCCCAAGGCTGCGATTATGGCCTGCCAACGCGCCAACAGGCAGGTTGCTCAAGCACGGATCTGGTATTGCTTTGTCATTTTGATGAGGATGCAAGAAAACAACCAACAACGTGGTTTTCTTTGTAGGATATCTATGCTGGTTGGTGGTTTGGAACATTTTTTATTTTCCATAATGTATGGGATAATCATGGATAATCCTTCCCATTGACTTTCATATTTTTCAAGATGGTTAAAACCAGCAACCAGTATGGATCTCCAAGGTTGGCTATGATGAGTTGAGGTTTACCTTGCTTGAACTGGGAGGGGGACAGGTGCTCAAGATTGTGTACCTGGATGAGCGGCTGAGCGGCTGGATGATGATGTGAAAATATACTTTTACCATCTTTTACCCAGGGGTGCCAGATAGTTGTAGCTAAAAAACAAATTAAAAAGGTCATAGGTCATCCAAAATGGGGGTCGTTCCCAAAATGCCAAGCTTTCGGGATAAAAAAACGCAGTAAACTGTTTGCTTCACCAAGTTGGTCCTTGCACCTCGTCTTTAGATGATCAGTAGACCAACGTTAGTGAAACTTCCATGTTCAAGAGGTAAATAGTGTAATTTCTCCAGCCATGTTCTGGGCGATGGGTGTATTCCAGACTTGATACCTCCAGCGCAGGTGGTCTGTTGCCCTTTGTCTCCATGCCGCAGAGGCGTAGTGAAAAGACTGCCGGGGCGCAATGGGTTTCACCAAAAATGGGGGGGTACAACCAAACCCAATGGTGTGCCCTTATGGCAAAATTCAGCTTCATCTATATCAATGTGATGTTTATCATAATGATTAATTAATTCTTAATTATTTATATAAGTGGATATACCCTCTATAAATCTCTATAGTAATTTAACATTGCGGCCCCGATCAGTGACTGCACGCACCGGGTACACCGAATGACCCAGCGCACTCAGCGCACTCAGCGCACTCCACTGTCAACATAACATAGCTGTGGAAAATCACCATGTTCAATAGGTAAATCATCCATAAATGGACTGTTGTCCATGGCAATGTCGTAGATATTTCCACAGTGTGATATATATATATATATATGTGTGATATATAAATATATATTATAAATATACAGACGTCCAGCATGGACCCCATTGCCACACAAGCTAGGCCATGGGCGAATCCCCGCTAGAAAGACATTTACAGATCTGAAAATGGCGACACATGTGCCACGGTCACAAGGTGGATTGTATCGTATGCCCTTGTTGGATCTTATTTCGGGATGGTCATACCAGCAGTATCCGGGAATAATAGCAGCCAATATCAGCCAATTTTTGAGGATTCCCAAGAATGGCGAGATGATCACAACCCATACACCAGGTGTTGACTATGGCACTTTTTTGGGGGTCTTTAGGCAAATATTTCAATGTTGAAAGCAGGGTAAGATGGTTTTGATCCATGCCAATGTACATGTTCCCAAAAGTGTTCGATCATGAAACTGCTGCAAATGGTTGCGACCCAAAGGATCCAAACCATGGGGGTTTCCATAAATGGGTGATCCCCAATGGCTGGATGGTTTATATAATTCAACATAATGTTACAATGGATGATTTAGGACTACCCACCCCATTTGAGGAAACGGCCATATGTCAACTTCAGGATATGTTTCCGCCAAACAGCAGCATGTCGTCCGTGCAATGTCTAGCCCTTCCTGCAGTTGATTCTCTTACATGGGCTATACATACTTACATTATGCACATTTGCATTATTTTTCGCTTGATGAACAACTTTGGAAAGAATTTCAAATCACCATCAACCGACTAAAGGGAAGCTGCTTTCAACAAGATAGACAATTCATCATTCCGGGCCATTTTGATGATAGTTTGCTATGTTGTTTGCTGTTTCCTTGTCTATCTTTCTTGGAACCCCGGTGTATCCGAAAATTGGCGCAATGCTCACATTTGCCAGGGACTTCTCAGCTCTACTGTACTGCAACCAGTGTGTTTCCCAGTGGTGGGGCGCGGCACGGGGCAAGGTGGTCTGGGCCAACGATCTCAAGATATCGCAAGATGACCTTTGCTGACGTCAGCTTAGACGAGTTGACGTCTCAAGCAGTACGCCCCAGAAGTCATGGTTATTGAGAATCTGGCGAACAAATATGGCATAAATTGGCATAATATGATTATGTAATACGACATCATATGACATATATGACATAATGTGGCATGATATGGCAATATACAATAATATATGGAGGTGTCCTGAAATAGGGGTGCCCCGAAATCATCCAAATTTTAGTAGGATTTTCCATCATAAATCATCCATTTAGGGTACTCCTACCTGGAGCACCCTAAAGAGAATAATTATTCTTTGGCAGCATAATTATTAATAAAGTGTGTTTTTGAGAATAATTATTCTCCTATACGATAAAACCCGTTCAAGCATTGGAGCACCTCTTTG
>Ga0126342_10021407_pt1 | contig 10783 bp, 6 predicted proteins | sample Cyp1metagenome_FD_92528 | JGI IMG/M metagenome (GOLD analysis project Ga0126342, IMG submission 92528) | Coral microbial communities from Lord Howe Island, Old Settlement Bay, Australia - Cyphastrea 1 metagenome | ecosystem: Host-associated > Invertebrates > Cnidaria > Coral ... | reverse complement strand
TGTTCGAAATTGGTCGGAAACTAATAGATGTTGATGATCTTGATGACATATTGAGAGTCTTGGCATGGCGCAGAATGGCACAGAAGTCCTTGAAACCTCCAAATCACGCGCTTGTGGTCTTGATGAGACATTGCTCTAGCTTCAAGGTCGAACACCAAGCGCGGTGGTCACCAAACAGACTGAACATATTTCCTGGCCAGAGAAGGTGCCGGAAAGAACATCCGCTCCGCTTCCTCTAAACACATCAGAGTGCTGCTTATATGCATATGATGGTTATATGAAACATATTGAAATATTAGTACGATTAATATGTCATAGTACTGTCATAGACTCAAAATAAACAAAATCACCGCCGGTCCGTGGTCCAGCCGCAGCAACAGTTCGCTGGGAGGTGTTATTGTCATCCCTTTTTGTCGAAGACACGGGTGTCCGATCCCAAGTTCTTGGGGAGCCACAAAAATCAGACCTTAGCGGCTAGCTGAGACACCAATCCTGCATTGCCAGATTCTGATTGCATGGTTTCTACGTGTTTCTGTGCGGATGCCGTCTCAGAACGAAACTGTATATAGAAAGGCTGAGTCAACTGATGTTGCAGGATGTTGCAGAACTTGCGGTTTAGATTCACTTGAGATGTTTCAGTCAAAGTCCTTTGTAAGTGAAGTTGAACAAGTAGAAAGAAGGTTGATGACGGTTTCTTTTCAAAAAGAAAGTGACACCACCCAAATCCACCTGACACATTACAATCATTACCTCAACGCTGAGGGCACAGAGATGTCGTATCCTGACTGGGTTTGCTTCCTCCAGGCCAGAAATAGCACTCAGAGTTGACACCAGCAACAGTGGGTGTTTCGTTCATTTTCGCATTGATTTTTGTAAAACAATGATTATATTATACACATATGTTACGTGTATATATGTGTTTAATTTATTTATTGTAATTATAATAAATTATATTACAGTATCAGTATAAATGATATATGTATATACTTATAAAATTCATTGTAACCAAGAATAATACATGATATTAATATGAAGCCCCTCAAGGTTGGGCCCTACCCGCAACAAGGGGTTGTATTAAGTTAACGACAGCATCGCAGTTTTGGTGCTTTTGTGGCATATCTCAATGTGGTCCTTCTCTTTCTGTTGAAGTCAGACGGCCAGGAGCAAATCGCTTCGCGTATCTACGGGGAGAGCTAGTGCGGACCTAGCTCTGGCACTCGCAAAGCGAGTAAGGTTCGAAACGAGAGGGAAGCCTTTCGACATCTTTCAAAACATGGAAGTTATTACTCATGATTACTCAAATGCAAAGATTATACTACTTACTTACATTCCATGTTATTGGAACGCACTCTTTGTCTCTTCTTAGCAATTCTTCACAAAATTCTTGATGTTTTGTATCCCGTCTTTCTGGAAACCAATGCGAGCTAACACAGGAGAATGCCTGTTCAGCTTTGAGGGGCGGCAGACCGCCAGCTTGCGCAAAGCGCAAGAGGCTGAAGCTCGCTGCGCAGTGAAGATACAACATATCCACCTCTTCCAGTGAGATCCATCAGAAAACATTGGACATTTGCTGTTTGCTTTTGCCCCGAGCTATGACGCCCAGTTCCAAGGGTAGCCGCTTGTCCTTTTCCAGAGAATTTTTGCAATTCTCAATTCAGTGCGGGCCCGGGTGGTCCTTAATCCCTGCAGGTAACAATGTCAAGGGATTTTTGTGCACTGCACTGCAAGTTGCTTTTTTGGGTCCTGGCAACCCGATGCCGTTTGATGCATGATACAACAATGTCATCAGATGATCACCGGACCATAAAGCAACTTTATGTATTATTCTTAGCCAACATCATGAAAGATGAAAGACTACAGTAACTGGTGGCCACTGGTGGCCAATACACATGAATAAGAGTATTATAATATGTACTAACTATAGCAGGTATTTGTCCCTCTGATTGGATCCTCAAAGCGAACCGCGCATCACCAACGGCCACGGGTCGCCTGGACGGCACTATGCAGACGCTGCGCTGACCAGCTGACGTAGCGAGTCATTCTGTATAGTGTAGCTGGACAATGGCAGCAACTGGAGGGATATTAGATAGACTTGGGGACCTACTAGTGATACACCATATATATATTAATATATAAGTCATATATATATATATATAATATATCATATAACTGGTGACTCGCATCTCAGGACAATCCTCAGTCTTAGGTGGTTCATAATTTATAATCCATTATAATCCATTATAATCCATGATAATCCATTATAATCCATTAATCCAACTGGTGATTTTCCCGGGTATCGTGTGATTGTTACCCACTTTTTTTGGATGGTCCGTGAAGTCCTGAGTCGTTGAGCTGTTGTCAGATCTTTGATGGTGAAACCATGAACAAAGTTGGGCTTTGCAAGGAGCCTATCAACAGTATACTTGTTGACTTCATTCATCTCCATCAAGTGTGCAGAGTAGATTTTGCTTGAGGATTTATATAGGTAGGATACGTTAGAATTGATGGAGTTGAAGTCCGCTTGATTTTCGGTTCCGAAGCTGCGAATGTGGCTGCACCTCTCTATTTGTATCCAGATTCCACTGCTAAAAGGGTCGACAGATGTCCGCAGCATAGGGGGTATAGTTGCAGACATGTCGCAGGAAGTCGTCCCACATCCGTTGTGTCATGGGGAAGTGCTCAACTTCTGTTAGTCGTTGGGAAGTAGTTGGTGGGTTGGTCAGTGTAGCCTCCAGAAAATATATGTCACTGTGTGAATATATATATAATTATATATATATGTATATATATGTGTTTCATTTTACACAGATCACAGGTGTTACTATTGTGTGGCCGTTTAAGATTTGGTGTATCTCTTGCAGCCGGGCTTCCGTGGAGCTGACAGCCACCAGGCCCGGTTCTTGCCACTGAAAGAGAAGGGTTGAATTCAGAGGGATTGGATGGATCAAAGTTTGCACTGTATGTTGGTTTCAGAGATTGAATTTGGTTGTTTCACTGTATGTTTTTCTGTATGTTTTCAAGCATTTTGGGAGGTTCTATCCTGATGGGTTACAAAGATGACTTCAAATTAGTTTTTTGCCTTAGTGTCATCTTCTAGAGCGACTCCAGCAGGAAGCTGGCGCCCCACCAAACAGCAAGCAGACCGCAAACCTTGTTGGTATAATATGCTGGGTGAGTCGCAACTTGTTTTTTCCCATTGCTTCAGTCTTCTCAGCTGCCGTTGTTGAGGCGCAGTTGTTGAACGCATGGTTTACGCCTGAGAGAAAAGCACAGAGAAAGAACTTGAGGATGATCACAGACAACTTCTGAAACGGTGAGTTGATCTCATTTCGGAAGCCTGCGTCCGCTCGTGGACCGCCAACATTTCCTTACGGTTCATTGAGCAGGAACTCAATCAGATCTTCATTGAAGCTGCTGATAGCTGCATAGTTTGTGATTCGGTGCTGATTGGTGCAATATGGTGCAATGTGAGTCGAGGTTCATCCCCACACCACCCCTGCGGAAAGAAACGATGGTTTCTGGCACTAAAGGCTTGGGGGATAGTTCGCCATCTACCAGATTTTATGCAATGGCTTTTATCCACAGAAGACTCAGTTGAAAACGGCTTCAAGTTCCTGACTTCCAAAATAGTCAAGACAATGCTTTTGCTGCTGATTTTTGATGAGTTTTGTGAATTGATTTTTGGATATTTTTGGTGCTTTTGTTGAAATCGGGTGTCGTTTGATCTGGATGGAATGGACCGTGAGATTCCGCAGCTGTGAAAAGCAAGGACGGAGATGGGTCGAAAATCAGGCATGGCAACAAACATCACGTCAAATAGCAGAGATAATATGTATAGAGATAAGAAGAAGTAATATTCTTCACTTAAAGCATTGTAGGTGGAGATCATCGCTCGTCAAGATTCAGGTGATCAGAATCTAAGGCTTTGGCCTTTGTGAGTCTTGCACCGTCGCTTGCTGCAGCTGTCCCATCTGTCCCGCGACCCGATGATTCCATGGCATGTCACGAAAGTGTTTCTGCTATGGGCGTCCATGGGCCTGACGGCCAACGGGGAGCTATCCGTCACATGGAGCTACCAATCAGGAGGCACGTCAAATGACGAGGCCTATGGTTTTGCAGTTGACCCGAGCACCAAGGATATGGTTTTGGCAGGTTACACCGAGGGATCCGTTCATGGCAATACCCTAACAGGATACAAAGATTGGGTTGCACTCAAGTTGGATAAGGATGGAGCCCTGCTGTGGACCTTTCAGTTCGGCGAAGCCTCGAGCTATTCCACAGTGAACGCCGTGGCTATCGATGGTTCTAGCAATGTGGTTCTTGTAGGGACTCATCAAGGAAGTTTGTTGGGCGTTTCCGCTGGTGAGCGTGATATCGCAGTGGTGATGCTGAACAGTGCTGGTGTCCAACAATGGTCTTATCAGACTGGATCCACCCTTTGGGACGCCGCACAATGCGTTGCTATCGACTCATCTGGCAACGTCATTGTGGGTGGCTGGGGGCGAGGTGCCATCTCCGGGCATACTTTTCAAGGTGGTACGACTGATTCGGTCCTGTTGAAGCTGGATAGCGCGGGATCCGAACAGTGGGTGTTGCAAACCACATTGTCAACCAGCGGCGACGATTACATTAGAGGCGTGACAACGGATTCTTCTGAAACTTGGATCAACTGTACTTTTTTGATGGTCTGGATGCTGGATAAACTATGATAATCTAAAGATTATCTAAAGCGTTTCGGCCAAGGGTTATGTTCTGGAATGGACGTTTGCAAACGTTTGTTTCGTCAGCGCTCAAGATTGTGGCAGGCTTTTGGCCAGCGTTTTTCTGAATCGATGGACTAAGCTGCATTTTACTAAGTTAACTGCTAGGCTGCTAACAGAAACAACTCGCATGGGCCCGACACGAGGACAATATCTACGTGACTGGAGATGTTGGTGCTGCTTTTGATGGCAACACTCATTCTGGAGGTAGAGATGTTTTCGTCTTGAAAACAAACAGTGCAGGCTGGATCTTGGGTCTGTAATTAGTTCATATTAGTTCCCAATTGTATCCAAGTGTTGCTTTTTCAGTTTTGGCTAAAGGGCTAAAGAAACTGTCCTTGTTGCCCAGCTGCGTTTTTTATTGTGCCAGGTACTTTCCAATGGTCTTACCAAACCGGAACTACTTCAACAGACGCTGGGAAAAGCATTCAACTCAACCTTGACGGCGATGTGATCGTTGGTGGAACAACCTATGGCAGTTTGCCCGGCAACACCAATGCTGGAACCGGCATTGACAGCTTCATTCTGAAGCTCAGCGCGGCTGGGTCAGAGCAATGGTTGATACAAATTGGAACTGCCACTGACACGGGTGAAACGCTCCAGGGGCTGACGGTTCACCCTTCATCTGGCAACTTTGCCATTTATGGAACACATACTGGTGATTTCAACGGGGACACCAATGCGGGTGGCAACGACTGGTGGGCAGTAGAGTATGACACAAGTGGCTCTTTGCAGTGGTCCTACCAATATGGAACGTCTTCAGGTGGGGAAACATTCTGGGGTGGTGCTTATGATGTGGATGGTGATCTGGTGTTGGCCGGAGATGCCCTGAGCTCTTTTTACAGCAATACTCACCTGGGGATGTACGACATGGTGGCAGCCAAGTTTTCATTGCCAACTTCCACGATTACCTCCACGGGCACCGTGACGAGCATCACCACCTCATTGACGACTGCAACAGTCAGCAGCTCGAGTACATCTTCAACCAGCACATCTTCAACCACATCCACTTCAACAACGAGCAGTAGCACAACCACAACAGGTAGTAGCACAAGTACATCGTCAACAAGCACGTCCACAAGCACCTCCACGACCGCCACAGTATCATCTACAACAACGACAAGCACCACCACAAGCACTTCCACAACCACATCCACAACAGTGACACTTTCATCGACAACCACGACGAGTAGTAGCACTAGTACAACATCAACAAGCACCGCATCAACAAGCTCTTCCACAAGCACATCCACCACCACCACAACTTCATCTACAACTACTTCAAGCACCACCTCAAGCACTTCCACCAGCACATCTACTACCAGTACAACTTCATCAGCATCTGCAACAAGCAGTAGCACAACAATCTCTTCAACTACATCCACCACCTTAACAACCTCGTCGACGTCTGAAACTCGCACAAGTTCTACTGCCACCGGCATTACCACAACATCCACAAGCTCATCCTCATCCTCAATGAGTACTACAAGCAGCACACTGACAGCAACCACTACTTTCGCTAAAATCTCCGCTGCAGAAGCTAGGACTTTGGAAGCAGAACGAAGACAAGAAGCCGCTGAAGCAGTTGCCAGGGTCAGAAGCAGTGAAGAAAGTGCCGTGGTCAACGCTTTGCCGCTGTTGAACCTGACAAGTTCCAATGGAACAACCACCCCACAGCCCAATGGCCCACCTGAAGTCACCGAAGTCACGATTGCCACCGACTTAGGTCCGGTCAAAGTGGCCCGGTTGCAGGTCAGGGACCTGGAAACCCGAACGCGGCGGATCCTGGTGCCGGGCGGCACGACTATGGCCATGGCAGAGGTAATGGTGGCAGCCGGCACCGTGGCTGAGATCCTGGCCACGGCCGGCGTCGACAGCAGGGAACCCCTGCTGCTGAGTGCCGTGGCGCTGCCTTCATCGGAGAGCAGCAGCTTGGAGACGGATGCCGTGGTTGGAAATGCTGCCGTTTTGTCATCTGAATCGGTGAGCATCAACTTTTGGAGAGCGGATGGCAGTAGAGTTGAGGTCAAAGATTTGGTCAATCCCTTGCACTTTACCTTGGAAGTGTCAGATCCAGCTGCCAGGTGTGCATTTTGGAATGAGGACACTGCCAAGTGGTCCGAGGATGGAACTGTGACAGTGTCTGCCAATGCGACCCTTCAGTGCAGCACCTCACATTTGACCATTTTTGGAGGCATCAAGGATGTGTTTCTGAAGAATATTGTCTTGGCCTTGACATGCAGCACAATCTCAACGCTTCTCAGTGGAAGTGCCTTTGCAAAATTGCAAGACACATCCTGGCTATCCAGCACACCGTCCATCCTGAATATGCTCTTCCATGTGTGCGGAATGATTTGTTTCATATTGGCCTGGCTGTATGACTGCAAACAAGAAAGGATCATTCCACAGGAGGAGAGGGAGTTGATTCTCATGCAAGTGAAAAAGATGGAAGAGAAGGAGGAGACGGAAGAAGAGGCTGAAGAAGATGATGATGCACCAAAACCATCCAGGTGGACCCGCTGCATGGGTTGTTTCAACCAGTGCTTGGAGTATGTCAGCTATGCCAGTGGCGGGGACGCTACCCTAGAGGCTTTCAAAGAATTGGCCAGCAATGCAGATACTGCAGCTGTGAACCGAGCCATTGCCAACATTCAATCGCACAAGTCGGGCATTGCCAGGGCTCAAATCTCCATTTTCAATCAGCACGATGCCAAGAATCTGGTTCCAAATGGAATGCGCCCGACAATCACCAAGGCCACGACTGTTTCGGCATTTGCGCTTGACAGCGAGGACCATGGTCAAGCAGCAGCTGAAGAATTTCTTCAACGAGGATGGCTGTGTCGCATTGCAACCCTGTGGCCCGCATCACATCCATGGATAAAGGCCATGCATTTTAGCATATTGGCACCAGTGCGGGTGAATGTGGCTTTGCTGTTCTTGAAAATAACTAGCGCAGGAGCTCTGGGTGCAGTATTCTACTCAAGTAGCAGTCCCAGTCCAGGTTCAGACCCGGAATGTTTTCCAAAGGGTGGTGTGGCAAAGGCGGTGCAATCTTTCGCGGTTGGATTGGTCACCACCATGTTGGGGGACGTCATCATCTCCATCCTTTTCGCTTTACAGGTGAAAAGGGTGGTTTTCTCTCCCCATAAATGGTCAGAAGCGGAGAAGAGGAGGCAACATGTTCTCTGGAGCATTTGGAGCGCTGTTTTTTGGATCATTTTTTTGATCTATGGCGGTTGCTGCGAGCTGTACATCTTCCTTTTCCTGGCGAACGTCATGGAAGCAGATGCAAACAGCTGGCTGCAGAGCATGGGAGTCTCCCTTCTCGAAGGTTTGCTTCTAAAATCTTTGCTGACAGCTTTTGCACTTGGCACCATCGCTACTTTAGTGCTTTGTTGCCGGCCCCATGTGACTCAAAAGGTTACAGCCAGATGGATCAAGGATGCAGATGCAGCAGATGCATCAGATGCATCAGATTCAGATGCTGAACCCCAGCAAAATGGGGAAGTGACTCGTGGCACCAAATCCTTCCAGGCATTGGAGGTCAGGGAAGCTGGGCAAGTGACATCGGTGAAACACCAGGACGATTCCTTCCTTGGGGTACTCCCAGGAGCAGTCATGGATTCAAGCGGGCAAGACGGGCAAGATGGGCAAGACTAGGAACACAATCTGGTTGGTCATTTCAAGATGTTTCAAGTACAGCACTGGATTCGTTTTATTTTAAGATGTGTCATTCCTACTTGGAATAATACAGTATAATTCAGTACAATAAATGATAAAGTATATAATATTGAGAGGCTGTCTTGTTTTCTTTCATGCGGAATGACCCCCAACCAGAATCAACGTTTGAAGTTCCAAGCTGACTTCAGCTTTGTAGCATATTGATGCATCATATTGCAACTTTGCAACATTTTCCCCGGGAACAGCGGCATGAACCTATGCCGTGTGTCCCGCCACTTTCACACTTTTGCACAGCTGCGACGGCGCTGTGAAGTTGGGACTGTGGCATGGTGTGGAAGATCCAACACACGGCATCACGCTACAATATGTTACAATATGTTACAATGACACATGCACACTTCATGCACTTCAACATACTTCAACCATTTTCAACGATGTTTTGGGGCTTCGTATCTCCAGCCATCCATAGCCATCCACTCGCCCATAGCAGCCATAGCAAGTTCTCATTACTTTTTGGATAGCGCTGGTGCGGGTCTTGCTACAAGATCTACAAGATACCCGGAGCGCTAAAACGACCCTGGATCCCTGGATTGTGAAATTCAAAACGGGCATGTAAAATCATGGTAACTTCGGGGGCGCTGAAAGACTGGGTACAGTCAGGTGTATGTCAATTATTCTGATTTTTTTGATTTGCTGGGAACAGGGCGATAGTTATCTTTTCAGGCGGTGAGGTTTTTTTCACCTCCCCAAGGGCGGTTTTTTCCTCACTGGTGAAGGTTGGCTTTTGGAGCCAAATTTCTGCTTTGACTGTAGTTCTAATGTAGTTCAGTCTGGGAGCAGTTTGGGCACGAAGTTGCAACTTTCGCTACATCGGAGATCATCGGAGAAAAACGGAGAAAACACATGTTTCCCAAAGGGATTTGAGAGCATGTGTCGCAAGTTCCACAAGGTTGATCTTTGAATGTGAGCGTGAGTGATGTGATCTGCGCATTATCGTGTGCTGATGTTGTATTCTGACAGATTCGAACAGGTTTGTTCAATTCTTGGCTTTGAACTGCGGCACTACCAACAGCCTTTCCCTCGGTGTTACTTCGCACACTCAAGGTGAAGATGCAGAACCAAGCCATTGAGAACAAACCTTCTGCAAATGCACCGCTGCCATGAGGGCAACAGAATCAGCACGTGGGAGTCATTCTAAATGCCATGCAAGACTTTGAGTATCCGAGTGACATCTGCAGATATGGACGTGTGTCTTTACCTCAGTCGCGAAAGGCCCTGAAAGCGCGGCGAAAGGTTTCGCGAAAGGTCTGGATACCACACAGGTAGGGGTCCTCAATTTTTGGAACCCCCACATCAGCCAGCAGCAACTGGTGTTTGGTTTTTAGTTGTCTTTAGATTCAAAGGCAGGACAGGATGTCTTCAAAATATCTCGTTCCAAATGTGTAATCCCTTTCTGTGAAGATAATCCCCAAGTGACTTACATTTTTGAAGCCAACCAGCAGGTCCAAACAGAAGCCTTGCAGCGGATACTTTTTGGCAGGGGGCCCAAACATGCCCAAACCATGGGAGTTACGTAGGATCAACCGCAACCAAAGATCTTGGTCATTTATGATATGGGTTTGTCTGAAAATAGGGTATATTCCCAATTATAGCCATTTAATAGGGATAGGTCATTTATGATATAATTGTGCATCCATGACACCTAGTGGCAGTTTTTCCAGGCAGCACGCCAGAAGGCACCAATTTTCCAAGGCGGGGGCGCAGTGAAGCGAGTGATGTTCTTTGTGAGGACCTAACGAAACGACATCGGCACGGCAGAACTCATTAAAATTAATAATAGATAGCATGCAATTTTTGGGAAACAAGGGAACACGTGGTAGAATAGTGGAAGAGACTAAGACATGGTCAGCGAGAACTAACTACAACGCCAACTGGCAGCACATCAAGCTGCACCACACAATCAAAAAATGCTGCTGTGAGGCATTGCTTAGCACTTGAAGAGCAAGTGTCCAGGAGCCCTGTGGATACGGGTGACACCGGTCATCGTGTAGGCTTTAAGACTTTATGCCCGAAGACTTTGGTACAAAGTCCCACCAGATTAATCTCTTGAGTCTTCTTTTGAAAGAGTGTTTGAAACCAATAAACTTAGCGTTTGAAAATGAGAAATGGTCTTACGCGCAGATTCACTGAAACCCGTTGACACACAACAACAGCACATGGTACCACAGTAGCTTGGATTTCTCCAGAGGTCACACCCAAACTGATAGTCGAAAGAGTCGGAGTTGGATGCAGGGGGCCCGCGCCCGCCTACCTCATCACCAATGGCCTCGGCATGTGGTATC
>Ga0126342_10021406_pt1 | contig 10783 bp, 11 predicted proteins | sample Cyp1metagenome_FD_92528 | JGI IMG/M metagenome (GOLD analysis project Ga0126342, IMG submission 92528) | Coral microbial communities from Lord Howe Island, Old Settlement Bay, Australia - Cyphastrea 1 metagenome | ecosystem: Host-associated > Invertebrates > Cnidaria > Coral ... | reverse complement strand
TACCTACATACCTACATACCTACATACCTACATACCTACATACCTACATACGTACATACGTACATACGTACATACGTACATACGTACATACGTACATACGTACATACGTACATACGTACATACATACATACATGAATACATGAATACATGACAGCATACATATAAATCATTATAAATTTTTCCCTCTCTCTCTCTATATATATATATGTATTATATTAATCTTTACTGTACAGTCTATACATGTTCATGTTCCAAACAGCAGCGGCCAAACACAGCACATCTCCCTGAGTCCAAGTCTCAGCGCCAAGGAAACGCAGATCACCGATTTGCTGCACGGCAATGTGGTGAAGTTCCGTTTCGCTTTGCCTCGTTTGGATCCGGACAGCTTCCGAGAGGCGGTGAACATGTCAAATTTCATCAAACTTCGTGGGGAGGTAAAAGCTATCATTTGAAGGTTGTTTGTGTCATTTTGTTTGTATCATTGAAAAAGGATGTGACCATGTTTTCTTTGGTCAGTACAAGTGTTTTACAGAAAATTGATGGAGGTTGTTACGTATCATTTTGTATCCATTCTTTGCGTGCTTCAAAGATCTTGAAGCAGGTCCAGATGGGTCCAGACACACTCCCAGATCCGGCTGATCTTGGCCTCAGGTGTTGGCTCAGGTTGATCAGAACAAGGAGATCCTGCCGCTGAGCAGTGATGGGGCAACAGTGTTGATGGAACCAGGGCGTCGGGTCAGCAGGTTTCGATTCGATATGATTTTACATCAGAAGACCCTTTGAAGACGTGAAACAATGAGAACAATAGAGCAGGGCTTTAAGATAGAGTTGTAATTATGATATGGTGAATGTTTGATTGTTGATGTGTGATGCACCATTTGTCAATCTTTGCCGTTTTTATCCCAAAAACCGTTAGCGGTTGGATCCATTGAGCGGCGGTGCCAGCGGCTGAGGCATGTCCAGCTGCGTCAAGCGCGGACGCGGAGCCTCGTGTACTTGGAAGCTGGTGAAGCCATGAATGGTGCTATGGCCAAAGGAAGTGCTGCTGTTTTTGACTCCAATGATGTGAATAAAAATGTTCACATATTTTCACATATTTAAGTTGCGGGTGCATCTTCTATCATCTTGCAGTTGCAATATTATATATAATGACAAATTATATACAACACTATACAACTATATATTTGTTGTGAATGGCTATACTTTTAATTCCCCCCAACCGGTAGCGGCATCGTGGGTGTCTCAGGAGTGGAGCCTGCTGACTTCCAGGCGCAGCTTTGCATAATCCCATCAGAATCCCATCACAATCCCTAATACCACCATTTATGATAAATTAATATAAGTTATATGATATTTATATGATATATATATATATTTATTTATTTATTTATTTATGGTTCCAAATATTTGTAAATCCCCTACCAAGCGATGATGTATGAGGGGTGTTTGAGACTAATTAGGGGGATGGATTTAATCTGCAACAAACTGCTGATGTGAATATATGTTTGAATTTGTTTTTGGAAAAAATGAAGTAGAGATGATGCGTAGCTGGGTGAGATTGTAGCTGGATATTGTACCCTCTGGTAAACTAACATAGCTATGGAAAATCACCATTTTTCATGGGAAAATCCACTATAAATGGTCATTTTCAATAGCTATGTTAAATTACTAGAGGGTATGACATTGTTTGTGGCTTCCTGCTTCAGATGGACTTTCCTGGACAGCCACATGAAGAGTTTCGATGTTTGCCCGTTTGACCATCTATACCGCTGGGTTCAGAACCCACAAGAGGCCACAATTGGCCATTCCCTTATTTGCCATGTTTCGAAACGTTCAAGGATTCCACCATCGATTTTCTTGGGTGTATCTTTCCACCAACGGTGCCCATATGAAACCATCAGGAGGATTTCTTCAGCATGATCCGGTCGCTGCAAGAAGTGGCGCTGGCTGCGGCTGTATCCTTCCTGGTGGTTCTGGCCCTGTCCTACAGCTGCTTGGCATATCCTCATGATGCCATGGTTCCTGGTGGATTCAAAAGTGGCAAGTGATGTATGCATGTTCTTTGCTATTTAGAAGTTGTATAGTTATCAATTATGGTTAATTATCATTATTGTGCTTTGTTAGGTTATATCACCAAGCTCTAGAATTTGTTGGATGATATGATATGGATTGATATAGTCACGCAGACATTCATACAGAAGAGCCACTGCGGTCGCCTGAGGTTCGATGGATCTCAGAGTAGCCACTTGGATCAGCGGCATCTTGAGCTGGCCTCTTGGCCCAGTGACAGCCGGAGTCCGGTAGAGTCCGGTAGCGTACTGGGCGTATGCCCTGTGTGGACCAGGACTCTGAAGAAGTAATGACACCTATTGCTTTTTGCTCAGCAAATGGATTCAAATGCATACTGAAATGATGTGAATTTTGCCCTTGTTCAGCCGCTGCATTCTTTCAATATCTTTCAGTCATAAGTCTGCCACAAGTCAACCCAATGACTCGGGCTGTTGATGTGGGCGCAGTAGCATGGAAGGGTAAGCTCAGGTTGCTGCAATTCTTGGCCTTTACGCAGTCGTGGTCAAAGCAGGCCTATCGGTAGATGGGTAGATGGTTTGGTGCTGCCTGGGATTGTTGAAGCAACCATTTTTCTCTGTCACTCTCAGAGTCTCAGGAGGTGGGGGCTGGACAGCTTTCTCATGCCAGGTTGGTTGGATGTTTCAAGCCCTCAATGGAGCAGTGGGTGCTTTGGCCGCAGGGTGTTGCATGCTGCAGATGGGGCGATACTAGGCGCAGGGGTGGTTCTGCAACGCATTCAGAGTCAGAGTGGCAACGTTCCAGCAGCTTTTGACAAACAGGTGAGGTTTCAAGACCTCCTGGGAGCCCGTGTTGTAGAGACCGTTGTTGATTTGGTTTGGCTTGGCTGCGGCAACTGCGACGCCTGCGCTCCAAGGCCGTATGGTGTCGACATTGGATGAGCCTGTAGCGCGCTATGGCCAGAAGGCCTTGGGCAAATGACACTCCTGAAAAACAATTGCACATTATTTAACACATTATTGAATTATTATGAATTATTATTGATCATTATTGCATGTTATTGTACATTTGGATACATTTGGCCATCTGGCCAAGCCAAGCATCAGGCAGAGAGGCATGCTGGGACCAAGTCAATTCACAAGCCTCTCATGGAACCAGGTGGCGCAACCCTTAGAGGCTTTGGAGGCGTCCATTGACAAGCTAGACATGGAGCAACTTGGCCAAAAGCCGTGGAAAAACCGTGCAAAAGCCGTGGAAAAACCGTGCAAAGAGTGAGGAGGGATTCTAACTGCCACACACAACACTGAACCTGATTTGCGGACATTTGTCCAACTTGGTCCAACTCAGCAGTGTACTGATGCTGTTTCCAGAGGTCTTATGACTTTTCCATTCCTGACTGTTCTTGAGAGCTACTCTCTGTGCCCCACCAAATGCCTTTTGGATATTTTCGGATCCTTTTTGGCGTCACCAGATCCCATAGGGCTGTCTGTATTTCTTGGTGGGCAGCTGTCGGTATTTCTTGGTGGGCATATCGCAAAGTTCAGCCAGATGATTTAAGTTTTCCCAAGACATTCTGTATCCCAGGCAAGCACTCGTGGTCAAGCGAATGAAGGACCGGACAAACTTCATGTTTCATAATGTTTCATGTGCTGTGTGGAATCAGCAGTGTGTTGAGATGGAACGTCAGTCCCACAATTGTGCAGCTGATTAGTGTCCGATGGATCGATGCAACAGATTCCAAGGCCCTGCTCCCACGCGTGGAACTATCAGTGTTCTTGCATACTATAGCTGGAATTTATAAAACCATTTTCAGATTTTTCAGGAAGCATAAGAAACATGTCTTGCCCATACGGATTGTTTGCCCGTTCGCACGCGAAAGCACTATAGAATCTCTATAGTAAATCAATATGATGCCATCTCATAGCCATCCGTACTGCGAAAATTCCCACATGATACTAATTAAACAAAATACCTCTTTGTCTTTAATATTACAGCTGAATGCCGCTGACAATTCTTACAATACCAGAAAAACAGAGGACATACACAGAATTAAACATAATTAAACAGACCCCATAGATTGCCCACAGATTTCCCTCATGGAGCCTGGAATTTTAGCTGATTTCTCCAAGGAGTTTGAAGGCCAAGTCCGTGACGTGATTCCGGACTTCGATGTGCCGACGGTGGAAGACTTGCGGGAACCCATCGTGGACTGCCGGGGCCCAGAGATTTTGGACAGCTGCTGGTGCCGCCCATGAAGTACAGGTTGAAATATGTTGAAATTAAGTCTATTTTGGATGAAGCATTGTGGTTGCTTTACCAAAACAAGAGGGTGTGACTGGGTATGCACTTGACTAGACAGATGTATTGCACAGCTGGGGATGGATCAAAACTTTAAATGACTTTAAATAACTTAAATATATATATATTATACATATTCAAATGCATTTTTTTTTTTCGGGGTGAACATCCGTAACTCAAAGCTATTTGGGGCTGCGCAGCGCAGGGCACTCCGGTTTTGACCCATTCCCACCCTTAGGCCATACGCGGATTGGGAACTTCCTGGAGGAGACCAAGGTCTACAGCGGGATCCGCTGAACATGCTGTGCCAAATAGTCCTGTGGTGATTGCTTTATGATTAAACTATATTAACATATATTAATTTAGATAATTATGAGTCATTGCTGTTTGTCAATTTTTGGGTGTTTTTACTTGTTCCTGTTGTGTTCTTGTTATTGTTATCGGATTGTGCCGGTGTTTTCCCTTTGTAGAAGTTGTGGATTTGGACCGATTTCCATTTGAAGTCTCCAACTTCCACAGCAAAGTGGACTCGGAAGCTGTCAGGGCGCCTTGCCAGATGAGTTGAAAGAATTGCTGAAGAGGCGCCGCGGGCTGTCCTGTCTCCTCGCACTGGCTGTGTGATCGCGTTGAGTAGTACTGATACCCTCTGGTAAACTTACAAAAAACTATGGAAAATCACCATTTTTAATGGGAAAATCCACTATTTCTATGGTCATTTTCAATAGCTATGTTAAATTACCAGAGGGTATAGATACTACTGATAGTATCCAGCTGGAGCGGAACCTAGACCTAGCAGCCCCACAGCAGCCCAACAGCATATCCTCAGGTCCTCCCCAGTGTTGGATCTTGTGCTGGTGATACAACTCCAGAGGGGTTATATATGGTTATATAGTATGGCTCGAAATGACGAACCACAATGATCCACCCGAAATGGATAGTTTCTGAGTCTCTGATCCAAAAATGGCCAATGTGCTCATTGGTGCCCAATGGCTTGGCCCATACTGTGGCTGTTTAATGCTGTTTATGTTACTCCGATACACCAAAAAGGTTTGATTTAAAATGATTTAAACATGTTAAAATCTGCGTGATATCATGGGTATGGTTGATCATCACTTTCCCAGTGACAGGCATTCCACAGGGCACCTGGTGCTTCAACGCTCTGGCTTTGAGTGTCGCTTAGTCTCCTGGCTCTGAATCGGATCTGGCCATCATAGCTGCGCCTCCATTCCAGTAAACTCATGTAATTTCCATGATCCTAAAGTTTGCCAATGTTTGATGTAAAGGATGCTTTTTCAGGATATTCTACCTGTCAAGTCACTCATCCAGCGCTGCTACGCTGCTACGAGATGAAGGAATCCAGGGCAGTTCCACCAACGACAGCTCTGGGGGTAGTGATTTTCCCTGGTAGGCTCAGGGTTTGCCGGGGGAATCTGGAGGTATGAGGCATTTGTTCTGGCTAAAGTGGAATTCATACAATGTTTTTGTTTGATTGTTTGTATTGATCCTTGTTGATCCGGCGGCTCATTGCAGCTCCACCGGTTTCACTGTTTTGTGAGGTGCACGTGCCTTTGGTTTTGGTCTTCATACTGAACCTGAGCATGTTGATCCTGTCGCAGGCAGCCTTGCGGTGATAACAGGAACTTGGAGCTCACTAGCATTCACTAGCTCACTCCCAGCCCATGCTGAAAACCTGCAGGTCATGGTGGCCTCTGCATTGCAAGGGCCAGTTGAGACCCCGCTGGGACCGGACCAGAATGCAGCTTGGGCAGAGATTCAGGGGAGGATTCACAGAAGTCCGCATGCTAACAAAACAGGCCAACAGGGCTCCAGCGAAACAGCTGCTGCCAATTCTAATTATGCTTGGTTTTTTTGGTGTCTTTAAACTTGCTCGAGACCGGACAGTCGGACGTCCAGCAATGTCCAGCACCCAGCTAAGGATGCTTTGGTTCGAGGTTTTCAGGCAGGGAGGGGTGTTCAACGTAGGAGCTGCTCCATAGGATTAGACTTTTAATTAGTATTTTTTAGTTAGTTTCATGGGCATCCGAACAGTCATGACTCATGACTGAACATTTAGTTCGATTGTTTCAATGGGTAGTCGACCACCAGAGTCATTTGCATTGCTTTGTGCGTTTATTTGTAGAATAGATGAGATATTCCGACTAGGCCCCGACGACCCCACAGCAGTTGTGACATCAATCGTATGATCAAGTTCTCCGATGCGTGTATGCCGAAGATATCCCAAGATGTTGTTGATTTCATGGGCGCGTAGTGAGTTGATAAATGATATGAATGTTGATGGTCTATTTAATTCTATTTATAAATTGTTATTTACAGTAATGGCTCATTTTTGCGTCCAACCTTTGCACCAGGAGCAGTTCCCACAAATCAAGTTCTCCTTGCAGGACAAAAGTCTGCTGATGCTAAACTGGGCTGGGAAGGGTAGTGACGACTGGCGACAGTGGGCGCCAGGAGGATGCGCACGCACCAATTGTTACCACACCTGTGCGGCTGCCAAGTTGGGCGAGTTCCCTCTCCGGTTAATGTAGACACATCAATTGACGGCAATTATTACAATGTTATATATTATATATAATTATATATATACAGAGTTATTTTATATATTTATATATATATACTATTATATACTTATGGAAATTTATTGAAATCGTTTGAAATCGTACCGAGTACAGTAGCGGCTAGTGGCAACCAAAAATCCACTCGTTTGTTTCTATGGCCATCATGGATGATATTTTTTGGGGCTTGCACAATCGTGCAGCACATGTTTGTTCTTGTAGTGGCGCGATTTGGAATTCCACCCTGGGACCTTCCCCACTGCTCGAGTTTGCGCTTCCGACTTCCAGTGATCTCCAATGTACCTGCCATTCGCTGTCTTTACTTTTCATACCCTTTCCAGTGGCTCAGAGGATGAAATTAGGTGTATTGAGATTATGGTTCCCTCATGCCCCATGTAATAAAAGATTATACAAAATCGCTTTTTGACTAACATATTGATCAACCCTTCGACTCATTTGAATGTTTCTTGGTTTGGAAATAACATTCACAAATGTTGAGAAGAGCAAACCATCCACAGAGCATCACTGCCGGAGGCTCCATCAAATGGATGGGCAGGTGTACTGATGCCGCTGCCCTGCTTTCTGCCACTGGGACATTAGCTTCAGAGATGTATTACTTGTGATAGGTTGTGAGCAGAAAGCAGCTCCTAGGAGTCACCACGAGTGTCATTTTTCAATCAGTGGGGTATTGCAACATATTGCAACCCAACTCGCTTTCTCAGATTTTCTCAGGCAGATCTTGCTTAGTGTCCTGGAGCTCCTCTTAGGCATGGTGAATCTATGACAGATCTGGGAAGGAGCCCACGGATCTCTCATTCCTTCCCTGTGAGCAATGTATAGATATGTATAGTAGAGCACAAGCCCGTGCTTTATTAAGTGCTAATAGCGCAACATAGTGCAACAGATATCAACAGATACTTGCATGAGGGATGAAATCAACAAAAAAAGATTACTGACGTGGCAGCAGCGGGGTGTGCATTGCGCAGGTCTTTACTTGACACGCCCCTCAAGACTCCTTGCGATGGTGGGCAGCGTCACGCATGATCTGGACCCAGTCCAGGGCGATTTTTGGGGGGCCGAATGGTCATTGCTATCATTACCTGCTATATCCTGTCCTGTTTGCCGATGAACATGAAATTGCCAGCTGTTCGGCTGCGGTTCACTAGGGTACTGACACCGAAATACACCGAAGGAGAAAGGCTGCAACGCTTGGATCGAGAAGAACAGTCGTGGGATATCTGCAGAGGTCAGGGCGATGCCCATTGGATTCGATGGTGTTGGATCCAGATACTTAGGCAGTCCCAACGCTCAAAAGAGCAGAAAACCAATGATGCCATGGGCAGAATTGTTGAACAGAAAAAAAACTTGCCCCTACAAGAGCAGTTGTTTTTTCTGACTGAGTACCCCGATGAACCAAGAGCATGATGCAGCAGTGCAAGGTGTGAGTCAGTTGTGAGGGTTCTTTCTTGAAGCCAAAGCCCACTTACTTTTGAACGCGCAGCAAATTATCACCTGTATACTGTATGCAGCTGTATGCAGCTACCTTCGTCCAAACCATCATTAATGTTTTTGAATTTGTAGAGAACACTCATATAATATAAGACATCATAAGACAACATATAAAAGATTAAACTAGTCTCCTTCGACTGGGAGACAAATTTGTTATTTAAAGGTGCCCAATTTTCAAGAAGCAGCGTCTCCTTGGTCCTGGCCGAAGGTTTTCGCGACTTTTGGCCAAGTGCAGAAGCGCGCAGAACGTTGCTTGATGCATCGCGGTTCAGATGATCCCAGTGATGATCCATTACCTGAGAACTTTTTGGATTCATCAATGGCGGAAATGATTTTGTTGCATCAAAGTCTCCAAGATTACCCAGTGCCAGCTTATACATCTTGTAACACCCAAAGATTCCAAAGAAAAAGCGGCAAACAGCATCAAAGAGCCATGTTCATTCCTTAGATTCGTGACATCAGCAGCGGTTTGTTTCCCCGTTGCGCCAAGGCTTCTTCCCAACTTACCGCTTGCGCATGGGGCAGCTACGCTCTTTCCTGCTGACTGGAGCAAAGGCCCGCGGTCGCAGCGCGTTCATTTAGAGTTGGGATGATTTGAGTGAACATTTTTGGTTGGCATGCACAATGAATCGAATCAATTCAACCTTTCGATCCAGAGTCGTACCAATCCATGTCTATCTACGAATATATACGAATCTACATGTTGACTTTCTACCAATCATAGTTTTGTGTGTTCGCTACTGCAGGCGGAGAAAGCCAGTGGAGTTTTTGGCAAGGCTCAGTGTTTAAGCAAACACGAGTTAACAGGAGGTACATTACTTGGATTTGTGGAAATGAAATGCCAATATATCATATATCATTATCCCGATAAAACAATACTATATATATAGCATGTATGATCTCAACGGCGCAACGTCCTATCAATCGAATTATTCCCACATACATAAGATTGTTATGCAAATGGTTCGTTCATGTACATAAAAAACATAAAGCATGTTTTGTACATTGGCATGTGTATCCACCACGATTACCCCAGCTTTTGGATTCGCGCATGCATGCTCATGAATTGCAATGCCTGGGGCCTTCAATCCTGTGAGAGATCGATTTGGCCAATTCGAATAGTTTGAGTCACTGCATGTAAACTTCTAGCTGCTTCTAGCTGGGCTGAACCTTTTCTTGGGTTTCAAATCTCATCACAGGTTTACTTCGAATACTCTTTGAATTGATTTCTATGCACCGCGCAGCATGACTGTGGCCCAGGCCGGGTCTATGTTTCTAGGCCCTGCCTCTCCGTGAGACAAGTGACTTCCACCAAGAGTCGTGGGAGCCATACTTGCGCTGGGAAGATCTCAAGAACCCAAAATTAGCAAGGTCAACCATACAATGTCCAATCTAACACTGGATTGACATTGTTAAGTATGTCAAGAATTGTAAAGAATTGTAAAGATATATAAAGACCTTGCCGAAGTCAATTTCCTGCGGTCAAAAGTGCCGCTGCCCAGCGGCCAATGTGCCAAGCAGCACCTTTTGGATTCAGGTTGGATGATTGAGGCGTAACCATCAAAACGTGCCAAAAACTAGGTCTGAAGGTGCTACTACGCTTTGCAAAAGTTTGTGGTAAGGCCAGTCTTGAAACTTAAAACAGCTCAAAGCCACTGGACATGGTGAAGTTCAATGAAGTTTGAATAAAACGCATTTTTGACCTATATACAGACAGGTTTCTGTTCGGACATTGTGTATGACTCCATCTCAAATTGTAGATACTGTACTGTCCATTCGATTGAAGACTTTTGGAATCCAGCGCTGCAATTCGTTGCTTCAGGGCAATGTTGAATGCCTTGACAGAAGCCCGTGTGGTGTTCGAAATGGCACCGAAGGGTTTTCCCCATGGGAGGTTGGTCAGCTCTCAGCAAGGGGTAGTAAACCATACCTTAAATCCCAGCACATACTCTCATTCTGGAGATAGAGACTCTAATGAAATGCCTTTCACGATCCATGAAATCCATCATGATATATCATGATCATTGTTTTCGTTGCCTTTCTTTTGACGGACCACTCAGACCACCTTTGTTATTCGCTGAGGTTTAAAGCTTTGCAGGACAGCAAAGGTTGGTTCCTCTTTGAGGATCGTCCCTGGTACCTTGGCTTCGGCTGGGTATTGGCACCACATTCTCTGGATAATACGTGCACCAATATGCACCAATGGTATATACTTAATGCATTTTAATGCATCTTAATGCATCTTACTATTCTTACGGCCAAACACCTTGATTTGCCCGCGCTTTTCGGCGGCCATCTTCCGACGTGCTGAAAACGTGGTAAAAATGGGAGTTTTTTGCATGACCGGTAACTTGAAGTTGTTTATCTCAACGCAC
>Ga0126342_10021405_pt1 | contig 10783 bp, 4 predicted proteins | sample Cyp1metagenome_FD_92528 | JGI IMG/M metagenome (GOLD analysis project Ga0126342, IMG submission 92528) | Coral microbial communities from Lord Howe Island, Old Settlement Bay, Australia - Cyphastrea 1 metagenome | ecosystem: Host-associated > Invertebrates > Cnidaria > Coral ... | reverse complement strand
GACCACAACAACGACCACAACAACGACCACAACAACGACCACAACAACGACCACAACAACGACCACAACAACGACCACAACAACGACCACAACAACGACCACAACAACGACCACATCCACCACATCAACCACAACAACCACAACAACCACAACAACCACAACAACCACCACAACCACAACAACCACAACAACCACAACAACCACAACCATAACCGCTCACCCTACAACCCCCCCGCAATTTACGGTGTTTCTTGCCTTTCCCATGCGCCCCTTTATTATTTATAATGTCTTTGTGATCCTTTACCGTCAAGTGGGCCCCTGGCCGGCTGTCAGGCGTAAGCCCTTAAATAAATACATATATACAGTATATATATATATGTATATATATGTATATATATATATGTATGTATGTATGTAAGTCATTGTACTTCACACTAGACTACTTAGTCACTTAGTCGAAGCCATCCTTGAATCCATTTTCCATGATCCCAGTGGATTTCTTTGATGCTGCACAAAGTCTCCCCACGACCTCCACACGTGAGGATCCTCTCCCACGACATGGCTACATCTTCGTATCCTGAGTTGAAGAAAACACCAATCAACTCCGTGAGAAACGGCAGCGCCATTTCAATGCAAATATGTCCTCCCTTGCACCATTTCGATGTGAAAAATCCTTTTCGCGCAAGATATGAATTGATTGGTTGGAGCTGGAAAACTGGACATCTCAGCACAAAGCTTGCGATCTTCATCTTGCTCATGGATCTGGGAATATTATTTAGTGCACTCTGCATGACAACTAACTCAGTATGGATAGTATGGAAAAATGATCTTCGAGACTGCCGTGAAAATATATGTGAAAATGTGTCCACCCAACCCACTGGGTCAAGTGAAGAACAGCACCAAAATGCTATCTGAAAACAAAAACGCCCACAACCTTTGCCTTTTAAGCCACCACATAGACCCATAAAAATGTCCACAACCATTCGATCGACCAAAATCCAGAGATTCCCAAATGTGTGTTCAATGGTCTTCCAAAACAAATAGCAAAAAAAACTGTCAAAGAAACGTTATTTGATAACATTGATGATCTTCAGAAATCCAAAGATATTATCACATCTTCATTCAGAATTTGTTATATAAAACTAAGAGTAAACTAAGCACATTCGATTCAGTAAATCTTCCGAAGTCCTCCCATAATCTGGCTGATCTTCAAGAAATCCAGAGACATATTCCCTGAAATCTTCATACATATTCATAAATCGATTCCAGAACCATCAACATCCTCATGGTTTATCAATGTTTACTGTATCATGTTGCCATACTTTTCCTTTTTCGAATGACCATCTTGGATCATTTTAGATCATTTTAGTTGGTATCCCATCATTTCTGTACTAACCTTGGCCGCCCCAAAACATCTTAAGCCTCCAAGGGGCCATTCACTGGTGGCCTCCCAGGGTGCACGCAACAGCTCCGAGGGCTTGCCAGCCAAATCTTGGACATTCGCTCTGCACTCCCCGCCCTGGCGCGCCAAAAAAGCTTAGACTCGGTTAGACATTGGATTTACATTGATTTACCACTATTTTCGTAGCATTGTACTGTTCTGTCATGATGTTCTATAATTATTCTATATGTTTTTATTATGGTTTGGGTGTTGCTGTATATTGATTTGATTTTGAATGATCTTGATATCAAGGATTTACGCACACGTTGCGGTTAGGACTGCAACAGAAACGGGGTTGGCCATAAAATGCTTGAGATTTGATGAACAAACAATGCATTGAATCAAATAGAATACCTTTTGCAGATTTGGGTTGTCTGAAAATGAGCTACAGCAAATTTTCATGAAGTTTACCATCATCTTCCGACAGACAGACTAATTTTAGCTCCACCTGAAGGCTGCATAGAACTCGTTGTTGGCGCTCAAGACTCCAGTTTCAGCATCGAAAGACTGCATCTGCAGCAAGTCTCGCAAACGCGCGGCTTCCTGCAATGGGGGACCCATCCAGTAAAAGGACTCTTGTATCTTAACCCAGGATTAATAACCATATAATTAGTAAAATGGGTAGGAACCTTAATAGTCATTACAGTAATTCACCTGTTTGTCACTATTTTGCGGACCCGCCTGATGCATAATCCAGGATTTACATTCATCTAATCTATACAATTCTTGCAATCCTGGGTCGGAACAAACTGTCTAGTAAATCAGGCATCAATCAAAAAGTTACTGGCTTTCGGTTCTGAAAAATGTTGGCTTTCCAACAGTGGCTAAGAAAATCACAGCACCAACACAACACATGTCATGACTGTCATGACATGTCGCCGTCCTTGTAGTCTTCTCCTTCCACTGCTAAGCGGAGCTGCGCTTCAAGGTCTGCAAGGTCACTCTCCATCGCGCCTGGAGAGTTGGAGCTGGTGATATATTGCAATATTCATCAATATGTTCATCAATATTGTATATACCATGATATATATGATGCAATACGCCATTGCGATATCATTATGATATTGTACAAATCCATGCAAACAAGTCCCCATTAAAATCCATCCTTTTCTTTTTGTGCGTTGTCAACCTCCTGGGACAAAGGGGACAATCCCTGACCCTTCGTCCTCTGGCAGTAGGTTGCTTGCGTCTTCGCGCAGAAAGAATGCATCCTCTGCCAAAATTGACATGAGAAAGGCTGATCTCCACTGGGTAGTGACAGAATCTGTGCGGTGCTTCAAAGTGTAAGAACACGAGTCTCGAAGTCTCGATGTTCATCTTCCCTAACCCTGCACACTGACTGAAGTGTCAACTAGAATAAAATTTGTTACATCCCAGATCAACGGCTGCTACCCTGGCCGCAGTTGACCTTCGGCTATGGGAATCATGTTGTGTGTCCGCTATGTGTCCGATAAGGTTTCTTGGAAAGGTCAGCCAAGCCACCAAAGCTTGCACACAGTGGCACCTGAAAATGAAGCCGGCGTCAATACGAAATTTGATGCAAGGAGTGCAGAATCACACTTAGGAACACTCCGGATCTCCTTGAAACGCATCATGGAATATCTGTGGAAAATCCATGAAAACCCAATATAATTCGCAGTTGCTTTGGTTCAAACGCTTCAAGACCACTATCCCAAACAGCATGCCGGCGTCACCCTTGAACAAACATGGACAAATTGCTGGTTCTCCTCCCAATCCACAATCCATACTACCAAGCAATACAGTAAGGACTGAAAAGCTTGAAGTGAGGATATGTTGAATGTTGTGAGTTGTCCCCGAATGGTTCCAGCGGCTCCGTAGTCTTGAGATCCCAACATCACTGGAAGACATGAGATGAGATGCATCATAATTCATGAATACTTATGATCATAGTGGGTGAAAACAGTATTACCATGTCTTACCCTGGTTTTCACACCAAAATAGCAGGCAAAATTGATGTTCATCCCCCAGCCCAATGATCCCAATGTCCAGGTAGCCAGACCCATGCCCAAATTGTGACACAACACAGGACCAGTGCAGCCTGGGCTCTGTTAGGTTTGTCTGTGAGAACAGCGCGATTCTCTTCAGCGGTGAAGCCCTCTCCTTGAGCTTTGTAAATCTGCAGATCTCATCGTGCTGTTCCTCTCCTATTCCAATTCCCCAAAATAAGTGTTGATACCATCAAAAATGAGGATTTATAGGAATTTAAGCATCCAGTTCGTTTGTTTCTTGGGATTCCTGGGTATGTTTTACCAACTGCTCTCGTCCATGGCGTTACATTGATTTCATGATGCCGCCACGTGTCTGTGCTCCAAACATGCGACGCCGTGGCTGGCAGGCTCTGTTTCCGTGTGCGCACAGCACCTGTTTCAGGCAGGACAAAAGCAAACAAAGCACATGCACAAGGCATCTTAGACTCTTAATTAGACTATAAAGGTGCGTCTCATGCTGTAATACTGGCGGTCTTTGTGATGAAAAATCTTTACAAGGACCTTTAGATCAACTCCGTACTCGAATGTATTTGATATGTTCGTTCATGTTCATGCATCCTCATCTTAGTGAAATGTTTAGAGTGAAGTGTATCGTTGATTTGGCCTTGGAAAGGCACGATGAGCTGACATTGACTAAGCATCACAGACCCGCAGTACCATGGAACAGGGGACCAAATGGGCCTTAGTCCAAAACACACTGCACATCAGTACACATAACAAAGAATCGTAGGTCAAGGAACCACATGTTTGGTCTTGGTTTCCAGTCCTCGATCTAGGTTCCACATGGTTCCACATGGTTCCACATACTTCAACTCCCAAAAATCTGCCTGGCAATAGACCTTGCCCAACAGGCTGCAGCTGTAAAATGGCCGCCATATCACAAATGAGCGGCGATGCAGCAGCGATTTAGAAAACTCCGACTTGATGTTTATTTTGACGTGAGCATCTGTTGTATGAAATCCAACTACAGTGCCGGTTCTTGGATTGCTGTCCTGTTCGCGAAAGCATTTCCTTTGTTGGCTGGCACCAGGGCGAAATTGAAAACGAGACTTGTGTCGATCACACTTCTTAGTGGCAGTGTGGCAACTTCGTTAGCGGCGTTCATGTAATGGTCGTGGGCACAAGGTTTAAAACTTGGAAGATCTGCGCGGCACAAAAGAGAAGCAAAGTCTTTCTTGGGCTCAGCAGAGTACGCTGAATCCTACAGCACTCGTGGTTGGAAAATGTTGGAAACAATTCCTACAGGTCAAGTTTTCTCAGCAACATTTCTTTGGTCAGTCACTGAGTGTGTGACGAGGACAGGAACCATACCAAATATGGCAGTCCCAGCACCTGTGCCGGCAAACCATTGCATCATACAGGGCTGGTTGGTATTTAAGCTACCACGAGCCACTTGGGAGCCAATACTCTTGGTCAATGGCAGATCTATCATTCCAAATATGGATACAAGTATAGAATAGTATAGACAAGTAAGAAAACTACTTGAAACACCAACTAGACTAGGTGCCAATATCGCTAGTGAATCCAGGTGAATCCACTGGTGACATGCTTAGGATTCAAAACCTTGTTGGAAACAGTTTTCTCGTGTTTCGAATGTATGTGATCATTGAAATAGCATTGAATGCGGCTTTTACGTTGTGAGCTTCAGTTTTTTGAGAAGTGATAAGATGTTTAAGAGACGGAGAGTAGGTTTACTGTGTCAAAGTGACGCTCTGTTTGCTTTAATCAAGCCGCCTGGTTCGACGTGTTTGACGCAATGTGTCACGAACTATTCCACACCTGTGAGACTTTTGGAAACGAGCATGATTTGAGGACGAACCACATCTATAATTCATGATTGAAATATCATAATTATATATAATGATTATATGGTGTATAATATATCATATATATATATTATAATATATATATATATGTGATATATTATATTAATATATATATATATATATTATCATATTTAGAATTATTTAGATCATTGTATATCAAGGTCATGCTGCCTATGCTGGCTACCACGTCGTGTGAAGATTCACATCATCTGATCCGGCGATTCACCTCCGTTGCCGGGCATTGCAAATCTGACCTGGAAATGATCAAAGAAATCTGGAAATGCAGGACATCTAAGAATGAAACATCATGAAACAGCATGAAACAAACCATTGTCGATCTGTCAGTTGCACTTCGAAACACTGGGAAACACTATGCGAAATTATACATACGAATCTGTACGACAGCTCCGAAGCCTGACAAACAAACAAAAGTTGGACACATCGGCATCTGACAATGAACACAGTGTCTGTATATTTCTGCGTATGCTATCGTATGCTTACATCCTGGGAGTCTTCACTTTCCTTCTCTTGGACCGCCACTCGGACCTGACACAAATGAAGCCGAAGCCGGCAGCTCAGCCGACACATTTCCAGCTGGCCTTGAGGCTGCGCAGCATCTGAAATCATGGGCCATGAGCTGTGATCAGCCACGGCCACGCATGGCTCTGGGCATTGATAAGTCTCAGGACTTAGTGACTTAGACTATCTTAGACTTGTGAATTGGATTGAATTGGCTGCTTTATGCTGCTTTTGTTGCAAAATGAAGTCTGTAGTCTGTCAGAGCTTGCAACTGTCGCTGCTGTGAAGTTTGGCGCAGAAAAGAAAAGGCGGTTGGGTGTCCTGCTGTCTAGTGAGTCTAGTGGCTTGCTGTCTGGCTGCAGCAGCTCTTCGGAAAGCTGCGAGTCAGATCGAGTCAGGGCATTTTGCGCATTGACAGCCTTGGCATGATTGTCACAGGTTGTCATGATGACAGCTTTGGCAATGAATCTGAAGCCCATCAACAACATGCTTCAGCACCTGCAAAGCAAAGGGCAGTTGGCATTATTGGGGCTCTAACATCATGCTCTATGTTCTAGGCAAGCACAAAAGTTGGGCTTGCCCGCTCCAAGATACAATTTCATGACTTACGAATAGTTGATTTGCTTCAATGGAAATATTCTAAATCGAGAGATACCAAGTGGACACAATTTGGCCCGTTTCAAACACTAAACTAAAACATGTTTGAAAGACCTCTACCAGGACATCATGAGTTGGCACCTGTTTTCGAATCAAGCAAGTCTTTCCTAACGTGCCATGGAAGCAAGCCGGGAGTCGTAGCCGTCCTGAAGACAGCAACGCCAGCTCGCGGACGCATGAAAGTGTCCGATTCTGGGTGAAGAGTGTGTGAATGTGTGTGTGACACAGTTGACAGGATGATACTGGATTTCTATGGATTTCTGTCAAGAGAACTTTTGTGAGTGCATCCAAATCATTCAATCAGTCCTGACGTTCTTTTTAACAGAGGTTGGAGGTCAAAAGTTCACAGCCAGCACGTGCATGAATTTGAAAATTTGGTAATCATCCCCAAGTCCATTTGTTGATCAAGGTTTGTCATCAGTCCCTATCTGAAAAATGTCATTAAAAAAAACATAAAATGACTATAACATGCCATAATTTGAGGTACTGTATCCCCCAGTTTTTTACAACCGAACCGCCGCGCCGAACCCCGTGTCCCGAGAGCGCTGGGCCGTGGGTTTCAGCTGCCGCACACGCTCCTGCGGGTGGATCACTTGTACGGGTAAGCGATCTAAAATACCCTGTCTTCCTCTGCACAATCCAGCGGCACAAGTGTTGCCCCTTCAACACCTCATGTACTCTGCGAGTTTTTTACAAGCTTCCGCCATCTGCTTTTCGAAGGTCAATCAGAAGAATGTTAACAGAAGAAAACAAGAATATGCCAAAAAACATCAAAATCCTGCGTGACCTTGCCAACCCAGATATCTGGTTCACTCTCTGCCCGGTCCTGAAATTGAACAAAGTCTTCATTCCTTCAGTAAAGCAGCGAATGCCAAGCTGCAATAACAACTGCATTGGTCTGTAGCATTTCAGGTTATATACCCATAGTATGATGATGACAAATCACAGACTTCCATTAAGGACAATGCTGACAAGTCTTATTCCCCTACTCTTCCTCAAGCATTTCAACCCCCTGAAATCTGCTGTCTCTCAGTCAAGTCAGTCATTGTATTGGATGGACAAAACACAAACTGGGTCCAATTAGGACTTACCAGCATTACTTAACACTTAACACATTCTTATTACCTCAGTGGGGTAATCAAAAGTTGACTGGATTCTGTATGACCCATTTGATGAGTAGCCCATCGTCATAATATAACCGCATCCCTCTCCCAGCGACCTCGGCTGCGCCACGGAACGGTCCGCAGCATAAACACTCACAGTCCCCTGCGATGGCCAACTCCAAATTTCTACCTTTGATAATTTATGCATATTATATCAATTATATCCATTTATATCCATGAGTGTGGCTCAAATACATCCAAATACGACCTGCGCGGCTGTAAATGTTGAATTGGTTCTGATTCACAATTGTCCAAAATCCAGAAGCAATTCCAAGAGCCGATTTGCTGAATCACTTGCACAGGTATGACTCGCAGTGTCTGCACGTCACATGATTGCACCCTCCCATAACTCTCCGCGAGTGCTTCTGCCTCACTGTCACCGGTAGCAAGTTTGCGACCATCAATGGACCAGTGGCACTTGTTCAGAGCTAGCCTGGTGCAGAACAGCAAGTTTATGTGTAGTGCAACCATTTGCAAAAGCCGTTGGGTTTTTTGACTCCGTAACTACTAGGAGATTGGGGCTCAATTCTGCCCATTACAGCGGGACACTTCAAACCGAAGCCAAACTAAAACCAACCCGTTTATGATGAAATCAACCAGCAGAGTGAATCAATGAAACCACTTGCGCGAGGATATGAAGGAGATTCAAAAATAATCACAAATATCACAATATATTCAAGGGCTAAGTTGCAGCAACGCCATCCTAAGATCTGTTGAAATAACTTAGATATCTCAGCTTCGACCTCGTCCTCGCGAGCAGAACCACTGATATGGGACTTTAAAGTGAACCAGCAATGCACGGCAACAAGAAGGCTACAAACATGCCACTGAAATCTATTGAAATCCGTTTATATATATTATAACATGCACAGGCTCTGTACAGCTAGGTACAGCATCTTCTATCCCTGTCATTATCTTTCCACATCTTTCCGGCCTTCGATTGTTCGGATTTTCACAGCGCAGGACTGGCGACCTTTAGCGTTCCCCAGTGCTGTTTGTTAGTTATAAGTTATAACCCAATATAACCCCCAGGGACTGTGGTATGACTGTGGTTGTACCATATTATACGATATTATACGTACATATGATATGTTACATATACGTACATATACGTACCAATACGTACCATAAACCATCGTCAATGCAGTTATAAACCAACTTACAGTAGCAGCTCTTTGGGGGGCACCACCTTCGTTTCATCCAGTTGCAACGGCTAGTACAGAAATCTGTCCTTTCAGGGTGTCGTGCCCCAAGAACCAACCCAGCCCATCAAGACTGGCATCTGTGACACATTAAAACTAGACACTTGACTTGATGTGACTTGATCATATCCTACCTGATTCATCCTATAATTCACTCATCAGCTGTTCAAGTGCTGTGAATCTGGGCACCCAACTCGATATTTTTGTTCAAGTTCCACAGGTCCACATGCCTGGGAGACATGGCACGCGATGGCAGGCGATGGCAAGCGATGGCAACCAGCACAGTGCAGCTGAGCAAAGTCCATCTCTCAACTTGGCTCGCAGCCCTTCGCCATCCGTGGATGCGAAACATGCTGGATGAGTCGGATGCCATCGGACGTCATAGACCTGGCTCAAACTGAATAAAAAAAGGTCGGGGATGATCTGCGACTGTGACTGGCCATGTTTATCCAGTTGCGAGGTTGAAGTGTTGGTCCTTGTCTATCCTTTGTATCAATTTTTATCATTCCTCCTTTGACCAAGTGGGTTGCAACGGCCTCCTCAAATGCCACAATGCCACTGATGTCTGACAAGTAACATAGTCTTCAAATGCGTCCAGCGTCAAGACGGGTGATTGGAAGTGCTTAACCTCGGAACGCAATTGCTGCAAGCTAGGGCGGCCAAGTTTGATTTGTGACTCAAGCCATGGGTCTAGAGATGTCTAGAGGAAGTCAGGTGATGTCCTGTTTCACACGGACACGGAAAGCGTGTTTACATCAGCTGCTCTTTACCCACGGCGCACCACCAGGCCAGGTGGGTTGGGCATCTGACTCTCCAGAGTTTCACACTCCAATCGAACGAACTTGTTAGGCATAAGTCCTGATGTGCGCAGCAGTGAGAAAATGGTCCCATGGCCCTTTCCCACTGGTGATGCTGAAACTGCTTGAAGATGCTTTACTGGAAGATCTTGAAGATCTTGAATGAAACAATGTAAAGCACAAGTATTACCTGTAGAAACCTGTATCAGAGAACAGGTTTGCACAATACACGTGAGTTGAACTTTGAACCTCCAATGCCTCAAGACTCGAGCAGAGAATCAGAAGTCAACAATGGCAGTGGTCGGGGTCGCATTGAATTAGACTAGCAATTTGTTGATACTAATCAATTAAACAATTGCACCTATTACATCCTGTTACCATGCATTACCCTCTACTTGGGCGCGCAGTTCTAGTTATAAGTGCTACATCATTTACCATAGTTTTTGGATGTTTTTGGTACGATTCTATCCCAACTATTCCCAACTTATGGTTTATTATTAATTACATATTATTATGATTGGATACTATTAAGGTTGGTTCCCCATAGATCCCCACCCCCGCACCCCATAGATTGAACCCCGCAAGCGCTCAACCGCTCCGTCGTGGTATCCGAAGAGATGCCAGAGTCATTGCCCTGATGCGGATGCATGTGGACTCCAGTGACAGGTCCTCGCGACGTTGCCGTTTTTGTCAGCTGTCACGGGAGGATCGGGAAACGGTTCAGTTTCCATTCACCGAATGATAATAAGGATTGCAATGATAACTCTCATTAATCAATGGAAACCAAGGCAAGTCAATATTGTGGTGATCCCCCTAATATTGTCATCCCGAAGAATTGGGAAAAAATGATGGAAAAAGATGCAAATCAACCATAAATATATATTAATATAATCAGCCGTTGGAATTTGCGGTTTCTCCGATTCTCGGATATTTATGGACAAACATGTCCGGCAGCACTCGGAATATGTTTGTATCTGATCAGTTTGTGAATCAAAGTGTTGCAAGAAATGCCAGTTTTGTACATGCAGTGACAACATTTTGGACTAAATCCGCCGACCCCTGCCGTCAGCAGGGGGAGCGCGTCAGAGGAGGCCTTACTAGCAACAAGATGCCAGAAGGGGCGAAGAGTTTGCGCAGAACGAAAGCCGGCTCCAGGAGGACACGAGCAG
>Ga0126342_10021404_pt1 | contig 10783 bp, 6 predicted proteins | sample Cyp1metagenome_FD_92528 | JGI IMG/M metagenome (GOLD analysis project Ga0126342, IMG submission 92528) | Coral microbial communities from Lord Howe Island, Old Settlement Bay, Australia - Cyphastrea 1 metagenome | ecosystem: Host-associated > Invertebrates > Cnidaria > Coral ... | reverse complement strand
TCAGATAGAGTGCCAGAAGATATGCCAGATAGAATGCCAGAAGATTTGCCAGATAGAATGCCAGAAGATATGCCAGAAGATATGCCAGATCATATGCCAGAAGATATGCCAGATAGAATGTCATATAGAATGTCAGAAGATATGTCAGCTAGAATTCCAGAAGATTTGCCAGTAAGAAAATGTATAAATGTCATGGTGGGGATCACACGAAGTAAAGTAATTTTGCTTTTATGTGGTTTGTGTTTATTTTGTTTACCATGTTCGTTATATTTACCCTCTGGTATTTTAACATAGCGAACTGGAAAAATCCACCCATTTTAATGGGTAAATCAACTATAAATGGACCATTTTCAATAGCTATGTAACAAATTACCAGAGGTATTATGTTTATTCATTGGGTACCTTGAAATTGTCCTCAATCCGATGAACCAAGTCAACCAAGTCATCGGTACGCTGTGGGATTGTCCTGGAACAACACGTTGTGGGAACCTTTCCGGGCGAATTGTGCTTTGAGGTGTGCAGTATGGCTCAGTATGGCAACCCAATACACCAAGAAAATTGCATAGGAAGAGAAATGTTACTTAAGTAATTACATGTGTGATTTAGTCTGAAACGGAATCAAACCAGAAGTTCAACAAGGCTGTTGGGTGTCGCGTCAACATTTGGTGGTTTTTATCATCACCACACCAGACGTGTTGAACAAGCCGCTGCTATTTATGGTTCTATGTGTATTTACCAAGTGCAGGTGACAAAACCAATTGCATTTAGGTCATAGGTCATGACTGCTGAACCTGGATAGTTTGTTGTTTTGTTTAGCCAGCCCAGAAGGGGACACATTGGAATGTATGAGTAAATCTCTTCGCCAAACACTTGACTCGTTGTTCGCTTGGTCTCCCAATTTGTGCAATGGTCTCTGCAGGCAGCGAACATACAGTGTTTCTCCAAAGTGATGGCAAAGCTGTAGCTTGTGGGTTGAATGACTTCAGACAGTGCGAAATTCCGCCTTTGGATGAGGGAATGTCCTACATTCAAGTTTCGGCATGTCATGAACACACAGTGCTTCTCCGAAGTGATGGTTGTGCTGTTGCTACTGGAAACAAGTCCGACGGACGATGTATCATTCCACCTTTGGGTGAAAAAGTATCATACACCCAGGTTTCTGCAGGTGCCTGTCACACTGTTCTTCTTCGGAGCGACGGCAAAGTTGTGGTTTGCGGAGCAAATGAAGCAGGACAATGTGACATTCCGCTTCTGGACGAAGGAATTGTCTACACCCAAGTCTCTGCGGGATTTTTTCATACAGTGCTTCTCCGAAGTGATGGCACTGCCGTGGCTTGTGGAATGAGCAGTGGCAGACAGTGCAACATCCCACAGTTGGATGATGGTATGTCATACATCCAGGTTGCTGCAGGTGTCACTCACACAGTGCTTCTCAGAAGTGATGGTTGTGCTGTTGCTTGTGGAAGAAATCCCGATCAACGATGCTGCATACCACCTTTAGCTGCAGGACAGTCATACATCCAAGTTTCTGCAGGTAACTGTCACACTGTTCTTCTTCGGAGTGATGGCAGGGCTGTGGCTTGTGGAGGCTTTGTGCAGGGACAATGTGACATTCCACCTTTGGATGATGGAATCTTCTACATCGAAGTCTCGGCAGGTTACGAACACACGGTGCTTCTCCGAAGCGATGGTCGTGCTGTGGCTTGTGGAAAGAATCGTGAGGGACAATGTCAAATTCCGTCCTGTCCTTCAGGGATTCAGTACATTCGCAATGAAATGTTCCAACCTGTAGATCTGGTTTTGCAGCTGGAGTTTGTTTTTGAAGATGGTTCCTTCGCCGTGATATGCTCAGCTTTGACCGGACAAGAAGTGTTGCGCATAGACGCGCGGCCATCTGATTTGGCTTGGGAGATTCACAAGCGAATTGCAAATGAACTGAATGTGAACCTTCAGAACCTTCGAGTGGTTTTGCCCAAGGGCCAGTTGTTGGCCGCAGTCCCTCTGGCCACTGTCCTGGATTTGTGCGAAAATGCAAAGCCTAGATTGATCAACTCCTAGAGGCATAAGTTTCAAGCAGCACATTGGTTGAGGGGAATTGCGGGCCTTTATTATAATATCCTTTATACTATAGTATGGGTTTGATAGCACATGGTACATATATAAATCATAAATCTCATTTTGGGTTGCCATATTAGCTTCTTGAGGTAGCTTCGGTGATGGGATTTCTGGCGCTGAGTGATCTTCGGTGAACGGGAGGTTTATTGAATTGCTGAGCCACGGATGGAGCACCATTCCACATTTCATAGCTGTTGTTCTTCGGAGCATTGAAAATTACATAAAATCCCTATATTTCGCCATTTCGCAGAGTATCTCAAGTTGGCCTTGGCCTGGCTTTCGACTGACTTGATCTAACCCCCTCCTGAAAGTAAAAATCCCGTGTTTCAACATCCCTGGGACGACATTTTCTCTATCATGTTCATGTAAATCGTGGCAAAATAAACCTGGTTCAGTACTTTGGGTGTTACCCTCTCGTTATTTAACATAGCCATGGGAAATTACCAATTTATAGATGGTTTACCGCTCTTAAAAATGGTGGATCTTTCCATGGCGAACTGTTAGTCATAACCAGATGGTACGTCTGAAAGCGTGATGCTACTAAAGTGGTACCCAATGAAACGACCAGGATGTTTTTTTTTTTTTTTTATGTTGACATTACGCAGGATAATAACTTGCCAAAATTATAATCCCATGCCCATCCCTGTTAAAATTAGATACCTCTGTATGGAAAACCCAAAATGAAGGCTTCTTGGATTATCTCTATTACACTTGTGATTTTAGAGGTGACATATCCCGTTTTCGGACACCCATATAAGTTGTATTGCTGGCTATATATCCCATGAATGTTCTCATGAATTCCAGTTGAGTTAGTTATATCATGTCATATCCCATAGCCTAAAACATAGGATATACCATTATATATATAAATAATATTCTCAGTGGGTACTTCCTATCTAGAATATCCCATAAATTGGTTCTATCCCGATTATATATAAATATACCCACTATATTCTAATTTTTGGTGGAAGTACCCATGAACCATCCCAGGGATCCTAAGTGGATAACAAGACTAGTTGGTATATATCCATTTTGGCTAGCAAATCCCATGATTGAGTCAGTTACTTATCCAGTTACTAAGCACTTGCTACAACTCCAACCAGTTACTATATGTTACTATGGCAACTAAAGGCTTGTACTATCAATATAATATACAGGCTGGTGCCTCCCAGTTATATTTTTGGTTCATAATCTCCTTTAACTAGTTCGTTGTATCCCCCTAATCAACCCTAGTGAACTTGGAGTCATGTTCACAGTTTTAAGTTGGTCTATAATGTCCCTTTAACTATTTATATAATTATATAGCTATATAAGTATATAGCTATATAATTATATAGCTATATAATTACAGTGTGTATATATATAATATTATATCATGTTATATCCCCCTAATCAGCCCAAGTTATTGGAGTGGCCCACCTCTCCTCGAGGCAACGAGTTCTTCTTCGAGGGTCACCGCAAAAATCGCGCACCCTGGCGCTTCCACGAGACGGAGGGCGGCCTCCGAGAGTATCTTCTGCGGCCCAGGAAGTGTCACGGCAGAGCGGTCGATTCCGTTGGTTTCGACCGTTGGTTTTCCATGGGGCTTTCCATGACGTCATGGGGCAACCCCAATAGCTGGATGGTGTTGTTATGGAACATCCGGAATGAACATCTGGGATCATTTACGAGTACGCCCATTTTTGGAAACCTTGGCTTTGTCATGAAAACTTGGGTACACCCCCAATTCCAATGGATTGATCATTTTCCTATTAAAACAGCGATGCGATTTGTCGGTACTCCCATTTTAGGAAACCTCCACTGTTGTTTTTGGCAATCTTTTTCGCGAGATAAATGTCCAGTATCGATATGTTTGTTTTGACGTTTGGGTTTTATATCTAGATTGTATCCGAAGCAGAGGTCAACCTAAATAGCTATATATGTTTGTTTGTAATCACTAGAATCAATATTCATCTGGTTGGTGGTTTCAAACATTTGTTATTTTCCATAATATATGGGATGTCATCCTTCCCATTGACGAACTCATATTTTTCAGAGGGGTAGGTCAACCACCAACCAGTCATGATGTATCATTTTCGGATAGTTTTTGGCATGTTTGTCAGGCTCTTTGTTTAAGTGGGACAGTCCTGTGCTTCATCAATCGGTAAATTATGGTGCGACCTCATTGGTTCAACCCCGAACCTCCTCTTCCATATGGGGATTGTCGTCATTTATTCTGGGTATGCCTATCAACACTTGTGAGCCAGCCATTGTGTGAAATACTACGTACTACATTTATATATATATATATGTATATGATTGTAGATATATTTACTTATGATATCTATATATACATTGTAATTGACAGATTTCCGAATATTCATTAAAGCATTGTGTTCCAAGTTGATCAACATATCTCCATAATTGTATCTCCATGGTTGAGGTTTTCCAATCTTCCCAGGTCGGTGGATGAGTTGCATTGGACGCCTGCAGGGCGACAGCCATATATGGATGCACGGCTGACCATTGGGTCAGGTAGCTAATGAATGGCTAAGGATCATAGGGAAATGGTTGGTAAATGAGTGGTAAATGATGGTTAAATCCCCGTAGTATGATCAAGATGATGATGATGATGATGATGATGATGATGTGAGTCAGTTCCCCCTGGTACCTTTCTGGGATTCCTCTCCGCCTCAGGCTGGAAAAGGCTCGAGGTTTATCCCCTCCAAAAGGTATTTCATACAAGGTGCTGCCACCCCAGTTGCAAGTTGGTTCCAGTTATATTGGTTGGTTTATAAACCATACTAACTAGTTCGATATATCTACGTACCATAAACCCAATCGTGAAATTGGAGTTATGGACTTACCAAGTTAGTTTTTTTTAGCTCCCGGCACTACCTTGTAGGTCTCTTGATCCATCCTATTGAGCCATGAAAAAAGCCCTAGTTGATGGATGAATATAGGGACTTGTACAACCTAATCGATATTGGGGATGATAACGGTTGCGGAAACCTATCAACCAAGTGCCTTGGATGCATCTCCTGTCGATCAATGACTTAGCTCATCGGCACATGGAATTCCTCATGAATTCTCTAGTGCAAAGCAAGCAGTTTTACATAGTTTTCATAGGTTTACTAGAACTTTGGATCTAATAGAATAATATAATTCAATATGATATAATATAATTTAATATGATATAATAATATAGCTCCAGGAAATCCAGAATTGCCAACTCAGTGAATGATCGCGTAGCCGTTTTTTCAGCCTCTCAGGATTTCTGGTACAACAACACGTGGGATCCAGATGCTAAGTATCCAGGTGCGACCGGTGCTGGTGCTGGATGTTGGTTCCCCCCATGCTTAAGCTTGACCCATCCATGGAACATAAAAGGCTCAGGTCTTAACTGATGTAACATAGTTAGTTGGAATCCTCCAAGTTGTAGGGGTGTACCCTATGAAAAACAATTGGGGATTGTTTGTTGTTTCCGGATTCCCTTATACTGTGTATAGTGTGCCAATGTCCTCTGTCCTCGAATGTGGCGTATTCAAAACTCCCGGGTTGGGATTCGAAAATGCTGGTTATATGACACACGGCATTCATTCGATTATGCAATTATCAGATATGTCATATGCTACTAGATGTTATGTTAGATTACCATATGTTTGACTGTTTGACATTAGACATGAGATATTATGTGATTATCGGATATGTTACCAGGTGTTATTAGATTGCCATATTTTTGATTAGCCTCTGGTTATTTAACATAGCCATGGGAAATGGCCCATAGAAATAGATGGCTTACCTATTAATTAAAATGGTGATTTTCCATGGCTATGTTAAATAATCATAAATAACCAGATGGTAACTAATTTGGCTACATATTTCCCAAACCGGTTGCTGATCCAACGGATCGACTACGGCCCTGGAAGCAGGCACAGTCTATGGTCAACACGGAGAAGCACGGGAAGACGAAGGTCGAGGTGCAGACGAACATCCCATAAATCCAAGCGATATGTATTTTGGGGTGAACGGGTACCAGGTTTTTTGACCCCCCCAACTATGAAAAATTGGATCTGTGGATATCTTTGGCATTTTTGTTTCTCTGAAAATGTGATTGAAATGCCCGGAAAATGTAGGTTTGACCCTGTTTCATCCAGAAACATTGGGCTTTAACGTTGCATTTCACCAGGGAACATGAGGAATTCAGCATCAAAAATGGAGGTTTTACCAACAATGAATCTCATTTGAGCACCAACACTCGTATCAAAATCATGATATGTATGTATCTATATTTAAGTAATTTCAAATTTCATACATGCATACATGCATGCATACATGCATACAGTAACAGTTGTGGTTAAGTCCTCAAGAGATGTCGTTTAAGGCGCCATATGTAAATGTCAGGGTGATCCACGGCACTTGGATGGGGATTTCATGCGGTGCGGCTAAAGCCGCTGCAATAAAGAGGGACTGAAATCCTTCTAAAGCCTTTTACATCTAAATAGATAAATATATATATATATATACATAACTGGTTAATATCTTGAAATAATGTGAACATATTAATGTGTCCATTGAAAATATGGCAGTTTTGGTGGTTACACCCACTGTATCGAATATCGAATTAGTTCCAATTATCATCCCAGTGTAGTTGGTTATCCCTACGATATCCCCCATTTCGGTTGGGGTAAATCCCCCCTGTGCAGATCCACATAGATCATATTGTGGTCTATATGCCGTCGTATCCAATGAAATAAATATCACCGTCGTTGTTCTTGTACCCCTACCATCCTTTTTTGTGCATTGATCAATGGGAATTCCAGATCCTAAAATGGAGGTACTGTACCATATAAGGCCATATTTCGAAGCTATATCCCCTTACATAGCCCTTACATAGGCCTTGTCTATGGCCGGTAAATCCCATTGTTGGAGTAGTCTGGGCTGGTCATGGCTCGTCATCCCAGTGTTTGACCTTACGGAGGTACATATTCCAGCAGCGACTTCCATCATAACGGAGATCTGCAGGACAGCTCGTGGTTGCCCATTGGGTAAAGATAGACTTAGAATGTTCTATAATTGATTGGGTTATGATATAGACTTATAAACTGAGAATGACTTTTAGTCCTATATCATTCTCAGTGTTCCTGGGCAGCCTTGAATCGGATCTCCGAATTGCAACATGTTTATTCATCAGATTATTCGGGCTGAGTTACCTAAAAATGATTGAACCAGGAGAGATGAACTTGGGATTCATCCCCAAAAAACAACAATCCATGTGTGTGTGTGTATGTCCACAAGTTGGAAATTGTAGCTTACGTTCAGACAAACCCAAATGGATCGCCCCAGCTACAGTGTGTACTTAAAATGTGCGGTAAGATTAGACATGGTCTGTGAACCCAAACAAAACGGCATTTTGACATATTTTTGCCACATGGACTCCTGAAAGAACGGGGTACCAAGAAATCATCACAATTTCACATCCATTGTAAACCATCCCAAAAGAATGGGGTACCACATGGTCCCACCATGACTTAGGAACCCCCCATGACAAACTTTTGGTTTCCAGAAGTCTGAATCCGGCATCCTAGCTGACGAATACTTTCCTCAATGATTTTGTTGAATGGTCCTTGTGTATTTCCCAGTTATCTTTCGGATTCTTAAGGTAAAACTGGTCAGATTTTTGCAGATGAATGATGGCTTCAATAAAACGCTTACTTTCATCACCAGCCAGTTCCTGGGTGGTAGGTGGTTTAGGAATCCGATGGAATCCGGTTCGACCACGGAGACAGGACTACTACGATCCTTTCCAAATTCACTATGGCACCTTGGCAAGCAGACGATCAAGACATGGAGCTGCGCGTCTGCGATTCAGTTTCAGGTCCGAACATGCCTGGAAAAACCCGACTGAAACTCCATGGTATCTAAACGAATCTACCATCTGGTTATGACTAACAGTTTGCCATGGAAAGATCCACCATTTTTAAGAACGGTAAACCATCTATTTCTATGGGCCATTTTCCATGGCTGTGTTAAATAACCAGAGGGTAAACGGTTATTTTCCGAAACAAAATTGCCATTCTATGCTCCATGGTATACCCATCTATGTTTCTTGACCAACCCCAATGGACCAATTTTGGTGCGGCTTGTGCAAGCGCATTGATGCCGTTTACTTTGCAGACCTAAAAACAAGTTCCCAATTGATTGGAAACTCACATCTGTGTTAAAGAAAAAAACAATGAATTGGGAACCATCCTATCAGGTTTCCACAAGATAAACTCAAATATCCTTAGAGGTTCCCACAAGAAACCTGATATTTTTCTCTTGTTGGATGAGTTTTTCAAATAGTCCTCCCTCATTCCACCGGATTTCGGTTGGTGTTTAATGTTCAGGCGGAGGGATTAAAATGGATTAAATGGGAATACGGAATACCAAATGTATTGTTTCTTCTTTGGAAATAGTGTCATATCATGAGAAGATCCACCAAAACTGATTCGATAAATACTCCAACCTTGCAGTGCTGAAAGAAAAAATGTGACCCATTTGAAGTGTTTGTATACGTAGGTCTTATTGCTACATATTCCTGATGATAATAATGATGATGATTTTGATGATTATGATGATGATAGGACTTATAGTGATAATATAAATCGCATGATATCTTCGCTTTTTGATCCTCTACAATTTCCAAAACGAGGTAAACTCTACGGCACCATGGACGACTTGCGTCTGGAACATCGTCGCGTGCAGGCAAAATACATCGTTTCCTGGACTGCAAAAACCCATGCGTCACCGTTTACCTCCAAATTATGTTGGGATGCGGTGCTAAATTGGGGATAATTGAGGATTTATGTGATTTTGTTTATGATATTATTATGTCCTATTATTTAATGATATATTTCACTATGCTTCACCTTAGTGATAGGAGTTATAACTCCATAATAACTGTGAACAGGGCACTTTCATGGGGAGTTCATGGGGATTTACCTCCGAATTTTATGGCCTTAAATGTTCACCCAACCTTGGTAGTTTAATCATGTTTAATCATGGATGGTTTTGTTGCTCTAAAATCTCTAAATGGAACATACCCATAACCAGATAACCAGCAGTTTTTGGACTATGAAAGATGGTCAGATGCCTTGATGGGCCTTTTTTTCACCATCCATACTCTCCGCTGCCTTCTCAGTTCCACCGTGCTGGAGAATCCACTCAGTTCGATGACTTTTCCCAGCAAACTAAGCGACTCCCGTTCGGCTAGGCCACCAGGATTTTCCAACTTGCCATGTTTGATAAACCTGGCAGACATTCACCATTGTCACCATTGTTCATAGGCGCATCTACGAAGGGCTTGTTTTTACTGGGTTTGATAGCGAAGGGCAGGTTTGGTTAGTGATTGAAGATCAACCCAGTTGTGGTGTCCTCATCCAAAACAGATTTGTTTTTTCTCCGTAGGTAATGGCAGATATATACCCGGAAGGAGAATCTACTCCAGGAGTTCGGCAACGGTTTGCTCTTCGGAACTGGTTATTTGATGTTATATGTTTACCCTCAAGTTAATTAAAATGGATATGGAAGAAACCCACCAGATCATTTTCCATGCATCTATATTAAATTTCTAAGATATTGCAGAGTAATACATGGCAATACGAACATGCTGATAAGCGAGTTTCAAATGGATGGGGAAAAACGGAAAAATTACCATTTACAAATTACTAACATCACAATGTCTTAATTATTCTATATAGTTTGCTGATGGGGGTACCCTCCAGTAATCAAACATGGCAATTTTAAACCGATCATGTATAGATCATGTTCCCATTTAAACAGCCATGTATAGAGGATTTTCCAGCTTGCCATGTTTGATTACCAGAGGGTCATACCAAACTATGGATGGAAAACTCATGTAAATGTTCCCCATTATATCACTATCGTAATCCCTTATTGGTTAAGCAATCCCCTTATCCCATTGATTATATTGATTATCCTACAATTCTCCCATCGTTTTCACGGATTCTCAGCACGTCCTGGGGGGGCTATAGCTGCTGGTGCCTGAATTCATCACAGTTTTGAAGCCCCTTGGGAAAGACTTCACAGAGGTCAAGCGCAACCCCTTCGCCTACTCATGGCAGGATTCATGGGGGTGTTTGCGCGTTCGACGCGGCATACTAGGATATCTTTCCTCTCGCCCACTCGTTTTACACGGTGTCAAGGACCAAACCAACGATGTTGTCTGCAGCCAGGATCTCTCAGGCAGGATCTCTCAGGCAGGGCAGGCAAGTATCCATGTGCAGATGCAAAAGGGGAATGGTGAAGAGCTCGATTCCGTCAGATCGATGAATGGAAAGCCAACCATCGAGAGGGTGCGCGGGATTCTATGCAACGCTGCATTGGAGTCGGCAGCGTGCAAGTGGAAAAACATGTATATATATTTATTATTAAATATTGTTTTATTTTATTTTATATTATATATTTTATTATATATTATATTATTTATTCTATTATTTATTATATTTTTTTTTATATATTTTAAGATATATTATATTACTTATTAAAACTATATTATATATTATTTTGTTTATTCTATTATTTATTATTATATTACATTTTTATGATACATTATACTATTTATTAAATTATATATTTTATTATATATTATATTATATGTAATATTATTTATTATAATATTTTTTAT
>Ga0126342_10021403_pt1 | contig 10783 bp, 6 predicted proteins | sample Cyp1metagenome_FD_92528 | JGI IMG/M metagenome (GOLD analysis project Ga0126342, IMG submission 92528) | Coral microbial communities from Lord Howe Island, Old Settlement Bay, Australia - Cyphastrea 1 metagenome | ecosystem: Host-associated > Invertebrates > Cnidaria > Coral ... | reverse complement strand
TTAACCATTATTAACCAGTATTAACCAGTATTAACCAGTATTAACCATTATTAACCAACTATTAACCATTATTAACCATTATTAACCATTATTAGCAATTATCTACCACTATTAGCCATTATTAACCATTATTAACCATTATGAACCATTATTAACCATTATTAACAATTATTAACAATTATTAACCATTATTAACCAGTATTAACCAGTATGAACCATTATTAACCATTATTAACCATTATTAACGATTATTAAGCATTATTAGCAATTATTAACCATTATTAACCATTATTAACCATTATTAACAATTATCTACCATTGTTAACCATTGTTAACCATTGTTTACCATTGTTAACCATTATTAACCATTATTAACAATTATGAACGACTATGAACCATTATTAACCATTATTAACAATTATTAACAATTATTAACCATTATTAACCAGTATTAACCAGTATTAACCAGTATTAACCAGTATTAACCATTATTAACCATTATTAACAATTGTTGACCATTATTAACCATTATTAACCATTATTAACCATGATTAACCATGATTAACCATTATTAACCGTTATTAACCATTATTAACCATTATTAACCATTATTAACCATTATTAACCATTATTAACCATTATGAACCATTATTAACCATTATTAACCATTATTAACCATTATTAACCATTATTAACCATTATTAACCATTATGAACCATTATTAACCATTATTAACCATTATTAACCATTGTTAACCATTATGAACCATTATTAACCATTATTAACCATTATTATCCATGGTTAACCATTATTGACCATTTTTAACCATTATTAACCATTGTTAACCATTATTAACCATTATTAACCATTATTAACGATTATTAACAATTATTAACCATTGTTAACCATCAACCAGTTTTTTTTCGGATCCCCATTTGTTACGATAACCCCCCGATGATGGTGGGATTGTGGCAGGTTTTGGAGAATATCGAGAAGCATTCCTGGCGAGCCATGGAGTGGAAGGCCGCGAGCTCGATATAAATTTGATCAAATATCCTGGTTGTGATGTTATACGAACCAAATATTATATATATCAAATATGACTAAAATAGTATATAGATATATGGATAAATACTATCCTAAAATAGGGATATATGGATACATGATGATACATGTGTGTATATACACATATAACTATATATAACTCATATAATTGAAGTAGATCGAATATGGGATTTCTCCCAAATCATCCATTTTATGTTAGGATTTTCCATTGAATAAGCCACATTTTAGGAAACCTCCATATGGGATTTTCCAACATTTCTCCATTTCAATGAAGTTTTTTTTGACCTTTCCATATCTACTTCAGGTTGGCCATCCACGGATCGTGGGGAAAGCTATGTGGGATGGGGGTTCCATGGGGTCCATGCTACAATCACCTGAGCTGGGGATGATCCTAGAAAGGCCTAGTGGCCAGGCCATGGCCAAGGTTTGGAAGGCTCCGGCCATCCTATCGAAGTCATGGCAAACCCAGCTGTTTACATCAAAATAGCTGGTTGTTTTGGATTTTCAATCATGATACCCGCTGTTATATATATATATTTATATACGTATATGAGTATGTACTAACAGATAGGTCTACGGTGTTGATCCAACGAATGATACCGGGCTTGAGTCCCCATCTTTTCGTCCAGGGTGGCTGGACCATGCTGCATTGGGCGGCCAAGCACGGCAAGAAGGTCCGGACAGTGGAGCTCCACCCCCAAGTGCCATGGGGGTAGCTTCGACACCGGGCCCCTCGACCTGGCGGGTTAGATATTGGGAAGACCAAGATGATTTCCTGGTTTGCTATTGGCCATCCTGTTTTCGACTGAGTTCACCCTGAGATGTCTCGGCAGGACCATTTGGCACTGAGGCACATCAATGGTGTTTCTGTTTTTTGGGGCTCTAGTTTCGACGGCCCCCTATGAACAAGCTAGAAACCTTGCTATTTAGTACTGCATCATACTGGATCTATTAAACTTATTAAACTCAATGGAGCTCTGGCGCTACAGGAGCTGTGTTTGTACCTGCTGACTCAGCAAGCGAATCCCAGCGAAAAGGATGATGAGGCGCGAGGATCTTCCATGACCAATAAGGCTCAATAAGGGATGTCACTGGAATGGTCACTCGGGGTATCCCAACGTGCAGCCTCATTTTTAGTACAATTTTTCCAGATGGGTTCCAAGTTGAATTTTTTGGAATGTAAAGAATTCATGTCAAGTCTCTAAGATGCTCTAGTTCCGCAAGGTGAATCATTGGTTTCCATGGCAAGGTTTGATCCTGAGGCAATGTGGAAAATGAAGACCTCACTTGAGGTACCCTTTGATTTCAAACATGGCAAGCTGGGAAATCCAATGTAAGAATGGGATTTTTCCCCAAACAGTGTGTCTTACGGTAGGTGTTAAGGCCGGTGCTGATCAGGGTGCTCACTCTGGGGCGCGGCATTTTTGTGACATCTTGACATGCGTTTCGACTGCGCAGGCTCGCACAAAGTGTTCGTCTGCGTTCTGGGCGCATTCTGGGGCGCGGCATTTTTCCTGTAAATTTCCGTATAAAGTGGCTCTTGTGAAATGTTGAACTGCATTTCGACTGGGCAGGCTCGCTGGTCCTAGGTCTTGGGATCGGTCTTCCTCCTCAGCATCATCATCCCCCACATCATCATCTTCCTCGTCGTCAGCATCATCACATCATCATCTTCCTCCCCCTTCACATCATCATCCTCAACTTCATCATCCTCCACCTGATGTTCTGCAGCATCATCCTCCTCCACCTCATCTTCCGCAACATTATCATCCTTTTCACCATCCTCCTCAACGTCATCATCCTCAACATCATGACCTTCCTCCTTCTCAACATCATCATCCTGCACCTTGTCCTCCTCCATTTCATCTTCCGCATTATCATCCTCATTCTCATCCTCATCCTCCTCAACATCATCATCCTCATCATCATCCTCCTGCACCTCATCATCCTCAACATCATCATCCTCAACATCATTGTCCGCAACATCATCAACATCATCATCATCATCAACATCATCATCATCACCATCATCATCATCATCTTCACCATCAGCATCATCATCATCATCATCATCATCATCGTCATCATCATCATACATTATACTCCCACCCCTCACACTGTTTGGGGTCTCTTCCCGGGATAATTAGTGGGAAAATCATCAACTAAATGAGGGGATTTTCCAGCAACATGTTTGATGACACCGCATGGAACTGTATATACTGTGTTTGAATTCTTCTTGTACGATCTTTTGCACGGATCTCTTCGCACGCCTGTACCTCTGGATGTCTTTGAAAATCCGCACGCGCCGACAAGTATCTGCATGATGTCCACCTACATCTACATCCTCAGTTGTGTTGCTTGTAAACCAGCATGCAACAGCACAATCTCCGCATGTTCCCATCATTTTTCCCAACATGTTCATCATTGTCCAACATGTTCACATCGTTTTTCCCACATTTTCGCGCATTTTCCTCCGTGTTTGCTACGATTTGTCACATTTTCCTATCTTTTCCACCGTTTTTGCCAGGGCCGTAGTGCGTTGGACGTGGCGCGGGAGGCCAATCACACGGATCTCCTGGTGGCCTTCCAAGAGAAGGCGGGTCTTTTTGATCGGGAAATTATGGAGATATATTGGACAATTATGGGGAATGATCTCATCGGATATATTTTTGTTGATCGTTTTTTTTTTTTTGTATATCTGTATGTCGAAATAAATCCAATTCCATCTTTTCTTCCTGGATTCATCGGGGTTTTATTGGAAGAATATTGATTAGGACAATCATTGATAATTATCGAGTTAATTTCCCCGTTAGATGGGCATTACAAGATGATATCATTATTAGATGGGGATTATAACAGAACATAGTACCGCGCAAGGCGGTGGCAGAAGTTTCAATATAGGAAACCTATAGGAAAGGTGAGCTGTCGTGATGCATTCGGGATGCATGGATGGCAGACTGACTTTCTCTTCTCTCACTTTTTCTCTTCTGATTCTTTCTCTTATGTGACATTCTCACTACTGTTGTCGCATCTGTCCATAAATCGGAAGTTTGCCTTCTAAATTTCCTTCGATGCCGGACTATTAACTAATCAACAATATGACACATAGGAGATTTAACCGACAAGAGATGGGAATCATGGGGATGTACACGGCGACCAAAAACCAAGCTCTTGGGTGTCGGAAGACTCCTTTCCTCGAAACGTGGGTCATTTTCAGGGTGGAACATCTGGCTGGCTGGCGGTATGGAAATCTGAAATATATATCATGGTGATGTCTTCCAAAAGCCAAATGATGGAACAGTTAATCGAATTACTGGGCCCAACAAACTGATACTTGGAGACAGTTGGCTTCGGATCACCATGATGCGAGCCATTTTTTTTTTGACAATCCCATTCCTTACTATGTTGGCGGGGCATCTAATCATACCGGGAGGAAGGCATTACATTGAAAAAGAAGGAAAACTATTGGACAATTATATAACATGTATATATTATATCTAGTGATGCTGAACGTAGCCCACAATGCAATGGAGGGAGTAGTGAACAACGATGATATACCTTTGTTCAATCCTGCAGCCTTTACACTTCAAGGCAACCACTGGTGGCCTCAATCACCCAGTGGCTCTGCCTGAAAAAGGCCGTTTACTCCCCCAGTATGTGGCTGGGGGGTGGAATTGATAGGTCCTCCTGGTACAAACACCGTTTCCAGGAGGGCCAGGTGATTGAGGCTGCCGTCAGAGACAATGGGGGCAAGGCACAGGGAACTGTGCTGCTGAGGGTCCTGCACCATGAGGAGACTTCCAGCGCAGGGCACCTCTTCTATGCAGAGTACATCTCGGCATCGGACCCCCATTACAGATGGTGGATGACGGATGGAGGTGGCAAGCCTTTCAAGTCCAAAGCTCTCTATCACTCATGTGAGGGAAATTGCCATGACTGCACGTTTGTCAAGGGACGTGCGAAGCTGGTCCACCTGGAACAGTTCCGGGTCATCAGCAACAAGGAATGGGCTGCCAAGGTCCCGGATTGGGCCTTCAAGGGCCCACCTATGAAGGATGTAGAGAGCTTCCATGAGAAGTTCAAGTCAGGCAAATCGGACGCTGCAAACGCAATAGCCCTGCCTTGGGTTGAGCCAGAGGAGGAGACAGAGGAGAATGCAGATAGTTCAGAAGCAGAGTCTGACCCAGACACCCTTAGCAGGATCAAGGCATTGAAGGCTGAGCTCAAGCTCCTGGAAGAGAAAGGTTCGAAGAAAGAGAAAAAGAAGCACAAGGCGAAGGGTGTCTCGGGCAAGACCAGTAAGAAGCAGCGAGATCATCGCGAAGGAAGGGACAAGTCACCCTCTCCGGAGGAGAAGAAGAGCAAGGGAAAGAAGAAGAAAAAGAAGGACAAGGACTTGACGGAGGTTAAGAAAAAGAAGAAGAAGGCTGCGCAAAGAGTAGATGCAACCTCGGAGTCTACGCAGCCACAGAAGAAGAAGCCTAGGAGGGCTAAAGACAAGGAGCCCAGTTCATCTTCTCCTGCGTCCAAGCGCGCAGAGTCTTCAGAGGAGAATGACAACCTCTTCCAAGGAGGTGGTGTGGCTGGGCATGATGCCAAGAAGCCCGCAAAGAAGGGCGACCGTGGCCCTTTCGGGTCTGGAGTTCCCGTTAGCTTCAAGGAAGATACTACCAGTGAGTCCGAGAGGTCGCCTTTTCGCGAGGCCCCTGTCCAGCCACAGAAATCAGGGCAGATGGCTCTGATGGGATACAGCCAGAGACACCCCGGCCGCCTAGCGGCAAGGCTACTGTTAAAGATGAAGTCAGAGGTGGCTTTGGGCTCGACAGGGGCACACATGGAGGACGACGACAAGACTCCAGCAGTGGGAGTTCAGTATCTCCTGCAGATACTCACCCCGCATCTAGGCGGGAGGATGAACGTGAGAACCCAGAGAGAACTACGCACCCTCATGGTGACTCTCGACTTGCTTGCCCGCAATCAGCCCGCAAGGGCAGCAGACGTAGTCAGTCAGAGAGTCAAGGCTCTCGAGAGGGCCACAACAGAGGGCAACTGGTCGGCCGCTCAATTTCTAGAGCTCATTCCGACCGAGACCGCAAGCATGTTGGAGCGGGACGAGGAGGTCTATCTTTCAAAGGAGGCCCTGCTGGAGAGAAAACTGAGGGGCAACGACCGCCCGAGCTGGAGACCCCCCAAGGGCGAACCGAAAGGAGGAAAGGGCAAAGGTCGAGGTCAGAAAGGAAACGAAGGCAAAGGAAAGAAGGAGACCGAGAAGTAAGCCAGCAGACTTTACCTCCCGGAGGGAGTGATCTGAAGCAGGAGGAAGAGAACAAGGACTGGAAGGCTGTCCTTCGAGAGTTTGGCAAGGAGTCAAGGAAGCCACTCTCGGTCCTTTCCAAGGTCTGGGAGCTGCTGCCGGTCATTGAATCACCATTGGGTTACTTAGCCTCCACTTTAGAGAGAAGAGGAGTGTCTCCCGTTATGCAAGCACCTGATGAGCGTGGTCGTGACCTTTTGCCGCTCAACCCTCTGGTGATAGACACACTTCCTGACCTTGATGAGGGCATGAGAGCATCCTTGAAGCTCCTGCTCCATGTTTTGAACTTCATGTCCATGGGGTGCCGTAACAACAGGAAGGCTGACCTTTCCATTCCCACGTGTTTATCCACCTCACAGAAGCTGATGTTGGATCATCTGTCTGAGAGGCTGACCGACCTTGCGGAGGAGCCCTACAGCTGTGAACCGTTGCAAGAGTCCTCACTCATGCTGGGCAAAGCTCGTTTTGATTATGCCGGTGAACCTGTGCATCCCATGGAGGATCTTGTAGCAGAAAAGGTAATCCCGGTGTGGCCCAAACCTGGTGAGTGCGCTGTGCAGAGTGTGATGGACTTCCTGCCCCCTGGGCTCGCTGAGATGATGGAAGACCCTATGAACTCCCTGCTTTTGTCGTGGGAATGGCCGGACCAGCCCGCCAAGAGCCGAGTCAGAGCTACACAGGATGAGTGGAACAAGATTGTCTCTGCAGCTCACGTCAGAGGCCTTATGGTTCCGGTGGAAGCCGACCAGGTGTTTAGAGATCACAAGGGTAACATGGTCTTGAATGGGGCCGGAGCTGTCAGAAAGCTCAAGCGTATAGGAGGTGAGGAGCTGGTCATGCAGAGGTTCATTTCGAATTTTATCCCCTCGAACGCCTACCAGGCACACATTGATGCCGGTGACAGATACCTTCCGTACCTGGGTCAGCTGACCTTGCTGGAGCAATCTGATGAGGAGTGCTTTCTAGTTGATTCAGAGGACTTCTCATCCTGTTTCAACCTCTTCAAGCTGCCTGACACTTGGCTTCCGCTGATGTGCTTTGAGAAGACGGTGGATGCCAAGCTCTTCAATGGCACGCCTGGTGAACAGGTCTATGCTGCCATGGCAGTAGTGCCTATGGGTTGGATTAATGCAGTCACTGTGATCCAGTCGGTTGTCCGCACCTTAGTCTTTCAGGGGGCAGAGGTCCCAGAGGACACAGAGGTCACGAAGGTCAAAGGCATGCCAGACAATGACGACCTCACAGTCATCTACCTTGACTCCTATGATGAGCTGAGGAGGCTTGACAAGCAGTGTGCCGAAGTCCTGGAAGGACAACCATCGGCAAGGCACAGGCGGTTTCGGGCAGTCTGCAAGGAGAAAGGCCTGCCGCTGAACGACGCCAAGAGGCTCATTGGAGCTACAAAGGGAACCCTACAGGGTGGCACATTGGATGGCCTCAAGGGCTGGTACAAGCTGGGAGGCGAGAAGCAAGTGAGCCTGATCAGCTTGGGGGCGGCATTGCTTACCCTTCCTTCGTGGAAGGAGTTTGAGGTACGGCACTTCATAGGTAAGGCCACCTTTGGAATGTGTTTCAGAAGGCCCCTGATGAGTATCTTTGATGGTATTTTCAGAGACCTGGGGCATCTCATCAAGAACAAGGAGGCAAGCCCCAGGGACAGATCCGTGGATGAGGTGATCATGGTCATTGCAACAACATGCCTTATGGGGTCGTCGCTACGTGTGAGGATTGACAGGGAGATTTCCTGCTCAGACGCATCCCCAACAGGAGGAGGTGGAGCTGTTGCGACAGAGTTTATGCCGGAGCCCGCCACAGTGATGCACAATGGTGATGAATGTTGGGTCTGTGATGAGCCCTTCCGCAGTGGTCAGCGCTATCCTTGTCCCTGTCTCTGCGGCGCAGCCTTCTGTAGCCTGGAGTGCATTTGGAGGCACAGGCATGGTGACGCCTCTTCTCAGAGGACCTGCATGAGGCGGGGATGGAAGCCGCCAAAGTTCGGTGAGCGGTTTTCAGGACCCCATGCACCGTTGTCTCACGCGGTGGCTAAGATGGGCGGAATCGAGATCCAGGAGCCGTTTGACAAGTTGCTCGGTTCTGACATGTTCACAGAGGAAGGTCGGGAGGAGCTCACTACTCTGATGAGTGACCCGCATCTGTACTGCGAGCACTGGGCCCCAGAGTGCAAGCTGTTTAGCAAGGCCAGAGGTAGGCCGATCACGTTGCAAGATGGCCGAGTCATTACCGGGCCGAAGCCCGTGCGCGATGCCCGACATGTCATGGGCTTCACCAACCTCCCATCCGAGATGAAGGCCCGGCTCAGACGCTCCAACCAAATGGCATTGAAAGCCTTGAAAAGGGGTGAAGAGGTCCAGAGAAACAGGCACCCTGAGCACTTCACGCTTGAACACCCTTATGGGTCTTGGATCTGGGAGTTCACCCTGGCAAAGAAGTTGGAGGAACTGGGCATGTTCCATTCAGTCGGATCACACTGTTGTTTTGGTGGTGCTCGGGAGAAGTGGTTCTCTTTTCTGGGAACTTCAGAGGAGATTAGAAAGCAGCTGCAGGTCAATTGCCCGGGCCATCAGAACCTGCTGGGCTACGAGGTAGAGGAGCTGGCAGATGGCACTCTCCACTACCCTACCGAGGAAGAGAGTGAATACCCGTGGGCACTTTGCCTCGCTTATGCACGTGGGCTAAAGGCCCAGATGGAGAAGGAGAAAGTCTTTGAGCGGGTGCAGCGAGAGGCCCGTGAAGATTGGTATGTCAACCAGCTGGGTAGCAGCACCCAGAGGCTCCAACAGGAGTCAGTTCTGGCCCCTATGGCTAAATACCTTTTCCGCATGGAGAAAGAGATGCGGCAAGGAGAAGAGCTGGTTCACCTCACGTCCCTCCTGCGGGCATCGTCAATGAGAGGAACCGAGGTCCGCTTCCACATGAGGCTGGGACCCGAGGAGGAGAGGCATGAGGTGCCTTACCCAGCATTACGCTGGAGGTGGAAAACAGTCACTTCCTATGCATGGAAGCAAGAGGCTCACATCAATGAGCTGGAATTAAACGCCCTGGTAGTCATGGCCAGGCATCGAGGCAGATCTTCTGCCAAGTTTCACACGAGATGGTTGCATGTGCTCGATAGCATGGTCAGCAGAGGCGCATTGGCCAAGGGCAGGTCTTCAAGCAGCAGGCTAAACAAGGCATTGCAAAAGCACGCGGCAGCATCCCTGGCTCAGAACAGTTATCTGTTCCCACTGTGGACGATCTCACAGTGGAACTTCAGCGACAAAGCCTCCAGGCGCCATGGGAAAGCCTAGGAAGCACTTGCGCTATGTTGGGCTGCAGCCTCGGACACTGCGTGCTTACCGCTTAGCCTTGAACAACTTTCTGAAGTTTGCTCGTTTGAAAGATCTTACCTGCCACAAACCCAGAGCCCTTGACCGTGCGCTCGCCGAATTCATCAATGAATCGTTTCAAGAAGGAGACCCCTTGACCTATGCAGGTCATCTCCTCTCAGCTTTGAAGAGGTTTCACCCTGAGTTGAAGCTGAAACTTCCTCAGGCGTCCCAGTATTATCGCAACTGGGTAAAAGCCTGCAAGCCCACCAGGGCAGTGCCTGCCTCATGGGAGCTGGTCGAGGCCATGATCGGGGTAGCATACAGTTTGTCATTGCCCCGCCTTGGCCTCTTATTGGCGCTAGGCTTTCATTGCATGTTGAGAACCTCAGAGATGCTGCAGCTGACAGGGGCCCATGTCCTGCTGCATCCATCAGGATCATCTCTGAGTGTGGTCCTCCCACAAGCCAAAACCTCTGAAGGCAATCCTCAAGTTTTGTTGGTGGATGACCCGACCATAGTGCAAATGGCCTGCTCGACACTGAGTAGCCGTCGCAAGAAGCAGCTACTGTGGGCCCACAGTTCCAGTTGCTTTCGGGATACCTTTGACACCATTTTGGTGAAACTGGGCTTCAAATCCAAAACGTACCTACCCTATTCTTTGCGCAGAGGAGGCGCAACTTGGTACTATCAATTCACCCTATCCTTAGATGCCACAGTGCTCAGAGGTAGGTGGAGCTGTGCCAAAACTGCTCGACAATACATAGATGAGGGCACGGCCCAACTGGCCCACTTGTCGTGGACCTCAAAGCAGGTCAAACGTATCCGACAGTGGCGCCTCAAAGGAGCTCAGTTACGGCTACGCCAGTGCAAAAAGGTGAGTTGGTCTTCCTGAGGTAAGTGGAAGGGGCCGTTGAGTTGCCTAGGGCCCCCCCTTTCCTTTTTGTATTTGGATTGACTGAGGCCTTCTTTAGGGCACTCTTGTACCTTCATTAAGGTTGCATGATTTTCTTCCGGGTGTACCAACAATAATTGTTGTGCTGGCTGAATGGAGGGTTAGCCTGTCCGGTAATTAAGG
>Ga0126342_10021402_pt1 | contig 10783 bp, 8 predicted proteins | sample Cyp1metagenome_FD_92528 | JGI IMG/M metagenome (GOLD analysis project Ga0126342, IMG submission 92528) | Coral microbial communities from Lord Howe Island, Old Settlement Bay, Australia - Cyphastrea 1 metagenome | ecosystem: Host-associated > Invertebrates > Cnidaria > Coral ... | reverse complement strand
TCAACAAATCACTGCAAATCTCATAGGCACAGCCACAATCGCTACGACCCCCCTGAAAAGCTTCGCCCAATGGTATGGACTCAAAAGCAAAGAATCGCTACGACTTTGACCCTTGACTGTATAGTGAGTTTTCCCATTAAAAATGGTGACTTCCATAGTTATGTTAGTTTACCAAAGGGTATCATCCTGGGAATCCTCTGTGCCAAAAATGCCAGCAGCTGCTTGGGATAATTTTTTGTCCAATGTGTCCGTGATGAGTAAAGGAGTGGGTGGTGATGTCCTTGGTGTTTTCATGGCCCAGTGACCATCCCATGACCATCCCAAGGACCCTTGAAAAATGCACCATTCTATAGTAAAAACTGGCCTACCAACCTCATCTCTATAGAATCGTGCCGGTTACCTATTTTATAGAGATAATTCCAAGGAGGATGTTCATAATGTGTTCAAATGTCAATTTCACTTTCATTGTATCAAACTGCATCAAATCCTCGAAATGAAGTAAATGAAATAAAATGAAATCCACAAATTGCATCACTGGTTGGTGGTTTTAACCATCTTGAAAAATGATGGAGTGCGTCAATGGAAAGGATGACATCCCATATATGAAATGGAAAATAATCCAGCCATGTTCCAAACCACCAGTCCCAGATCAATATGTCGATACGTTTCAACATGTTCTCCCATCGTACCATGTTTGTCATGTCGAAACTCACCTTCGTACCAGGTCATGGCTGCCACGGTGAGCCTGGAAACGTTGCCATGGCGAAGCCATGGCATGCCGAAGCCTGAAGCCTGAGGAATCCACTTCCAACATCCAACATGGCAATAGCCATGGTATTTAGTTGGCTAGTATCAGATCTATACAGATCTTTTTTATGATCTATATACATCTCCCTTGGGGGCAAAAAAAAAAAGAGGGAATCAATCCAGGGGAAGCATTGCCAATATGGAACATCAGCCATGGATGGACAATGGCAATGCATCCCAGCGCAGCAAAAAGCAACGATGGCCGTTCTTTGTGACGTCCGGTCTGAAGCCTCTGAACCTAGAAGACACGGCCAAAAAACGGCGGGGTTTTGCGTGGCGTTTTGCGGAGTCCACATAAATTGGTTTCCCGCAATATACCCTCTAATTGGTACATATTGTATCATAATTGTATCATATTGTCACTGGCTATCATTCATCACCCAAAAAACATACCCTCTGGTTATTTAACATAGCCATGGAAAATGGACCATTTATAGATGGTTTACCTGGGTTTACCTATTAAAAATGGTGATTGTCCATGGCTATGTTAAATAACCAGAGGGTATATTTTGAGTATGAAAATGAAAGATCACAAACCATTTTTTCCGAGGGACAATCACAACTCTCATGAACATACAAACAAAATAATGAAAGTGAAACAACACCTGCAGGCTAAACCCACGCAGTCTGATCGTATCCCTTTGGACTGGTGCCAAAGACTATGAACTGCAAGCCATCTAGAAGGTTGTTGAGCCCTTTGCCGGCATAACCTTTCTATATCTAGACATTCAAACGATGTAAAAAACAACCACCCACAAGTTCGAAAATGCAACATCTCTTGGCCAGTCTCAAGAGATGCAACAGAGGCCAACGCGGTTTCCACTGGATGACCAGTCTGTTTTTTGTAATCTGTTCCCCTGTTTTTTATGCCACCCCCAAAAACACATAAAAACACATGCTTTGGTATTGCTTCGTTCCATCTTGGGGAACTTTTTCCTGGCTGCATATATCTGTATATCTTCGTTTGCAAGATGGTTCAACCGTCAAAAAAAAACATGCTCTATTGCTGCTAAACCCCCATTTTTCATTCGAGTCATCCACAGTGACACGCCTGGTCAAATATCAGGGGACCATCTCGCCACATCCGGGGTCTGCAAGATCTGCAAGTCTCGGCACCCTCCAAGACAAATAGATCCTGGCAAATGGAGCAGCGCGCCCGAAGCTTTGCTTCAATATAATATACCCTCTGGTTATTTAACATAGCCATGGAAAATCACCATTTTTAATAGGTAAACCCAGGTAAACCATCTATAAATGGTCCATTTTCCATGGCTATGTTAAATAACCAGATGGTATATATACAGTTTAACTATGTTAAACTATCCTGACATGGGGACATGGGAGCATATGTATACAGAGAGAGAGAGAGAGTTTTAATTAATCCAATATGTTCCAATTAATATGAATACCCATGTATTGTCCTATAGGAGAGGAACATTGAACATGGAGGTATACACTCTGGAATCATGGCCATATTATGGCAATGGAATGCCCCATCTTTCATTGGGAAAATTATGGGAAAATCATTGAACTACATAGGCGATTGTCCAGCAAACCAACCATGCTGAAATGGGTATGTATCGCCAACAGTAGACTGGCCCCCAAAAATCGATAGATTCAATGTGTTCGAATACTAACGATAATATTGTAGGGGGATCTTTGATAACGTGACAATTGCAACCTGAAAACCAGCATGTGGCTAGGAAACTCTTAGTAGCTTGGCTCCCTATATTTCAATAATATATGTAATATGGCTTGATAGGGACTATGGCCTCCTAATCGGATGGACGTAATGATAAACATTGATCAACATGGAGACGAACAGTTGGATCATTTGAATATGAGGTATGTGACATGATTGCAGCATTTAGCGAATCTTTGGGTACATGTCATGTGTTACATACGGGTACATGACAGGCGACCCACAGGCTCCCACCTGACATGGTCGCCGTATGTCGCCGTCGCCATCATGACTGAGTCATGACATCACCGGAAGGCAACCTCGGCCAGGGGACTCCCCGACTGAGGCTTTCACCGACACCAACATGGCCAAAAAACGACCATTTGTCACAGCAAAGAACGACCCTTTGATAAGTAGGATTAAGTAGGCATACAACCGGTTGTACTTGGGACCAGTTGTCTCCAAGTCATCAAAAAAAGGTTGTTCTAATACTGCATCAGTGAATCATACAATTACGTGTAGGATCGTATAGTTATGGAGTGCAATTGTTTGACGCCCTTCACATGGGGCGCCAAAAACTCTGCTGTGTCCGCCCCAAAGTCATGCCAAAATAATCCATGCCATCACTGCAACACATCATCCATGTCACCTCCAAATAGGCTGCGGTTGAATCACCTATCCGATGTGGGGTTTCTCCAATGATCATGTTAGACAAATACCGGCCACTATCAATTACTGGTTACGTGGTTGAGCCCTACCCCTCTGAAAAATATGAGTTCGTCAGTTGGGATGATTATTCCATATTATTCCCAATACATGGAAAAATGTTCCAAACCATCAACCAGATTATCAATGGTGATTGCTTTGCAGTAGATTTGTAGTATCGATTCTTCGCCCAGTCAGCACTATCTCATCAGGAAAAGCTGCCATTCTTACCCATTGAATCCATTGAATAGAGATTCCAGCTCAAATGATTTAACTCTAACTTCGCATTTGACATGAATTTCTAGTTCTGATTCGAGCACTCAAAGACCCATGCAAAATAGTAGCCTGTTACCATCCAGTGCATTCCTGCTGTCCGTTGTCATGATCCATTATACCATTGCCCATTCATGTTCATAATCCTATCCATGACGGGCAAATGGTAAAATAGATCATAATAATCGAAAGATATCCATGCTTATCATCCATTCATATCCATTCGTGTTATGGTGCACCACCTGCCATTCTCATCCATTCTCCATATTGGTACAATATTCATGGATAATCGTGGTTATAGAACAGAAATCTATATACATTTATCATCCTTATCACTTATCATCCATTCATGTTATGGAGAATCACCAAGTGACTATATCCATGGATAATAATCCGTTATTATGCTATAGAAAAGAAATATCCATAGCATTATCTGGTAAACTAGGCCCTCTGGTTAACTAACATTGCTATTGAACATGGTCATTTAGTTCGTTGATTTACCCATTCAAAATGATGTTTTTCCAGTTTTTTTTGTATGTTTGCCAGAGGGTAAACCCTTATTAGTGGATGTAGATGTGGCTATATCCATGATTAATAACCCTATATCCATGATAAACATCCATTAATATGCTATAGAAGAAATATCCATAGTATTTCATCACCTGCCATTCTCCAGCCGCGGCCGTGGCTAGCAGCCAACCATCACCGCCGTCGCAGCAGCGCCATACCCTGCAGTTCCAGCTGTCGACAGCAGCGCAGCGACGCCGCGACCGCGACAGCGCGGCCTAGCTCTAGGCGACGCGACAGCGCGGCGCTGGTGATGAGATCCGGTTGCAGCTGTTGATGCGCCATCTCCTGGAGATGTGTAAAAAATGGACAAAAACATGTAAATAATAGGTAAAATCACAATTTTTTAAAGGTAAACCATCTATAAATGGGCCATCTATACCATGGCTATGTTAAATAACCAGAGGGTAGGATAAATTGGTGTAGTGTTATATTTATAACATAGATATAGATGGATGAGTGTGTGTGTGTGTGACTATATGTTTATCGTTGTTCCCCCGCCTCCGTCCTTTGGAGTTGGTCTAATGGGAAGAAACCGTGTTTTCTTTGCAAATCAGGGGTTGAGAAAAAAAAGTAAAAAAAAAACCAGGGAAGACTAGAATCCTAGAAGAAATTGGGTACAGTATAAACAATAATTACATTGGAGGGTTTATGCCAACCATTAAAAGTATGTATTTGGGATGTTGACAAGCACAAAAAAACGGACTCAATCAATGCTGCTGCTAACAGCAGTGGGCTTGGATGTTTTTCTTATTTTTTCCCCGTGCACATACACACCATGTCGTGATCCAAAGATATATAAAAAATGAAGAATCCGAACGACTGTGACGTCACTAAGTGGATGTTAATTGGGACAAGCATCTCAAGGATGGAAGCCACATTGATCTAATGGAGATAAGCAGCTATGTTCTATACAATCGAGATGACAACGATAATCCATGACTACTTAGATGGGCTATGGAGTTAGTTGCAGTAACTGCTTGACAATTCGGTTACAACCCCCTTACAACCCAGAAAAATGCCCAGGGATCAACACCAATTATTAGCCAGCTAGGTATCACATACTACTGTCAATGTCAAATACCCTGCCCCCAAAAAATCCACTAAACTGCCTATCACCAGTTTGTATACCCAAATGTCCGCTTTGTTGCTGGTTTATGTCCGCATTGTTGTTACTTCTTTAAGCACACACACAGACGTAATCAATCGTAATCATATGTATGTATATATATATGTGTGTGTGTGTACGCTTATATGTATACATATCCAAAAATGAAGGCCTTCCATGCTGCTTGCTTGCGAGGAATTGTTGGTTGTATCCGCATGAAATGTACACGATCCTGGGAAAAATCCCCTATTTCCAAGCTTCATCCAGCTGGATTTTTGCACCATCCACTTGGTTCACCCTCCATTTCGATGGTTACCCTGCGTAAAAAAACAATCGTGGCTTGCTGGGAGGAAAAATACACCCTTTATAGATGATTTTCTCAGAAAAAGACATCCATTTCCAGGGGGGTCCTCTAGGTTGCAGTGATTTTCGATGATGTTCCCATGATTTTTCCCATGATTTTCGAAGATTTTTCCCACGATTTTCGACGCTTTTTCCCATTAAAAGCTCCATTTTTACCATGGGGATGTCCATTTCAAAGCTTCACTTCGATCTCCTGAGCCAAAGCCAGCGCCACGTCCCAGGGACATTGCTCCAGAAGTGCGTTGTAGCCTCAAGGTTGCCATATGGAGATGTGGAGATGCGGAAATATCTATAATGTGTATAACATATACCATCTGGTTATTTAACATAGCCATGGAAAATCCCTTATAAATGGAGGTTTTGATGGGAAAATCATCTATAAATGGGCTATTTTCCATGGCTATGTTAAATAACCAGAGGGTGTATATATATATATCCACATTATTTATAGAATATCATGTGTAAAAAAAATGCTGTATAAAAAACACATATTTTTTGGATTATGGGGGACGCTGGCGGTACTGATTTTACAGCTGAAATATCCAAGGGAATTAAATATCCGTATATATATTATATATATTATTATAGAATATCAGTACATTTTTATTCAGCGGCAGCCCAATTTTTTTGTCACCCAATAGGGCAACGGTTTACCAGAGGATCCATCACTTAGTTGGACGAGCGGCTGATCAAATCCACCATTTCAGCTTGCTCCATCTGAAAGAACCTGGGGTTCTAAAAGGGCCATGGTGCCATGGCAGAGATGCCACAGTTTCATGGCATCAACACTTGACAAGTAACTAGTTGACTTGGTCTGTATGAAATTTGCAACAGAATCTCTAGCTTGTAGGTGCAAGAGACCAGCAGATCATCCTGCGCTTACTTCTAGGATCTTCTATGCGTATCACTAGCACAATGTTGACACTCGTATGATGACACACGCTGAATGTGACATGCTTTGAACATGTTTGAACAACGTAAGCTGAAAAAATCCAAACTCCCTTCCACATATAACCTCCTGATAAAACATGGGTCAAGAAGGATACCCATGGATATCCCATATATTCCCATGGCTCTTTTCAGACCTTCCCATGCCTCAGTTTCCGACAAAGCCAAAGCCATGCGCCACTGCTGGCCGCTTCCTAAGGCGCTCAAAACAGCATTTCCGGCCACCTGCATGCGGCCCACATGCGGCCCACAGTGCACTTGCTGGATGAAAATCTGTCAAAATCACCATGATTTTCAGTAAAAATGATCAAAGTCCAATTGTTTTGTGATGAGAATGGCATTTGTAATGAGAAAAAATATTGATCAGAAACACCATTGTTGATTTTCTCATGATCAAAGTTCAATATATGTGTCCAAATTGTGCGCTCAAATGCGCTAATTAAAAATACAATTGGTATATCACATGGTTCCTTGGGGTACCTTATTGTTGCACGGCCCCCTTTTCCTTGTTGAACACATCCCATGTTTTCCATCAGATTTCAACAATGGCTTGGCTGGCTGATGACTTCTGATCTTCTATCATCACCCATCATCACAAAAAACATATGATTCGGGCCATGAAATTGACAGTTTCACCTCTGTTTGTTGCATCACTTGCAGTTCTGTCTAGGGTGGCCACGGAATCATTTCCACAGTTCCAAATGGGTCCAAATTGGGTGCCCGATCTCCCTGAGTCCATCGAACATACTTCAAAAAAAACGTGTGGCACATCTATATCCTCATGATTCACTCATGATTATCTGATTGGTGGTTGAGCCCTACCCCTCTGAAAAACATGAAAGTCAGTTGGGATTACTATTCCCAATCTATGGAAAAATAAAAAAAAACGTTCCAAGCCACCAATAATATATAATCACCAGTTCTTATCACTTGGTGCCCTATACTTAACTTGGTTTATAAACTTAAGTAGAATTTATGATGGGCATATCTGTACTACATGGAGTGAAAATTAGACCAACCAACACTGCTAGTGGCAAACACCTTGTACCAATCTCTAGTGAGTAAATCCCATTCTCTCTCACATTTTTTAGTGGTATACCCATACATATACATATATGTATAGATAAATAAATAAACAAATGAATAATTAAATGAATAAACAAACATATATACAGATAATATAACCACCTATAAAAACCCAACAATCTCCATTAGAAACCAGCAATTTTTCTGATTTCAGGACTTCGGTAGTTTCGGTAGCCTGGTCCAGTTGTAAAGTCCTCTCCCAGAGCTGCTGCAGGAGACTCAGAGCCGCTGGCCACTGGCCGCATTTCTCACAGGCGCTGACCTGGTTGAAACTCAGCCTTTTGGGGTCAGGATCAATAAGGATCAAATGGCTGGTTATATCTGGTAAGTTGCGCTATATGTTGGGTTAGGACATATTAGAACTAGACAAACTGGGAGTTATGGTGGAGATGTCGAAAGTTGGATGGGTTATAAACCAACTTTGGGCACCTTTTGGTGGAGTCAGGCAAGCGCATTTCCAATGCGCAAAAAACACATTGATGTCTTGGCGAACCCCAACATGGGGCACCAGGACAAAATGGGTGAGTTTTAGTATTTGAACATCCATTGTTTGGTGAATGTTCGAATATGGTGAGTTATTTTAGGCAATATTATCACATCCATACTGCTGAGTCAATGACTTTGAGCCATACCAACATAAGAAAATGGCTTTGACTAAAAATAGGACACCCCAAAGGTTCCATAATCGAAATATCATTTTTCCCACTAGAATCTGTGCATCTCAGATTTCAATAGATCTCAGGTTTGTCAATTGGTATCCCAATGAATTATGGGGCATCATAATCCCCAAGCAATAGTAATATAGGTCGAATAACCAAGGTTTTTCACCAGAATTACTCTAACCACAACAAACAACATCAAACATACAATCAACAACAAGACCAGTTTTCTTGGTGTATAATGGCCATTTATGGTTGGTTTACCTATTAAAAATGGTGATTTTCCATAGCTATCCATCAACATTCACTGAACCATCCAGGTGACCGCTGCGCCATAGGCCACGATGTCCGGCGCCGGCAATGTCGGCGTTTCGGCTCGGCGCATCTCGGTGAGGAGAAGCAAACAGCGCTGCCATTGCCTGGCAACACATGAAATACCCGGCCTGGTTTAATATGGGATTTACTGGTTTTTATGGTTAATGGGATTGGATAATGGTGGTTTAATGGGATTTACTCCTCCAGTTATGGTTTAATGATGGTTTAATGGTGGTTTAGTGGGATTTACTGGTAATTTAATGGGATTTACCCTCTGGTGATTTAACAAAATAACTATTGAAAATTCCCATAGAAATAGTGGATTTACCCATTGAAAATGGTTATGTCAAAATGAAATACCCGGCCTGGTTTAATATGGTTATGTTGGGATGATTTGCTGGGATAATGATGGGATAATACTGGGATATTGATGGATATACCCTCTGGTTATGACTAACAGTTTGCCATGGAACGGTAAACCATGCTAAACTGCTAAACCTCTTGGAAAATGGGCCATCTATACCATGGCGAACTGTTAAATAGCCAGAGGGTATATTAATCCTCTATAAATAAGGCAAATCATCAACATCCATGAGCTAACACAGCTATGGGAAATTAGGAATAGCTATTTTTATAGGTGAATCATCTATTTCTATGGACCATCCGGACCATTTTCCAGAGCTATGTCAGTTTACCAGAGGCTATCTGCAATTGTAACCCTAGTTGTATATGATTGCTTCCAATATCCCAAAGAAACAAGGGGGAAACATTAGCGTAAAGATGACGTGTGGCTACGATTCACCTAAATAACACCTTGGAGCTGGCTGCTGTTACGTTTCGTACGTTTATATTTGGTGAATTATGGATAATATGGATATAAATCTAGCTTATACCATAAGTTAGCTAAGTTGGTTGAGAAAAGTAGGTTACCTGTTAAACAGTTAGGAGTGTGGCAGATTCATCTATATCTAGATAGATTCTCTAAAGTTAATGGGGTGAAACTAACCAACAAACATAGCTTGGGGGAGCACCAACAGTGCTGCGCTCCGCACAACTGGATTGATCCAACATCAGCGGAGGACCGGGGATCTAACCAATGCCGGGATAAGATAGGGGGATATACCCTCTGGTAATTTAACTATTGAACATAGTCATAGAAAGTTCGTTGATTCACCTATTTAAAAAGGTGGCATTTTCCATAGGTAACAGGCCACGATCCACCATGAAACTGCTCCCAAGCCTCGCACCTGCCCTTCTCACAAGCACTCAAGGTGCTACAACAGGCCATCAGGTCTGGAGGCACTTGACGCCTCGAGTTGTACCAACAGTTATGTTATGGGAGATGTAGCATGTGGATACAATGCATACCTGGACATCCAAAAGCTGCATCTTTTTTTGGTCTGGACTGAAAAGTAGTGAGCGACCAAAAATCGAACAATTGCTTATTTTTGCCCTCTGTCAGTCACATTTGGAAGGACCAAAAATATGACGCAAAATGATGCGAAAGACCAACTTTTTGACACCAAAACTGTGTCATTGAATCCATCACTCTTAGCCCAAAAGTGATTTTTAGGCCCCATCCGAAAATCCACAAAGATCGAAAATTATGCGGCTCAAGGACTGTCCAGGTATATATATATATATAATAATAACTATATTTATGCATAATTTCATATAGTCATATTTAGATGTGCATTTAAACTCAACTCTATTATATATGTATAGCAACATGTTACAAACACACACATATATATATATGTATCAACAAATCATATATATTATATATAATGTATAAACATCATATACACATAACATATGTGATGTTATGTATATAGAATACATATATATATAGAAATATGTTTTTACATGTGTGTATTCCAAATGTGTATATATATATATATATATCTAATGATATCTATGTATAATCATGTATAATCTATAATATACATATATGTTGATCATGTAACGCTTTTAAAACTGTGAATGATGTGGATGAATAGACATGGGATAATGGGCTGGATCTCTGATTCGATGATGACTAGTGCACGGCTGCCCTCGCACCTATTGGAAAATTACTTTACTTCGTGTGATCCCCACCATGACATTTATACATTTTCTTCTTGGCAAATCTTCTGGCATTCTATCTGGCATATCTTCTGACATTCTATTTGACATTCTATCTGGCATATCTTCTGGCATGTGATCTGGCATATCTTCTGGCATATCTTCTGGCATTCTATCTGGCAAATCTTCTGGCATTCTATCTGGCAT
>Ga0126342_10021401_pt1 | contig 10784 bp, 10 predicted proteins | sample Cyp1metagenome_FD_92528 | JGI IMG/M metagenome (GOLD analysis project Ga0126342, IMG submission 92528) | Coral microbial communities from Lord Howe Island, Old Settlement Bay, Australia - Cyphastrea 1 metagenome | ecosystem: Host-associated > Invertebrates > Cnidaria > Coral ... | reverse complement strand
CCCTTAAAAGCCTCAAAAGCCCTGCAGCAGCTTTCGAAGGCCTTTGAACCGCAAAACCCTCCGCAGCAGCTTGCGAAGGCGTCCCGCCTGCTTTGCCATGGTACCTCCCTAGGCCCCACAAGCTGTTTCTATTAGGCTTCGGAACTGCTACGTGGCACGTTTTGGGCACCCCTTAAAAGCCTTAAAAGCGAAAAAAGGGGTCGGCGGCACCCGGGCGCTAGCCCATTCTATTACCATATATGACTGGTATAAGCCATCAAATTACGTGGCTGGTTTATGAAATTGCTATACTAACATCACAGGAACCACCAGTGATAAACTCTAAGAAGTGATAGCCCCAAGCAACTTCTACATTTTCAGTCACTTCCCAATGTTTTCTCGTTACTTTTGTTCGCCCATCTTCAACAGATGTCGAGTTCACCCCATCTGATCCCACTATTATCCCATTGTAACTGGGGTGAACTAAGCCACTTACCAACTGGGATAAGCCGCCTTGCGTAATTGCTAAACATATTATGTAATTCCTAGTTTGTTATGTTCAGTAAATTCCATTCATCACTCTAACAATCCCCATTTTTTACATTGAATGAATTGCAATCCATCATCTCATTTACCACTATTCTACATACTTATAACAATTGATAGTGATTGATATTCATAACGGTGATTGATATCACTAATAATTAGTGATTCATAGTGATCCATATTGATGTCCATTACTATTAAAGGTGTTTACTCAATATCATCATTGATAATCCCAAATATCATCACTATTAATGATAACATCATCAATGATAATATACTAGTATAGTGAGAAATAAATTAAGTTCATCAATATTCTCATGCATAGTGATTCATACTGACAACAGTGATACTTATGCAAGGGTTAGTCTGAAAATACATACCCCCAATTCCAAGGCATTGTCATCAGTATCCCCTATGAATTGAGACAAAGCCACAGCTCCACGAATTACCATTGATCATCCCATGATTTATCACATTCAACTAAAAGAAATCACTGAAATTGAATGACCATTAAATTAAAGAAATAACATGCATGTTATCACCAGATTATCAAGAATTGCCATTAAACTATCACATTTCACTGAGAAATTCGGCCTTCTTCCACTTCTCTTGCGGACCCCATATCCCGGCTAAAGCTGAAAAAGTTCGACCAAAAATGGATCCACGATTCCAATATCATGATACTCATTGCAATGACAATATACCATTCTGTATTCAATATTGGAAAAATATCATTGGATAATATCAGTAGTATGAATCCAATATATTTAATATCAGCCATCCTTATTTCAATATCATCAAATGTTTTTTCCAAGATTGTATTATCGGGAATCAGGGAATAATATTCCATGGTCAAAAAAAAATCCAATATCATACCCTGATCAGTGATATAGAATGTATAATCCCATTTGCAACTATAACTAATAGCTGGTTGGTGGTATACCATATACCTACCCCTCTGAAAAATATGAGTCAGTTGGGATCTGTTTGTTCCCAATCTATGGAAAGTCAATCCAAATTCCATGGTTCCAGTCACCACCAACCAGTAATTCTATATATATATAAAAGCCATGATTGACCATGATTGACCATCATTAAGCCATGATAATCCCATTTGCAAGCAGTTACCAACCAGATAGCCATGGCCATCCAGGGCCATCCATCTGCCATGTTTTCCGAGCTTCTGGGAACTTCTTTTCCAGCCGGGTGAAGCCTGGCGTTGTGCTGAAACGCCCTGTCATTAACCAGGGGAGGATGGGTCCGATGGGAAAACTCATGGGAAAATGGATGAACATGGTGGATACTCTTCATGTCTGATGGGAAAATCATGGGAAAATCATGGGAAAATCATGGATGATTAACAGATATTAACAGTATTCATCGTTTATGATATAGAATTCTAGGTAATTCTTGCATACGGATGGTTTTATGATGGATATTCAGCCATTGCTACTATACTCCGATGGGCCTTGACGTTCAACATAATTCCCACCATCTGGATGATTCTCATGGTGATATCCGACGCGAAAACATCCACATCTATTGTATTTAATGACACGTATAGATACCACCTGGTTATGACTAACATAGCCATGGTATAGATGGCCTAGAAATAGATTGTTTACCTATTAATAGCATGTTGAAAAAACAAATCCATTTGTGTTGCTGAAATCCGCTGTTTTCTCCGGCCTGTTGCAAGTGCTCAGGCCCAACTTTGCCGGGTTGAACAATACGTTTTTTTTTTTCCCAGGTGTTTGCTCGCAAAAGAAAACTGCAAATACAGTCTCATGATTGAATATATCAATTACCTCATGTTCAATTGTGAAACCCTAGTTCTTCATTGCTTCAAAACCCATTTTTCATGACTAAATCATATGAATCCCCCCGTTTTTGATGCTTTCAACCACGTAATGTCATCATTTCTTATAGGTCAATCAGCATCCCCCGTTCCCCGGTTCCTCGGTCGATGAGCTCCATCGGAGCACCGGCCAAACGCGCTTCGATCAGCACACGTTTCAACTCCTGGTGCTGGAAATCATGTGAGTTGAACATGGTCAACATGGAACATGGTGAATAGTAATAATCAGCTCATAAATATTAACAATATTACCAGTTGATACCAGTTGATTACCACATGTTCTTATTGATCATGTGAGTTACGAATGGTCAATAACATGGAACATGGTAATAATTAACCATGATTATTAGCTATGATAAATTACTGGTTAACATTAACAATATTACTAATATTTTATAATTGTGCTGGGTAATATTACTGTAATAATATTACCAGTTGATTACCACAATGTTATTTTTGATCATGTGAGTTATAAATGGTCAATAATCATGGTTAATATGAACAATAATAATGGAACATCAATTATTATTGAATCCTGGTGATTTTCGATTATTGTTAATTTTAACAATCACCAGGAGTGAACGATTTCCCATCAAGAGAAAATCAATGATTAATCAACAGTATGGTAGTATAATACTGGTTAGCACAGTTGGTTAATAATGGCTAATATAATTATGGTTAATCACGATGAACAATTGAGTTCATCTGAAAATAGGGGATACAAACAAACAAATACATACAAATACTGGTTGGTTGTATACCTACCCCTCTGAACAATATGAAAGCCAGTTGGGATGATTATTCCCAATCTATGGAAAGTCACTCCAAATTCCATGGTTCCCAGTCACCACCAGCCAGTAATTCTATATATATATAAGCCATTATTAACCATGATTGACCATGATTGACCATCATTAAGCCATGATAATAACCAGAATAGCAATTTTCATAGGACAATTGGATGATAATCCCTTGGAATTGGAGGTACCATATTTTCAGACGCCTGACTAATCACAACTGGTCAACTGGTCAACCAGCCATTTTCGAATGCTGGGAATCCCATATTGATGGTGGGATCTTGGCTGGGCGTGAAAGACTTCCCATGAAATGGGAATAAATGGCTTCTCACTTAATCAATTGGTTGACACATTGTTCCATTATGCTGGATAAATTATAATATTTCACTAACCTGAGATAAGGCCATTTGGGGGTGATTTCCCTTACTAACTATGATTTCCAGTGAGGTCGCAGTGAGGTCGTTATAATTTACACAGATTATGGTAATGAACTGTGATAATAGGATATCGTGAAAATGTGAGGAGTCTTTAGCAGCAAACCTTTGGAATACAACATGATAAACCATATGGGTGTTGGGATATGTAATTGATTGTAATTGGCATATCATGGGGATATACCAAAAAATAAATGGTAGATATACGCGGGATGCATCGTGGCATAAAAAAAACATAAACAGGATATAGTAGCTTTGACAGCTATATGGATACCCACAAGAAGATACAAAAACACATCCGGGATGTTAAAACTTACGAAGGAGAACGAGCGCGACAGGCTTGGGGGTGTTCAATCGCCGGATGAAGGTGGAAATTCGAAATGGAACAAACGGATAAAGAGATCATCTTCAGCAATGCATATGAGTTTTCGGGATATTTAACGAGGAGATGTTGGGATCATGAAACAAAAATACCAAGATACATATTTGAGATGCATAGTTGGGAAAATCCTGCTTTTTGCTATTCAATTTGATAATATATATATATGAGGTATCGACAATTTGGATAAAATGTGGATCTATTGCCATCGATGGGGATGCCGCCCATGAAAAAGGTGATATTCACAACGGATTTTTCTGTTCAGAAACAAGAATTGGGTATAACAATACTGAGTAAATATTAGATGTGTGTTGGAAAGAATGGATTTTAAATGTACATGGGGAGTTTTTGACCAGCAACACGTCGTGGGGTGGGTTTTCCAGGTGTAGCTGGGACGATCGGGTGATGCTGGGGATGTACACCTCAGCTTTATATGTCGATGTGTTGAGTCGCTATCACGTGGTAAACACCCAAAAAACAACCTTCCATATTTAGAGATAACGCTTATCACCCATTTTATCGCAAGTCATTGCTGGTTTCTTGTTGAGCTTACCAAACCATCATACCTACCAATTTTGGATGTACACACTAATATGCCCATTTGGGTGTGTCTGACTATGGGGTGAAAATCATGATGAACCAGTCGGTGGAATGGGGTACTCTGCAAACAAATTCATACATCATATAAATTGCTTAGCTATATGTCATTGTATCAATAAAAAACACTTAACCCATACATTTTTGGACATATTTCAAACATTAAATCCCAATAATACATGATACATGAAATATTGTATCAGTAAGCTAGATTATATTTATATATATATGTATATTGTATCCTCATGAAAGTTCGAACAAATCCCATTAATCAAATCCAAATTGTTGGTGATTATCAAAAGTTGATGATGGTTCTCCCATCACACTTTCAATACACCCCATTACATGCAAATAAATGCCATGCAATCTCAGTACATCCCAATAAACCTCAATCACCCCAAGCACCTCCATTAAATCCCATTTTAATCCCATTCATTCACTATACAATCCCATTCAAGTCTCATTGAATCACTGATCCCGTCAAAGCTGGATTTTTTTATGGGATTTTAATGGGATTTGAATCACTAATTACCCTCTGGTAAATTAACATAGATCCTGAAAATAGCCTAGTTACCTAGTTTTAATGGAAAACTCATCTTCCAACCCCGATGACTGCCAGGGCCTATGTTAATTTACCAGAGGGTAGTGGTTGCCAACCAGCGGGGCGCCTCGCCAGGCTCCATGGGGCTGGAGATGGCGTGTTCCAACCTATGGCTGGACGTTCCATGTGTTGGAAAGCCATAGGAAAACCATAGGAAAATGGAGTCTCCATAAATTAATGATGATGAATGGTTAATAAATGGCTTTTCACCATGATTAATAGTGATCAATCATAAAATCAAGAATGGTGATTAATGATGATTAATGATGATAAATGGGGGTTCCCAAAATTGATTGTTTATAAGGGAAAATCCATCTATAAATGGGTGGTGACTGGGGGTACCCCCCCATTTTAGGAAACCTCCATATATACATATATATATACCTGGAGGTTTCCTTGGAAAACAAACTCCACTGACCTCACTGCGACTTTGGTCAAAAGTTCTTGGGGATCATCACACTTAAGGCCATTTATTATATAGTTGTAACATGTTATAACCAGTTCTAAATGGGACTGTACATTCTATAAATTGGGTTTTAACATGTTACAACTGACTTAGAACTGGTAAAGGGCCATCACTGTACATGTATATGGAGGTTTCCTAAAATGTGGGTACCCCCAAATCATCAATTTGAATAGGATTTTCCATTATAAACCATCAATTTTGTGGTGCCACAATTTTAGGAAACCTCCAAATATTGGACATACATAGTAGATTTTTACAACATGTTTGAAATACACACTTTTTAAACATGCATACTATGAATGTGTTGGACAGAAACTATACATATTTTGGTTCAAACTATAGGACAGTTGGGAATAAATTGGTTGGGAAAGATCTTGGAAATATTATGTTCCATAAGAAAGTTATTTGTGGTCGGGAAATACATCTATTGGAAATATGGAAGGTTGGAAATAAGTGTCTATAGCTATGGCAATAACATGCAATAACCAAGAAACATACTGCTGAGGGTGCAGTTACCCTCTGGTAAACTAACATAACTATGGAAAATCACCATTTTTAATGGGAAAACTAACTATAAATGGCCATGTTCAATGGCTTTGTGTATGTTTACCAGAGGGTAGAGGCCATAACTACGGCTTCGCCCATAAGTTGGGTGGGCCTTCCGTAATTATGGTTATACCCTCCGGTTTCACGTGGCGGGAACCGCTGAAAAAAATAGAGGTTTTGATAGGAAAATCGTCTAAGAATAAGAGAGATTCCATTGCCATGTTTGAGTACCGGAGGGTATATATCCACCTATAACTCGAACTGCAGACCCAAGCAATAGGTACAAACCAGTAACCATCAGGGGGCTCAACCAGCAAAAATGGGAAGAAGTTCCAAACGTTTTGGTTACTCCTTTTAAGAGAGAACATGGTGATCGACTATGAGATTGTATTGAATGCCGACTTTTAAGACAAATCCATGAAAATTAAAAGACAAACTGTGGGAATTCACCTATAAACAAAATCAACCCTCATGAAAACAGAAATTATCATTGGAAAACATGCGCATGTCACCTGCAAAAATGAAAGTCCACCAGAAAAAGGAGGAATTTCAGAATCCAGCAACCAAAAAAAACAAGGCCTCCACAAACAACACGGGATTTCATAAGCATTCAGATGTGACACAAAAATGGGGTAACCAAGGCGCATCAACTCCCCAAAATGTAAACATGTGACAGCTTAGGATGTTGGATGTTTTTAATGCGTCACTCAAGGTTGGATAGATCCTACTTGGTGAAGTCATATGCGAAGCCATTTCCAATTTCGATGATAAATCGCATGGATTCTTGTAATTTTACCCTTCAATCAATCCGAAGGAATGAGGCAAATGTTGCTTGGGCCAGGAGCCAACCTTTGAGGGGGAAGATCCCCCAACTATATCCCGATTTGCCTGGCCCAAAGCTATAAACACCACCCATCAAAGTGGAACACCACGCTGCTTTGCCAGGCCGGAAACACATCTGGGATCCCCAAGTGGGAAAAAAAACACTATCTCAGCAAACCCAGGCTATCCATCACTATTCTAGTGGTCCATTAATATCAAATTATACACTGATCAGTAAGCAGCATGAACCATTATATTAAACAGCAAAAATAATGTTGATAACTCAGAACCTTGTAATTATCATTCCAACCATTATTGACTCATACATATACATATATATATATGATAATGTTTTAACAATGCTGAGAAAACAATGAATGATTCGAATTAAGAACCATTAGTCAACCATTGAATCTGCCATTACAACAACCAGTAATCACCATTAACATTAATTAACCTTAAAGATCACAATCAAATCTCTGCAAACCCAGGGTTCAAGCCACATCTGCCACACGTTCATCCCATCATGCCAGGGCACGCTTCTACTGTCTGCGCGTAATCCTGTTGACCTCGTGTCCAGTCAGCAGGGGTCATTAAGTAGCAGTTTATTGGTATTGACTGATCTGAACTATACATGCAACTGACACAAAGATGTGGTATTACTACGTGATTGGTAATTTGACTGATTGGTATTGATTAGTAATATTGATCAATATCTTTAGGAACAAACAAATCGGTCTGTCTTCAAAATGTTCCAACTTATAGATGTCACCAGCCTGAAACCGTGTAGAACCTTATAGAACAATGGGAGTTCTGAATGATGGCACGGGGTTGCACATTCAAACATCATCCCTTTCCTCTGATATTCATGTCTATCGGACCCCGAAATGAAGAGATTCAGGACTAACCCAAGGTTTCGTTTGCGATGTACTATTGAGGGACACGGAATTAAAAAGGGCAACCTTCGATATCCGCTTTGAACCATAGCAGGGTATGAACATTTCCCCATCAATGGTGTAGGCTAGAGACCTGGTGATCTGGTTGGTGGTTTCAACCTCTCTGAAGAATATTAGTCAGTTGGGAGTATTATTCCCAATAAATATGGAAAAAACATTCCAAACCACAGGCCAGCGATGACATACCATTACAAGGTGTAACAACCAGAAATCCAAGGCGAAACAAAAAGGGCTCAATGGGAGAAGTGACGAACAGGACCGCTGACAAAATTATTGATGATCATTCCAAGTTGGGTCCGTAACGCAAACAAATGCGATAACAAAAATGTATCAGCTATCCAACATGGAATATTTTGTTTATCCCTTTTCACCCAAATATAAACTGTCATTTTTAATATGTTTAACCATTCAAAGGTGAACCTCAAAGCCTTAACAAAACTTGAAAACTCAACAAGTTCCCTCAAATCTCACATGAAAATATCGCAATTCTCCCATCAAATGGTCGGTGAATCCCCATAGAGATGGACACAGTTTTCCATGCGCCGTCAAGGGGCAGTAGCGTGCTTCTTCCACGAGCTGTGGATTCAGGCCCTTGGGAATCTGCGCTTCAGCTCTTGCAATCACCTCCGGTGAAGTGTTTTTTTGGGGAAAGCTGATGCCGAACAGGAAGTAGGAAAGGCTGGATGAATCTTATTGAAAACTATGATTATTTTAGAGTTGTCTGGAAATCCGCAAATCAATGGGAAACCCCCCAAAAAAGGGAGGTTTGAATGGGTAAATCATCTATAACTGGTGCTTTTCCATTGCCATGTTTGATTACCAAGCGGCTAAAAACTGCAAATTCCCAAAAATCAAATTTCGGGAGTTCAGTAAACTCACTAGCTAATAGCCACATGAAATAACCCACTTACCCTCTGCCTCTGGTAAACAAACGTAACTATTTTTAATGGGTAAATCCACCATAAATTGTTGTCATTTTCAATAGCTATGTTCGTTTACCAGAGGGTATCTACATTTGGAATGTACCCATTTACTATTTACGTCAGTTGGGATGAATATCCCCAATATATGGGAAAATAGAAAATGTTCCAAAACACCAACCAGACATGTTTGGTTTAAAGATGAGTTGCAGTATGTTCCCTCCACTTACTACCCTCCAGTAAACTAATATAGTTATGGAAAAAAACTCATTTATAAATAATTTACGTGTAAAAAATGTTCAATAGTTCTGTTACTTTTCCAGAGGGTCATCTGCGTATAGTGGCAGCGTAAGTGATAGCCTAAGAATGGAATGTTTCCCAACCATGATTTGGTGGATCGATTAGCCTCATCACTTCAAAACTTTGTAAAGTGATTGCATGTGATTGCAAAGTATTTGGGGATGTATTTAATGGGATTATTCATGGCCTATTTGGGAGTATTTGGGGATGAAACCACTAAATATACACTGGGGATATCATTGCGATTAAAATTGATCGTGTCAATCGTGGTCAATACGGGTTTCCAGTAGTGATTATTATAATACTCTTTCGGTGATGGAGTGGAACCATACCATGTTGAAATCAAAGTGCACCCAATGTCTGCAATGTCTGGGACCGGTGATGAATAGACCCAATACTAAATCAGGGTTTCGTTTGTTTCGTCTTTGAATATTAAGAGGAAAGGAATTACTCACAATGGTTTGATCACCCCCCAGGAGATTTTAGAGCTTGTTAACCACCAACGACTAACAAGGATTTACCTTTCCAGTGATGAACCCATTTTCATCCCAATGAAACCACCGTATCCATTTCTTGCTGGTGAATAGGTCCACATTTGAAACTGGTGACTGGTGACCTGGGAATTCTCTTGGAACCTGGCAAATCCAGAGCCCTGGGAGCTCCCATGCACGAAGGAAGTGCGAAAGGAAAACTGCCACTGCAGTGCGATGGAGTGCTTTGAGATTCAAACGAATCCGATTCTCAGGTGAACCTTTTGCAACCATACTTCCAGGCTGCAACGGCAGCAAGAAAGATTGTGTGAATAAAAAGACATAGACCTTGAAATACCAGACACAGGTGCCACAGATGCAAAAGGCAGAAAAATAAAACCGCCTGGATTGTGACCAGCAATTTTGAGCTCGCCAGCAATTTTTGACGCCCATCATCAGGACGTAGGAATCAAACATTCGACGGTTCGACGGTCTGTTCCATCGGACACTTTGAGGTTCCATCAACCACCCGGAGGCTGGGATCGGCAGGTGAAGCATCCAAGTCAATGGGCACATGTTCAGCCAATTCAATCCTATGGATCCACAAAAAATTGTGCATTGACCCAACATTTGTTCCATTATTTTATGATAAACACAGCTATAGTAATAGTGGAATCATACCCCCAACTCACAACAGTTCTACCCTGAGTCTCGAAATCTAGTGTTTTTAGTAGCCCGTTAATTTACTTAAATTCTCAAATTTACTAGTAAAAATTACTAGGACCTAGTAAAGTAAATTTATCAATTTACTAGCCTAGTAAAATTTACTCGCAAAGTAAATTTACTAGCCAAGTAAATAAAATTTACTAAGCAAGAAAATGTTTGGCTTGCTTGTTTTTTCAAACAAAAGTGTTAAAAATTTGATAGCTGGGAGCTAAAATTTAATTTGTGAGACTTTAAGATAATTGTGAATTTTCAAAAACTAATTGTGACATATTGTGACATGTGAGGATACCAGTGATGTTTTTCAGGTGCTTGCGAGACTCTTAGTAAACTTGTGGGAATCAAGCAGATGTTTTTAAAACTTTGAGTTTTAGCTTGAAATGTAAAGAT
>Ga0126342_10021400_pt1 | contig 10784 bp, 10 predicted proteins | sample Cyp1metagenome_FD_92528 | JGI IMG/M metagenome (GOLD analysis project Ga0126342, IMG submission 92528) | Coral microbial communities from Lord Howe Island, Old Settlement Bay, Australia - Cyphastrea 1 metagenome | ecosystem: Host-associated > Invertebrates > Cnidaria > Coral ... | reverse complement strand
TCTGCGAGAGCGATTGGCTTCTCGCGAGTGGCATGTGGAACATGTCCCTGGAGCGGAATTGGCTGCCGACCTGCTGACGAAGCCTGTGGTGCTGCTGAACAGCTGGGAGTCTTTCCGTAGGACCTTAGGTTTGATCAAGTTTTCCATGCCGGATGAAACATCACGGTTGTGTCGCCTGGCTGAGGCGGTAGTTGCTCTTGGAGGATTGGTGCTCCAAAACGGAGCCAGCCAACTTGTGAAAACTGCTGGAGCTGTGAGCTTGTCAGCTTTGACGGCATGGATGTGTTGCGTGGAGGGGCTGGCATCTATGGCTAAACCAATTGAAGAAAAAAGGGAACCAAGACCAGCACAAGAACAGGAAAAAAGGCCTAGGGAAAATGAACCAGGCCCTACTAACCCTACTGAGTCTACTCCCGACTGTAACCTCACAGGCCCCCCAACCGTTCCTCGCCTCTGCGCTCTTCGTGGTCAAGCCATGGCTGGTGGACCGATGGATGGGCCTTGGAATGGTGCAGAATTCCAAGGGATGCCGACAGGCCACACTGACCGGTGGCGCAATCTTCCGGGCAGATGGTATGTATGTCCGGGTTCATGGTCGACTGAGATCCAGGCTCTATTATCCAGTCCATACCACAACACCGGTGAGATGCGAAGACCTGGAGCCGGAGAGAACCACCGTGATATGGCATTGCCCAAACGGGAGACCTTGGACCAGGGTGATTCACAGAGATGCCTGTGGTTTTGGATGCCAACCCATCCCAGAGTTGACCATGGGAAGGGGTTCACCTTCTTCAGGATTCGGGAGGGAAACCAAGCTGGTGGCAACAGCTCTGGACTTCCGAGGTTGAGGCCGGATGTGGTGACGTGGAGCTTCGATGATGAACCTCTTCCTCCTCCCGTTCACCAAGGAGGAGTTTCGAGCGCTCATCCCCCGCCTGCTGGTGTCCCGCCGACTGCAAAAGGGGATGGGTTCCGAGCACCTACGGCCAAGATGGGTGGATACCAAGCACCTGTTGGACCTGCAGCCGATCCTCCCCGTGGACGACCTGGCCCGGGAAAACGTGGACGTGCAGTCTTTGGGAAGGGTGCTCCACCTTCAAGCAGCCGCGGAGAGGTGACCGCTGCAGGGCAGACCACAATGGGGGCAGGCCCAATGGGAGTCATTCCTGTGGGAAGCCCGGAGCCGTCGCGAGATGGAGGAAACCCGCTCCTGGCGTCACTTCGGGCTGTGAGGACCTCGGCTGAGAACCCTGGAGGTCCATTTTCGTCGAGCCTGGGATCTACCTCAATTCCTGGGGTTTGGACAGTTGGTGGGGACCCTGGAGTAGCCACTCCGAGAGGATCGGTGGCGAAGTCATGTTTGGAACCCAGCGAAGCCTGGGCTAATTTTGCCCTTGGGCTGCCACCGAAATGCTGCTATCGTGGCATAGGGGAGTGCGGTGGCATTTTTAGAGTTCAGATGACACGCACAAATCAAGAAGTGTCAGCACAGGCAGGTGAAGTCATAAGCCTTTGGACCTGGTCAGGCATGGCTCAAGAAAGTGGCGGCTGCTGCGCTGCCCTGTTTTTGCCCGCTTTTAGGGTTCCGCAATTCCAAAATATTTTTAAGATAAAAATTATTTAAGAATGAAATATTTTGAAATTCGTATTTTTTGTCTAATTTTTCTTTCAAAATCCTTCCAAAATATTTCTAAAATGAGAATTTTTTAAGAGCATGGTATTTTGAAAAATAATTATTTTAACCCAATTTTTTTAATAAAATTATCGAAGAAATTTCTAAGATGAATTTATGTTTAAAATATGATAAGTAAAAAAATGGTAAATCCCTTCCATTTTTTTTGGAAAAATTGTTGCAAGAAATTTCTAAGATAAGAATTTTTGAGGGACATAATAATTTGAAAAATAATAGTTGTTTCCCAATATTTTATATTAAAATTATTCCAAGAAATTTCCAAGATGAAAATTTATTAATAGCATGGTATTTTGAAAAATGGTAATTTTATTTTAATTTATTTATTTAAAAAAAAAATCTTCCGAGAAATTTTTGAGGTATTTTTTTCAAAAAGCATGATTTTTTGAAAAATAGTATTTTTATTTATTTTTTTAATTCAAATTATTGAAAAAAATCCGAGATAAGAATATTTTAAAAATATAATATTTTGAAAAAATGATTTTTTTCCCAATTTTTTTCAAAATTATTTTTTTAAATTTCTAGAATAAGAATTTTTTAAGGTCGTGGTATTTTGAAAAATAATATTTTTTTGTTAAATTTTTATATAAAAAATTCTAAAAAAAAATTCAGATACGAATTTATGAAAATACTTTATTTCGTGTGATCCCCACCATGACATTTATATATTTTCTTACTGACAAATCTTCTGTCATTCTATCTTACATATCTTCTGACAATCTATTTGGCATTCTATCTGGCATATCTTCTGGCATATGTTCTGGTATATCTTTTGGTAAATCTTCTGGCATTCTATCTGGTATTTTATAACATATCTTCTGGCATTCTATTTAAGATAACTTCTAGCATTCTATCTGGCATTCTATCTGGTATATCTTCTGACATATATTCTGACATATTTTCTGGCATTCTATCTGGCATTCTTTTTGGTATTCTATCTGTTATATTTTCTGGTATATCTTCTGGCAGATTTTCTGGCATTCTATCGGACAAATCTTCCTACATGAGGTCCGGTAGGGAACACTTGGCGTGGATACCCGCGGTTGAGGTCCGGCAGGGAACACTGGGCGTGGATGGTCGTGGTTGAGGCCCGGCAGGGAATATTTGGCATAGATATTCGCGATTGAGGTCCGGCAGGGAACACTGGACGTAGATGGTCGTGGTTGAGGTCCGGCAGGGAACACTGGGCGGGGATGATCGTGGTTGAGGTCCGACAGAAAATACTGTGGATCGCGGGTCGCAATTGGACGAGGAGGACGACGAGGAGGACGAGGAGGAAAGGAGGAGGAGGACGAGGCAGGAGGAGATAGGAGGAGGCAACTGACATAAAATCTAACAACCCTCTTCTGGCAGGTGGGGAAAAAATGGGCCTCACCCCCATTTTTTTTACAAAAAGATATTACATTTCTAAGATCAATTTTTTTAGAACATTATATTTTTTAAAACAATCATTTTCTACCTATTTTTCCAACAAAATTTTTCCGAGACAATTCTAAAACAAGAATTCTTTAAGAACATGAAATTTTGAAAAATAACGATTTTCTCCCAATTTTTCTATCAAAAATATTCCAAGAAATTTCAAAAATTTAAAATTATTTAAAAAATATATATTTTTAAAAATAAAATTTATTTCCCAATTTTTTAATTTGAATAAAAATTCTTTATAATTTTGAAAAATAATCATTTTTTAAGGTTATGATATTTTGAAAATTGATAATTTTCTTTTCGTAGTTTTTCGAATTATTATGGATTTAAAAAAAAATATTCTAAAAATTTTTTAAGGTAATTTTTATTGAAAAAAATACAAAATCCGTATTTTTCAAAATATTATTTTCTTAAAAGATTCTTATCTTAGAATTTTTTTAGATTTTTTTTGGTTTAAAAATCGCGAGAAAAACATCGTTTTTCAATTATTATATTTTGAAAAAAAAAAAATAGAAATATCTCGCAAAAAAAATGGAAGAAAAATTAGACAAAAATCACTGTTTTGAATACCGTGCTCCTCAAAAATGCTCACTTTAGATATTGCGGAACAATTTTCAAAAAAATTGGTGGAAACCACGAAAATACCATGCTCTCAAAAAAATCTTTCTCATTTTAGAAGTTTCGTGGAACAATTTTGCGGAAAAAAAATAGAAAAAAAAAAAATCAAAAAAAACATGTTTTTATTAAACGATCAACGTCAAATTTTTTTTGCAGTTATTTTGATTGAAAAATTGGATGAACATCATCGTGTTTCAAAATCCCGTAATAAAAAAAAAGTCTTGGCATATTTTTGGATGGAAAAATGTAAATAAATCACCATTTTTTCAACCACCATCTTCTTAAAAATTCTCATCTTAAAAGTTTCCTGGAAAAATTTTCATACAGAAATTAATAGGAAATTATCAGTTGTTAGAATCACCATGCGCTTGAAAAATTCTCTTTTCAGATGCCAGTGGTTGAAAACAAATGTTTTTCAAAATAACCATGTCCTTAAAGGATTCTCATCTTAGAAATCTTGGAACGGCTTTGATAAATTATAGGCACAGTTAACCCCACAAGCCAACTTCTTCAAATAATGAGCTTCAAAGATTAAAGAAGAGTCAGGGAAGGAAGGAAAGACAAAGGATTTGGTGAAGGACCGAGAGATTAACACAGTTGTGTGTATTAAAGTAGAATGAGTATGTTGTTTGTGAGTAGGTTGTTTGTGAGAATGTTTTTTAAGAATATGTTGCTCCGCTTGCTTGGACTTCCACCAGCCTCTGCTATCAAAGCGATGGTCTGCTCACCATACTTCCGCTGCCCAAAGTTATGTTCTGACTCCTGTGGGAGCCACAAATATTGCATGTTTGTTTGTAGGAAAAAATGTACGTACGTATGTAAGTTGCATGTGAAAAAAGATGACAACCTCGCCTTCCCTACTGCCAACAGTCCGCCCATTTTCACTTACAAAAACTTACTTGACCAAATATGCCAACCAACCACCAATTTCCGAAACACACAGGCATCACAGACATTCAAATAGCTGTCGGTTTGCGATGTATCTGCAGACCCACATTGCGTCAAAGCTTTTCGTCCTGTGGAAATAGACAATAGACTCATGGACTCATGGTCAAGTAACCACAAATTTCGGGAACAAACAGGATCATAGAGATGTATTAGGTGTCGGTTGGCAATGAATCTGCATACGCTTTTCCCACAAAGCTTTTGCTCCTGAGGACACAGACTCGTGGACTCATTTCATTGTCGGGCCATGCGACACGCGCCTTTCCTTTGTTCAAGAAGCTCACTGGGTGGGCACTTCAGCTAGTAGCAAACAAAAAGAGGCCGCATGCCTGCATTTTTGCTGAAACATGAATGGGGCAGCCAATGGAATCTCCCGCTTCTGTTGTATTGAATATATTACGCTGGTTGTCCAGTAATATAAACCCAAACAAAGAGAATATTTTCTGCATTCTCTGTGGCTGGTGACCATACCTGGCATACAGGATCAACTGCTAATATTCCGGCGTTACTAGAAGAGCCATCCTGTCCGGTTCTTCCTAGCAACACATTGTACCTTTTTTGGCAAAAAAACGAAGCGCACGTCGATGTCAACTTCCGCACCCCTTGAATGAGCAAGCAGGCCACCTGGTGTTATTCTTGGCAACAGTCGCCAAACAAAAGAGCGCATGTCTGCTTCTAAACGATCAGAGAAGGAATTGATAGTCGAGGTATTTTTGTCCAATTGGCCAATTAAACTTAACCGTTGTTTGTGTTTATTTTCCTATAACAGTCGTTGCGTTGTCCGCGAAGCTATGGTTGATGCACGCCTGCCACACTTAACGGAATTGGATGTAAGATTTTGGCACGCTTGCCACAAAAAAAGTTCCGCGGCCTCATCCCATACAAAAGTGAATGTGAGATTGTGCCACGCCTGCCACGCAAAAAAAGGTTGGATGCGAGATTGTGCCACGCCTGCCACGCTAAGTGCCGCTGCGTCATCCGCGACCAAATATGGACGCGCTTGTCGGGAGTGTGATACTCATTGTCCGACCCGGTTGTGGAGCGCATTGAGGGAGAGAAGCTGGTTTTCACGACAATGTTTGACGGGCACTTCCTAGAGTTTCTAGAAGGTACATCCCACTGCCCGCTGAAGTTTTGAAGATGCCTCCCATACCCGAGCCTTCAAAACAGTTCATATTTGGCAGCTTCCTTGCGCTGCCTGTGATAATCAATTCAAATTGCCGACAAAATTCGGCGCCACGCCTGCCATGCAAAACGACGGTGGATGTAAGAGTGTGCGAAAAAGAATTGCGGCGTCATCCGCGACCCAACCGGCCCACGCGCGCCACCCAGTCCTATGAGTCCTACACCTGCCACATAAAAACAAAGGCGGATGTGAGATTGTGCCACGCCCACCATGGAAAACGAAGGTGCATGTGAAATTGTGCCAGAATTGCCACACAATATGCGGCGGCTTCTTCGGCGGCCAAACAGGCCCAAACGTGCCCCGTGAGTGGCACGCCCAGTACACAAACAAGGCAGATGTGAGATTGTGCCAGGCTTTCCATGACAAAACGACGGCGGGCGTTAGATTGTGCCACGCCTGCCATGCAAAGCAACAGTGGATGTGAGATTGTGCCACACCTGCCATGCAAAACAAAGGTGCATGTGTGCCTTCCACACAAAGTGTCATCCGCGACCAAACGCCGCCTTCAATGCAGAAAGACGGCGGATGTTTTATTGCGCTACGCCTGCCATGCAAAACGAAAGCCGATGCGAGATTGCGCCATGCGTGCCATGCAAAACTGTTACCACCTGTATAAACGTAATCGCAGCTGGTGGCCACCGTAGTCCCAGAAAAAAAATGATTCATTTGTCCTGCTATGTTTACTTCAGTTTTCTTTACATGTCTGATGTATTCCACATCAGTAATTCGATAAGATATTTTGGAGCAAGTGTGTCTTTCTCGCTGCACACGTCAAGTTGGCAGGAACTTTTCAGGGAGACTTCCTAGACTAACACTAGACATTATTTTCTGGTCTCACTAGTTGCTGTCTCTTGTGTTGCAACAACTGCAAGCAGTACCGGGGATTTACCTTTTCAGAATGACTGCATTTCCAGAGTAGCCTACTGAAAGCCGCGACAAAATATTTTTTTTAAATGATGCTCAAGAAAGCACTGTGCTCGACAACTTCAACATGAAATGAAGGCTTCCCTGAAAATTCTTTCTTTTTATGATCGTTGGTGAGGTTCAATTGTGGACGCCATAAACTGTCCAGAGGTTTTGAAATGAATACCGAGGGCCTTCGAGCCTTATCAAGGTTTTTGCATGCGTTGTGGTTGCATCATTTCACAAACCTGCCCGCAATAGGCCCCCTTTCTCATGTGTTTTTGCGTTCCCCTCTCTCTAGGTAGGTTGGGTCCTGCGGCGCGCGTCGGCCACCGCTTTTCTTTTCTTTGCCTTTTCAGGGTTTGTCATTCCGGGCCAGGTGTGTCATGTTGGTGTTCTCTCTGTCCCTCTTCTTTTGCGTTCCCTTCTTCGCGTCCTGGTTAGGTAATGTTCATTTTCATTTTCATTGTCACCTGACTTTCATTTTCATTTCATCTGCCCGCCACGGTGGGGCGTATGTGTGTACCATCTGAATAGATGTAAAACTTCTTATTTTGCAGGGGGCCACAGGGGTCCCTGGGGGGGTCGGTGACCAACGAAGACACCTCCCCGGAACCCGTGCAAACGTACCTGCGGGACTGTGTGCGTGTGTGTGTGTGCGTGTGCGTGTGTGTGTGTGTGTGTGTGAAGTTATTATATGTTAAATTTGTGTGTGAAGATATGGTATGTGACAAAATTGTGTGTTTGTCTGAGTGTGTGAGAATTTATTGTATGTTAAATTTGTGTCTGCGAAAATATGATATGTGTGTGTGAATTTATTGTATGTTAAATTTGTATGTGTGTGAGTGTGTGTGAAGTTCTGGTATGTGTGTATCGGCGGGAGGAGGCGGAAGGCGGAGGAGCCCGGGGTACAGAATCAAAACAAGAACACCACCTCACACAAGGTTGCGGGGAAAAAACTGGGAGAAACCACCCTTTTTCAAATCACCATGCTCTTCAAAGATTCCCATCTTTGAAGTCTCTTGGACAGATATGATAGAAAGAAAAATTTGGCACAAATCGACAATTTTTTTTCAAAAACACCCTTCTCTTCACAAACCCTCATCTTAGAAATCTCTTGGATAGCAAACCAGGAAGAAAATTTTTGTTGTTCAAAATACCATGTTCTTATATCTTAGAAGTGTCTTGGGAAAATTTTGATGGAAAAATTTGGTGAAAATCGGTGTTTTTCAAAACACCATGCCCTGGGAACATTTTTCAAAATACCATGCCTTTCAAAATTTCTGATCTCAAAAGGGTCTTGGAACACATGGAATTTCTTGCCATGCTTGTCCATCTCAGAAATTTCTGATTTTTTCAAGAAAAATTGAGAGAATCTCTTATGCGCATTATATTTTGAAAAACATTGCTTTTTCTCCTAATTTTTCTATCAAGATTGTTCCAAAACATTTCAAGGATAAGAATCTTTTAAGAATATGGCATTTTGAACAACGGTGATTTTCTCCCAATTTGTTTTTATGAAAATTGTTTCAAAATATTTCAAATTTGAGATTTTTTTCAGAGCAATACCTGTTAGATAAAAAATCTTTCAAGAACATTGCTTTTTGAAAAACGGTGATGTTTTCGCAATTTTTCTAGCAAAATTGTTCCAAGGAAGGTGTAAGATAAGAATCTTTTAAGAGCATGGTGTTGAAACAAATGGTTTTGACAAACGGTATTTTTCTTCCAATTTTTCTATTAAAATTGACCCAAGAATTTCAAAGATGAGAATCTTTTAAGAACATGGTATCTTGATAAAAGATGAAATTTATCATCTTTTAACAGCAAAAAAAAGATGGCTGACCCCATTCCATTGTCTTCTATCAGAGCATTCTGAATTGAAAAACGGTGGTTTTCTCCCAATTTTTCGATCAAAATTGCTTCGAAAATTCTTAAAATGAGAATCTTAATTAAGTGCATGATGTTTGGAAAAACGGTAATGGTCTCCCAATTTTTCTGTCACAACTGTTCCAAGAAATTTCTATGACGAGAATCCTTTCAGAGCAATGGTGTTTTGAAGAAAGGTGATTTTCTCCCAATTTTTTATCGCAAAAATTGTTGTAAGAAACTTCTAAGATGGGACTTTGAGGGGCATGGTATATTGAAAAACCGGTAACGTACCCCCAATCTTTCTATCAGAACTGTGCCAAGGCGTTTCTAAGATGAGAATCGTTTCAGAGCATGGTGTGTTTGAAAAATTGTAATGTATTGTGATGTCCTCCAAATTTTTCGATCAGAACTGTTCCAAGACACTTTTAAGTTGAGAATTTTGACGAACAAAAGGAATCGGAAAAAAAAAGGTTTTCCCCAAGGTTTTCTTATCAGAAAAATCCAAAAAAATTCTAAGATGATTTTTTGATGTTTGGAAAAAAAAGGGTGTTTGGCTCCCAATTTTTCCGTCAAAACTGTTCCAAGAGACATCTAAGACGATAATTTTTTGAGAGCATGGTGTTTTGAGAAACATTGATTTTGTCCCATTTTTTCCATCAAAACTGTTCCAAGCCTCTCCTAAGATGAGACTCCTGTAAGAGCGTGGTGTTTTTGAAAAACGATGATTTTGTCCAAGCTTTTCTATCAAAACTGTTCCAAGCGTCTTCTAAGATGAGAATCTTTTAAGAACATGGTGTTTTGAAAAACGGTTGTTTTCTCCCAATTTTTTCAAAACTGTTCCAAGTGTTTTCTACAATGAAAATATTTCTCTGACTTATTCGATCAGTGATTTGAATTCCATGATATGTGATTTGTGCTTTTTTTTTTTATTGCTACTTGTTTAATTCCCCCTATCTTTGTGCGGGGTTCGCGCTTTTGATTATGTATTCCCGCTTGCTTCCTGCTGCGTCCTCTGGCCAGCGACTTATACAATTATTTTTGCACAAATAATTTAGTTATATATCATTTTTACAAATAATATCTTATCTATGCATATAACATTCCCATACAACACCCATACCCAAAACTCATACATATACATACAACTGTCATACATAATATACACACAAATAACGCTTATATTCAACTTAATCAGACACCTCGGACACAATTTTCACATACATACAACTTACTTACACGCAACTGTCACCCACACGGAATTTACTTATATTTTAACCATCGCACACAATACACACACACACATAACACTCACACGCAACACGTACACACACAACTTACTCGCATAGAGCTAGTACATAATTTACTCACGCAGAACATGATTACCCACAATGCATTCACACACCGCCCTATATTTACTCATGCATACCCTATATATGATACGTTAAGTATTATACCTTATGTATTACATGGTGACATTGATCTTGATTTTGTGTGATAGCGGCCTGGGTTTTGTTTGGCGCCATGGCCGCCGCGGATAATTGTATGGAAGGTATGGTATTTGATGGCATTTAGTGTTGTTTGGTGGGATAAATCTTAACTTTGGTAATATAAATATATGTTCTATTTGGAAAATATTGCATTTGGTGATATTGGCTTCTATATTATGTGGCAGGTATGGTGCTTATAAATTTGAATTAATATAATCATTTCTGGTTTTTAAACATTTTATGTTTTCCATATGTTTTTTCCCGAGTGCGTCTGAGCGCAGGGTTCTTCCAATAGTGGGGGTCTGTATCTCATCTTCTCATCTTCACACCTTCTCATCTTCACACCTTCTCTTCACATCCGCTCATCACATCTGCTCATCACATCTGCTCATCTTCACATTTTCTCTTCATATCTGCTCATCACATCTGCTCATCACATCTGCTCATCTTCACATTTTCTCTTCATATCTGCTCATCACATCTGCTCACCACATCTTCTCATCTTCACATCTTCTCATCTTCACACCTGCTCATCTTCACACCTGCTCATCTTCACATCTGCTCATCTTCACATCTTCTCTTCACATCTGCTCATCTTCACATCTGCTCATCTTCACATCTGCTCATCTTCACACCTGCTCATCTTCACATCTGCTCATCT
>Ga0126342_10021399_pt1 | contig 10784 bp, 8 predicted proteins | sample Cyp1metagenome_FD_92528 | JGI IMG/M metagenome (GOLD analysis project Ga0126342, IMG submission 92528) | Coral microbial communities from Lord Howe Island, Old Settlement Bay, Australia - Cyphastrea 1 metagenome | ecosystem: Host-associated > Invertebrates > Cnidaria > Coral ... | reverse complement strand
CCAACCACCTTTCGGTCAATCAGTGGCTTCGCTCTGCCATCCCTGATTCACAACAACCAACATCTCCTATAGGTTTCCTATTTTTGAAACTTCCGCCACCGCCTTGTGCGGTACTACTGGTATCAATTATACCCAGAATCCACAGACTATGACTATGACTATAGAAAATGCGCAAAAACTATGCCAATGTTTTGATGATAGCAACCAACATCAATGGCTTTAGGAGTGAAGCTGTGGCGGGATTCGTGGGATTTCCAGGTGACTGGGCCTCACTTCACCAGTGTGGCTGCGGAGAATCATTGGCTGCGACGAGAGGAAGAGAAAACGGTGGGATTTTCGTGGTGGTGGTAGTGGGCTTATCCCAGATGTAAGTGGGTTATTATCCCGGTTACTAACCAGATATTACGTGGGATGATCCTCCAAGTAACCATCAAAAACCGGTATTTCATCATCAATAATGGTGATTTAACACTCAAAAAGGTGTTTTTTTCATCGTCCAAAATGTCAAATTACCACCAACAACGATTTTTTTGGCACAACTTTGGTTTCCCCCCCACCTTTTCAGAAACAAACATCGATGTTTCAATCCCCAACTTCCAAAGGTTGAGGCCATGTTTTTTTCCCCCAGCGGTTTTTTCGGGCCCTGGGGCCATGGGGCCATGTTAATGGCCATGTAAACTACCTGCACTTAACTGGAAGTTTGGATGTAATAGTGGAGTGTCTTTGGTGCATATCCCTTGAACCACGGATTTTGAAGCAAAAACATCGCTTTGTCTGAGGATACGGTATATATATACCCCAGGCTTTATCATCATGTTCTCTCTAAAGTGGCCGTAACCTAGTGTTTTTTTCCACATTTTCAGGGGGTGCTGGGAGATGTTTACCCTGCAAGGCCACTGCGAAGCTGCTGAAAGCCTTCCTGTCAGATGGTGCTAGTGCTGCCTCCACCAGGCCCATGACGGAGAGAATTCAACTGGGTCCACTTGCCCCATGGCTTACCCTCTGGTAATGACTAACATAGCTATTGAAGCCATGGCCCAGTGGAAATAGTGGATTTACCCATTGAACATGGTGATTTTCCAGTTCGCTATGTAGCAAATTCCCAGGCCGGGTAATTAATTCCCTTTCGATCCCATCGACATGGTATGATCCCATCCAGGTTACCGACACCATCGAACTCCACAGCCTCGAACTCCGACACCTTGGTGGGGAGAGGCGGAATTTGAGGTTGTGCAAAGATCAACCGATGAGGTGGGTATGGATCAATGCCTATTAATACAATTTTTAGGGGGATGAACATCCATTTACCAGCTATTTTGATGTTCACCAGGGGTACAAGGTTTTGACACACTGCCATGAGGGCTGAAACAGAAACCAACAAAATGCTGGCGATCAGATAGTGACTAGCGAAGATAAGATCGTAGCGATCAGAGCAGCCATCCGAGGCACAGAAAAAAAATCTGGGACAGCCAGTTAAATGGTGAAGACTTGGGATTTGATTTCAATTGTTGGAGGCTTTTGAACAGCAAACACCAATGGATCCCGAGATCGAGACATCGAGAAGAAATCTCTTGGAATTTTGCTGGTGACCAAAAACCCTAAACAAAAAGCATCTATCATCATCTATTTGATGAATCTATCTCTAGTCTTATTATGCTTTTGTGATCGTTCCCCGGTCAGATCTCATATTTAGTGGTTGCATCAGTTGCATCCTCAGTTTTTGATGGTCAAATCATACCCGAAAACCATGTTCGTTAAATCCCGATATTGAAAACATGTTTTTGCTCAGCAAATCCCCAATGTTTCACCGGCGGTCGACCGCCCGTGCAGGTTCCACTTGACATCTGCAGTGACCTGACGAAACCCAAAGTGGATTAGAGTAGAGGAGTCCACATGCTTGGGCATGATTTAAAATTTTAGTGTATATGCACTTGCAATGGTATTGCATACGAGTGGTAAACTTAGACAGCCAGCTTCTTTTTCAGTATTAAGGTCTTTTTAGACAGTGCTGCAAGGAGCTTTAGGACCAATCAGAAAGGCATGTCTTGCAAATCTTCTTCCTGGAGCGATGAGTCTCCTTTGACCTTCAGACGTCGCCAATCCGCCAGTCATTCGTCGAAAAACGACTTGACTTCGACTGCCAGCGGAAGGGATCAACATTACTGTGACTTCCATCATGTTGAAAGATTTGAAAGGCACCTTGGCCTCTTTTATCCCTGGAAGCAGGGCAGAGTAGATAGGAGTTCTGGGTCCTTCAGTCTTAATACAATGCTGCAGGATGCCGGTGAGGTTGCCAATCAAAGATATTGGCCTGTGTAAAGGGTGGAACCATGTCATACCATGTCCAAATGGAAAGTGTATGAAAGTGTTGCATTCATAGTTGTTGTCACTGAGAAATAGGTTGCCCTCAAACAGTCCTTTTTGCCGTGCGAATTGGGACGGGCTGCACCCAATAGGTTTCCCACGAATTCAGCACGACCGCAGTCCGTCACAAAAATGATCCATGGCTGAAACATCGCCATTTTGCTTGGTGCAAACAAATCCCAAAATCCAAAAATCCAAACAAAAGTGTAGGGTTTTTTTACGGTTTTTCACATGATGAAAAAACATAAAATGAACAACCACCAAGGAAATTTGGATGATTTTTGGTATACCCAAATGGGCTCAATCCCACAGTTTTCCACCACGAAAAAAAACCCAACGTTTCCCGTGGATTCAGCCCCAGGTCGAGGACTGCTCGGGCTTTTGTGACGTGTCACGGCGTGTTTTTGAGGAGGCCGGGGATCATGGTGATATTCCATGGCTATACATATGTGAATCAGGTTTGGAAGGCTTGGGTTTTCACAAATCATAAAAATCAAGTTCTCATCCTCTTGATATTTTGGCGCATTTTTGCCTTGATCCAAAATAGCAAGATTTTTCTTGTTTAGTTATTTGCCCCAAATGATTAGATAATAATAATTGCTTATTGGTTATTGGATGTTATTGGTTAGATAACAACAATTGGGATCATCAGTGGTTAGATAATAACATATAATAACCATTGGTTAAAAGCCCCTGATGATCTCAATGGCCCAACCAATGGCTCACCATTGGTTAAACATGGGTCAACACCTCCATAATGGTCCCCACAAACATAAGAATAACATACAATAACCATTGGTTAAAAATGGTTACCCTCTGGTAAACTAACATAGCTATGGAAAATTACCATCTTTAATGGGTAAATCAACTATTTCGACTGGGCCATTTTCAATAGCTACGTTAAATTACCAGAGGGTAAACCCCCATGATTACCGTTATTATTCCAATTGTCCACAGCTTCGACATGGTCAGAACTCGTCTTTTCGTGGTTCCTGCGGATCTGGCGAGGTGTCTGAGGAGACGTGTCAAGTATCTAATGATCTATGTTTTATATATGAATATATATATATATAATAATACAATGATAATATATATATATATATTTCCATCCCATTTGGGATGATAATCCCCATGGACGAGCAAAACATGTTCGGCTTGAGTTTTTTTCTCCGCACTCATAAAAATGATCATCTTTGGATTTTTGGAGCTGGTTTATGGCGCATTGGGTGGATCCCACATTCGAAATCAAGTTCAAGCCCAGCCCTGTACTGTAGGAGTTGGATGATGCACCGGAGCCTTTCGCAGACGAGGTGGGCCTTTGGTGGGAAGATTTTGCGGGGATATCACATGGATGGGCAAACATCAGCTTCTCAACTCTTCCCAAAGCGCAAAGAGAATCCAGTCTGATGTTGCGAATTTCCCCATAAAATGGGTGCTCAAGTTCAGCCTCAACACAAGTTCACTGCTTTGATTTCAGGACATATCTACAGCCTAATGTGGGATCCACCCAATGCCATAAACCATCCCCAAAATCGTCATTTTTATGGGTGATATAAACCATCCCCGAATAGGTGTACATACTATGGTTTATGGCATTGGTTTTCCCACATTCTTTCAGACTTTTCGCTGAAGTGCCATTGAACTCTTGAACTCGGCGATATTTTTGCAGCTGTCTCCCTCAGTGATCCGCGAAAAAGTCCTGCAATGGCGGGAAGCCAATTTTGGGAGCTTCATCGAAAGTTGGCCGAATGCTACCAGGACTGGTGCTTTTTTTGGTCAGGGTGTAGTCGAAACAATTGGGTGTTTGTTCCCAGTCCAAAATTTCACGGAAAAAACATGGGGGTTTAAACACGTTAAACGATGGGATGGGCCCATATGGAAAACCCCATTTTCATTCCATCCCAAAATGATCTATTTCCATAGGGTCTCGACCAGGAAGACTTGCTGGCGGCTAAAGGGAAGAGGCGACATTCGAGGCGACATTCAGAGGATGATCAAGGCAGGTCCAGGGTTGAATGGTGCTGTGATTCCTGCGAAGCACGAAGCATTTTGAAAAGGTCACCTTTTGAAAACATGTTGGAAGAAGGAGCAACAGCCTCAAAACCATAAAAGTCCGCAAGTCCCTGATTCTGTTGAGGTCTGATGGAGCAGGTTCAGTGCTTCGGGGAAAGGGAGGGTGGGATCCCCTCCCCAGCACCAGCGGCGTCTCTTCGAAGTTTGGGCGCGGACTTCAAACTCCCCAGGCCGAACCCTGGAGCTTGCTGGGTTACGGAGCTGGGTTTAGCTGGGTTATGGAGATTTGATCAGTGGGATTTAGGCCAACATGGTTCAAGACGAATACTAAAACTTGGGCTTCAACCATCCTTAACCATCCAACATATGGATTTCAGAGTGAAACATGGGGATATGACTGACAGGTTCAAGACCAATGATTTTTCATTTGAATGGATTAACATCCTGAACTGCGTGGTGTAAATGTGGGTAATCTGACTGGCCATGGATATTTCCGAAAAAAATGATCGTCATGCAAGTCATGCATAAAAAACCATCAAGTATGGGGATTCAAGCAAACGTGGTGATATTTATTGGGATATTTCATGGGATAGAATGAGCATATCATGGTTATATCCCATTATATCCCATTATATCCCATTATCATTCTATATATATGGGATATAATGGGATATATCTGGATAGATTTTTTTTGGACCTTGATCGGTACGTACTCGGTACATTCTGGCTAGCATTCGAGGATTCATCCTGATTTATCGAATTTCTATAACTCATCCAGATATGGGTGGGTTTCCTGAGTCATAGGGGTACCCCAGGTACTATCATCCGTAAATCCAGATGGATTTTCCATGAAATAAACCATCCACAAATGGAAGTAGCACAAGATTTTAATGGGGTTTCCGAAACCACCATCAGCGTTTGGCGTTGGATTTCACAGCCATGTTTGATGACAGTCATCCACTACCGCAAGGGTGCCTGCATTGGTTATATAAACGGCTATCTTGTCATATTTATATTCATTTGTCAACGATCTCCTTTTGTCATTTTTGTCGTTCTTTCTTTCGCCATATCAACGATGGTTGAATATGTTGAATCTCCCTGTAACCAACCATGAGAACCATGAGAACCAATGGTCTAGGCTCCATGGCTCAGTATAAGTAAGGCCCCGTGGCTGGCTAATTTTTCACATTGCTATGGAAAATCCACCATTCTTGATATAGATTGATCATCTATTTTTCTGGGCCAAGGCTTCCAGCTCATCTATAAATGTTCGATTGCCAGAGGCTACATATATTCCTGCAATGATCTGTGAAAATCCTATCACTCTCCTACCATCAACGACCCCAGGTACAGAACCACCAGCTTCCTAAGCTCCACAGGATTGGAGGTTGGAGGGGAAATGAACTCCCTCATGAATTGGGATGATGGAGTTTAACTAACCAAGACTTGTTCTGGGTCATATTGGGTCATTGTCAGTACATGGCTACATTGTACATGGCCCAATGCGGATTCCGAACTAACCGAACAACTGGACGCCGCTTTGCGGCGACATTTCTGCGGCAAGCCATTCAGGTACCAAAACATATAAACCATGGGGCATCTTTGAAGGGCCAATGGGATGATAAGGCTCGAAATTTCTGACCCAGAGGCCCCAGATGATGGAAAAAATGACTTACCGAAAAGGGGGTAGCGACTCGGTAGCGACTCGGTGATCTCTCCCGTGATTTAATTTTTCACCTACCAACGAAAAGTCACAAAAGATGTATCCTCTGGTTATGTCAAAATAGCTATTGAAAATGACCATTTATAGTGGATTTTCCCATTAAAGATGGTAATTTTTCCATAGTTTTTTGTATGTTCACCAGGCCGGGTATCCATTGACAAGTCTACACATGATTTTCCCAAATTTTTGCATCCCTGAGTGCCATCTTTGCCAGGAGGTTCATCAGTTCATGTCCAGGAGGCTGCAATTATCAGATCCATGGTCCATGGCTGGCCATTGTAAGGTCGCTGAAACTATCCTCTGGTAAACATACAAAAAACTATGGAAAAACACCATGCTATTAATGGGAAATTCCACTATAAATAGCCATTTTCAATAACTATTTTGACATAACCAGAGGGTATCCCCATTTGTACTTCATTGTGCCCATTTTCATAGCCCGGAATTGGTTGCAGTGGAACATAAACACAGAAAATTAAAACCTGATTTGGTGTGGAAAGACCAGCTTATCCATTGATCTCCCTGATGGCCCAGCAATGCTCGGCCTGCTCGGCAGGTTCCTCAAAAGCCCCATGCGGAGACGATTCAATCCGTGCAGATCTCTCTCAAGGTCGGCAGATGAGACCAGGCATATTACCCTCTGGTAATGTCAAAATAGCTATTGAAAATGGCTATTTATAGTGGATTTTCCCATTAAACATGGTGTTTTTCCATAGTTATGTTAAATTACCAGAGGGTAGCAGGCATATTAATGGGATATGAAAATTGGGATATGAAAATTGGGATATGAAAATTGGGATATGAAAATTGGGATATGAAAATCGGATATAAAATCAAAGAATCTGAGAATGGGATTGTTTACCATTCTGGCACTCCAACATGGCAATGCAAAGAAAATCCCCATCTACTTCGATGATTTGCGCACAGCTTCAGGCTGACCAAATCGTGGATTTCCCCGTTTCTATGGTTGCCGGGAGGGATAGTTCAAAACATGATTTTCAAAGCAATGATGGATGGAGTTCCAAACATGTTTGGACAATCCCATATCATTTCTTGCTTCTGATCCAGCAAGGGGTCGACATCCATGTTCAACAGCTACTGCTTGCAATCAGAAAAAATCCAGATACACCATGGGCAAAACTTGAAAACTTGGATAGATAACCATATTATCCCATTATTATCCTTGTTGGGAGATGGTCATCCCCCCACGAAAATAGTAACTCCATTCAGGGGACGACCATACCCCATGAATGCCATTGATCCCATGACGTCGGAACCACACCTGGCTCGAAAGGGGAATCTGTTGGTTTTTTTCGGGCAGCGTTCCCAAAAAATCCAGGGAGGGACCTTATCGGAGGTGAATTGAACTTTATTGAACTTTCAATGGCTCCCAAAAGCTGACTTTCTTATCCTTAGAATGCCATCCGCCTTCCAACGATTTCGCGGGTTTCGTTCATCAGAAGCTCAACAAAATCCAAAGAACGGCCAATTTTGTGATTTTGTTGAGTTTTTTAAAAACTTCTCGGCTCCTGTCTTCCTGGCTTTTGTTTTCATCGTTTTTGGCTTTCTGGCTGCCGCTGGTTTTGACGGCCGGCTGCTATCAACTCTTTGCAGCTGCCAGAATGGAGAAGAACAACAAAGAAACCCAACTCTCAACAACCAACAGCCACAGGAGCAAGGAACAGAGGAAATTGCGGGCAGCAGCAACATCCTCAGCAAAAACGGCAGCGCCAAATGAAGCAAACATACAAAAAGAACATGAAAATACAACAACAAGGAAACCAGACATCAAATTCCCAGACGCTGCAAGAAAACCCCATGATAACTTCTTTGCCCCAAAACGCTGCACGTAACATCCTTTTGACTGGTAACTCCAAAATCCACATGTTGCACTGCGCAGATGACATATTTTTTCTCCAGCTACAACTACCAATGGTACTGGTGTTTTTTTTTGAATCTCAAAGATTTCAGCTCCAAGCTGGTGCAAATCTGCAAATTTGCTGAGCATCCATCTGCCTCAAATACCGGCAGCAAATGAGAAGTCTAAGCTCCAGAGTGCCTCAAATACTGTGCAAATGAGATCTTGGCTCCCAACTTTTGCAGAAAAGCACCGAAAAGTCAACGAGGTTCAGGGAGAATTGTAGAAAAAAGAAGCAACATCTGTCTACTATGCTCCATTTTCAGCCAGATCGAATATTGAATACATAGATTGGAAGAGACACGACGAAGAAGCGAAGATGCACGCGGAATACGCGGAATAAAGCGTTGGATGAGTGCGAACAGTCTGTCCGGTACTCAGTCTGGTCGTCTATTTTCAGTGGTGAGGGGTTCAGAATCCCCTTTGGAAATCTAAACAGATTTTACCAATCCCTATGGTTTTTCATAAAGTTTAATGGCCATGGTCATTCCCATCCCATCGAAGCTCCGACACCAGGAACGAGCCAAGAATGCCCAACAGATGGCCCTACACTTGGGCCAATCGGAGGGCTCTCCGAGCAGTGAGAATCAGCTGACATCCTTGGCTGTTTGGCAAGAGGACGTTCGAAAGGAGCCGACCAAAATGCCGGCCGTTCGAAACATGGGGATTTAAGGCGATTTAAGCTGATTGAAGTTTTTTTGGGATCTCATGGGGGATCTCACCATCAAAACATGAGGATGTAACGTTATTTAATGTTATTTAACCATTCACCAAATTGCCATAAAAATTGGGATCTCACCATCAAAACTGGTAGTTAACCTGCCACATGGGGGTGGGATTTAACCATCAGAAACAGGGGTTGAAGTAATGAAGGGATATGGGTCTGCCTAGGAATGGGGTACGGCCGAATGATGTGAACAGACCAGGGGTGTGGCCCAGAGCCATAGCATCTCGCAGTGAAGGAGTACCAGTTCTCGCAAGGCAGGCGGCAGTCCAAGACAGGTTTTTTGACTGTGACGTCAACAGAGAAGAAGCACGGCTGCAGGCCAAGTTATACCGTGTTCCATACATGAATTTGATTCGAAATATACTAATGCCAACTGTTTCCAGAAAAAAATCTGGATCATGGGAAATGCGGGACCTTGTCACGAAGAAAACAACTTAGTTTAGCCTCATTTGGGGGCTTCGCATGCACCATACCCATCCATATCCGGGCTTTTCACATTCGGGTCTGCCTTTGTGAGGAAAGATGCGAAAGATGCGAAAGTCCATGCCGTTCCGCGAGTACGGCGGCAGATCACGGCATTCCACCCTGCTGGTCCCTTCAAAACCTGTTGGAACATGCTTGTTGCAGTATGTGTACTACATGACTTGGTGATCATCCCTGTGCACTTTGGTCAATGGTGTTGGTTGGTTGTGGCATCCGAAAACAGGGACGGTAGGCTCTGGTTTTCACATGGCCTAGGCTGAAAAGTCCACCGGCAATACTTCGATGATTTTCAATTTATGGAGGATTTCCCAGCTAGCCATATGGGTATGTCTGAAAATGGAATATACCCCCAATTATAGCCATTTAGTAGGGATAATGATCATTAACCATTGGGTGTAGGGGTACACTATTTTCAGACAAACCCATATTTGATTACCAGAGGGTAGTACTGTTATTGCTAAACCCTAGTGGTTTCATGTAGCCGGAGCGCCTTCTTTTGCCGCACGCGACACAGCTAGGTATGTCTTCGACCCGCCAGAGAATGTTCCGCTGAAAGTCTTGGAATGGATGACCCAACTCTTTTGGCAAGCTGATCTGATTGTGGGAGGTTTCACAGGCTTCTATCGACAGGGCACATTGATCCTGGATCTGCGCAAAAGTGCATGGCAATATCTGATCACTTGGGGTACCTTCGATTTGGGCCTGGTGATCATGGGTTGGCTCTTCATCTTGTTGGACCTGGTGGAGGATGATGCTCTACACGAAATGGCATGCTGGTCAAAATGGGATGGTTTTACCAGGGGAAAAAGGATGAAAAAGGCCAGACTCTGTGTGGATCTTCAGTTTTGATCCAGACGTGGGTGGCTGGAAAATGACCAGCTACAAACCTCAATTTCAAGAAGGTTTTCATAATTTTGCCGATATGTTCGAATTATTTTCCCAATTTTTTTCAGCTATATATATATATACACATACAAACAAACATACAAACATACAAACATACAAACATACAAACATACAAACATACAAACATACAAACATACAAACCTACCTACCTACCTACCTACCTACCTACATACATACATACATACATACATACATTCAGTAGTAGTAGTAGTAGCAGCAGCAGCAGCAGTAGTAGGAGTAGGAGTAGCAGCAGCAGCAGCAGCAGTAGTAGTACGTAGTAGTAGTGGTGGTGGTGGTGGTGGTGGTGGTCGTAGTAGTAGTAGTAGTAGTAGTACGTAGTAGTGGTGGTGGTGGTGGTAGTAGTAGTAGTAGTAGTAATAGTAGTAGTAGTAGTAGTAGGAGCAGGAGCAGGAGCAGGAGCAGGAGCAGGAGCAGGGGTAGGGGTAGGGGTAGGAGTAGGAGTAGGAGTAGGAGTAGGAGTAGGAGTAGGAGTAGGAGTAGGAGTAGGAGTAGGAGTAGTAGTAGTCGTATACGTAGTACGTAGTACGTAGTACGTAGTACGTAGTACGTAGTACGTAGTACGTAGTACGTAGTACGTAGTACGTAGTACGTAGTACGTAGTACGTAGTACGTAGTACGTAGTACGTAGT
>Ga0126342_10021398_pt1 | contig 10784 bp, 11 predicted proteins | sample Cyp1metagenome_FD_92528 | JGI IMG/M metagenome (GOLD analysis project Ga0126342, IMG submission 92528) | Coral microbial communities from Lord Howe Island, Old Settlement Bay, Australia - Cyphastrea 1 metagenome | ecosystem: Host-associated > Invertebrates > Cnidaria > Coral ... | reverse complement strand
CCTAAAATGGAGGTACTGTACCATATAAGGCTATATTTTGTGGGGATATTCCCTTACATAGGCCTTACATAGGCCTTATATATGGTAGGTACCTCCAATTTAGGTTCCTGAAATGACCATTGATAAGTATGTATATATGCAAGTATTTATGTAAGTATGTACGTATGTAAGTAAGTATGTATAAATGCAAGTATGTAAGTATGTAAGTATGTATCTATGTAAGTAAGTAAGTATGTATTTATGTAAGTATGTAAGTATGTATCTATGAAAGTAAGTAAGTAAGTAAGTATGTATTTATGTAAGTATGTAAGTATGTATGTATGTATGTATGTATGTATGCAAGTATGTACGTATGTAAGTATGTATCTATGTAAGTAAGTATGTATGTATGTAAGTATGTATCTATGAAAGTATGTATGTAAGTATGTATCTATGTAAGTAAGTAAGTAAGTAAGTATGTATGTAAGTATGTAAGTATGTATCTATGTAAGTAAGTATGTATTTATATAAGTATGTAAATATGTATCTATGTAAGCAAGTAAGTATGTATGTATGTATGTAAGTATGTAAGTATGTATCTATGTATGTATGTATGTATGTATGTAAGTATGTATCTATGTATGTATGTATGTAAGTATGTACGTATGTATCTATGTATCTATGTAAGCAAGTAAGTATGTATGTATGTAAGTATGTAAGTATGTATCTATGTAAGTAAGTAAGTATGTATTTATGTAAGTATGTCAGTATGTAAGTATGTATGTATGTATGTAAGTAAGTAAGTATGTATTTATGTATGTATGTAAGTAAGTATTATGTATGTATGCAAGTATGTAAGTATGCAAGTATGTATCTATGTAAGTAAGTATGTATTTAGGTAAGTATGTAAGTATGTAAGTATGTAAGTATGTATGCATGTATGTATGTATGCTATGTAAGTATGTATGTATGTATGTATGTATGTATGCAAGTATGTACGTATGTAAGTATGTATCTATGTAAGTAAGTATGTATGTAAGTATGTAAGTATGTATCTATGAAAGTATGTAAGTATGTAAGTATGTATCTATGTAAGTAAGTAAGTAAGTAAGTAAGTATGTATGTATGTATGTAAGTATGTAAGTATGTATGTAAGTAAATATGTAAGTATGTATGTATGTATGTAAGTATGTAAGTATGTATGTATGTACGTACGTACGTACGTACGTATGTATGTATGTATGTATGTTAAGTATGTAAGTATGTAAGTATGTAAGTATGTAAGTATGTATGTATGTATGTAAGTATGTAAGTATGTAAGTATGTAAGTATGCAAGTATGCAAGTATGTAAGTACGTAAGTATGTAAGTATGTATGTATGTAAGTATGTAAGTATGTATGTATGTAAGTATGTAACTATATATGTAAGTATGTAAGTATGTAAGTATGTAAGTATGCAAGTAAGTAAGTAAGCAAGTAAGTAAGTAAGTAAGTAAGTATTCAAGTATGTAAGTATGTAAGTATGTAAGCATGTAAGTATCTAAGTATGTATGTAAGTATGTAAGTATGTATGTCTGTATGTCTGTATGTCTTTATGTCTGTATGTATGTATGTACGTACGTACGTACCTAATGTATGTATGCACCGTATAATATGATAATATGTGTGCGCCCTAATTCAAGGTATTCAAGTAAGTCCCTTTCGTGAATCTCCGAGCCAGCACTCACCCTGATACAGCACACTTGGTTCTTCACATACGAGCTGTGACATGATTTTTGCATATTTTTGCAAACACCTGGGGTCCATGCTGTTGAGACTTAGCTGATCTTGTTTAGATCGCGCCTGCACTAATCAGATTAATATTCATTGATAAACTATACGCCGATTTATTCATCATGTTTTGTGTATTTACTTTGCATTTATTTTGCAAGTATCTCAGTACCGTTATCTTGTCTCCCTCTCTCTTCCCCTAGTTATATGCCAAACCTCAACCTACACTTCAGCAAGGTTTACTGTGTCACTTCCTGCTTGAAACAAGGTTCCATCCTCTCGATTTGTAACATCGCTCAACACCATCGACGGGACCGGCATCGCACCACGTGAATGTTCGTCACCGGCAAAAAATACCGTGGAAAACCAATGAGCCAATGAGGTGTCATCATCCCTACCAGGGAAGTTGGAAGAAACCATTGAAACCACTAGCCAGCTATGATAGCTAAGATAGGGTAAGATATACTTTACCCTCTGGTTATTTAACATAGCCACGGGAAATGGCCCATTTATAGATGGTTTACCTATTAAAAAAAAATGTGATTTTCCATGGCTATGTTAAATAACCAGATGGTTAAAAAAAAAATGGAAAATGTTGAAATTAGCATCCTGCAGTGGAATGTGAACGTGGCTGACCATGTTGACCTGCCACCCAGCAGCTGCATTGCTGCAAGAGCCCTCCAGATGCTGCTTGTATTGGATCAATGGTGACATTGCCCCAAAAACGACAGCTGAAGAGATATGATGAATTACTAAGTGGACTCTTGTACCATTTGAAGCTATCTCATGGTGCCGACCACCCATCATGGAAATAGCAGCATTTCTCGTTCCCATCTTGACCAAGCGAACAGTGTTTCGTCACACAAGGATGCTACGTTTTCCCTCTGAAAATGCGATATTTCCTTCTAGCATCCTCTAGCCATGCACCCTTGCTATCTTTAGATTCTTCAGCAGGGTAAATCGGATTCTTTGGCGCCTGGCTCCAAGTATCTGATGATCTACCGGTGATTTGTGAAAGCGCAAAGCCTTTGAAACAATGTGTTTGTTGCTTACATCTCAAATATCTCAATGTTTATTGGTTTAGCATAGTATCCCTTGTTCGCAGGTTATATACTTATATCATCCCAAAAGTGCTCAAGAGCCCAGGACCTTTTTTGCTGCAATCGGTCAAGAGAGCTGCACCACGCAACACGAGCACTTGACCGGATTCCGTTTGTGTCTTCAACACCGGAGCCGGCACTGGACTGGGCACCTGGCAAAATTCAGTTACTTTGAGGGGCTGCAGCTTTCAATTGCAGGTCCTGGTGATCAAACATGATCAAACACATCTATACACATCTCATTCAAACACCAACCAAGGGGCTCAACATTTCCCAGTCGTCACCTATGATTGCAACATCTGAGATGCTGCAGTCCCTGTCTGAATGCCATGGTCGCTGCAAGTGGTTGGCCTCCTTGCTGGCTTTACTTCACTGCTTCACGTGAAATGTCGCGGATGCAGCAAATATCTGATTCGGATGGAAAATGATGGAAATTACTCTTCTGATCTTTTCTATTGAGGGAAAAACCCAACAATGACAGGGTGTCGCCCGTGCTGCCACTGGACCACTGCCTTGTGGGCAGCTCGGATAGAGCCAACTGCTCCGAGGATGTCCCGCGATCGTTGCTGAAGATGGCTTTGGATCCCAACTCCCTGGGAATCTGCGGTCGATATATTGGGATCGAATTCAAAGGCTGACCGGTGACCATACTCAGCAACTTTCTGTCGCATCGACATCCTATTCCCAAGAGGGCTCAAGCGAATTTCACCTGCTATGATGTCACTGTACACTTCGTCCATCCCAAGATCCCAGATAATCTTAAAACATTCATGGCATGGCGCGGCGTGCCCCGCCGGCCTTTATCCCGAGCGAAATGAGCAAAGCCAGGTGGATAATGTTGATATCAGGGTGTTGCGTGCTGTTTTGGGCGTGGGTGCGACTTTTCCCAGATGTTCCAGGTAGCAAAAAGGGTAAGTGAACGTATGTAAATCTATGTGAAATGTACTAATTAAAGATGAAACGAAATCGTTGAGACCTGCCAATCCAAGGATGTTTTGCCATGTTTTGCCAACAAAATTCATCCATCTTTGATGGATCTTGTGTAGAAATTACAGTATATATTGGAAAGAAGGTGACATGCCCGAGCAAGTTGTTGTTTCCATTTTTTTTTCCCCATGCGTGGTCCGCTTTTAATTTTGGCCCCCATGGCCCCATGGGGCCCCTCTTCCTGGGCATTACCCAAAGCTCGAGATGTGATTGGGCTCCGCTTCATACGCCTTGGGCGAAAGGGAGTTCATGTTCCGGAAACGCCTCTCGCCTGGGACCGAAGGCACTAGCTACTGGAAGGCAGAAGGGTGGGGGAGGATTCGTAATTCATCCCCATGTTGATTGTGAGGCAGAAAATGCTGGAAAAGAAAAACAACATTAACTCAAAACATCTCATAACTATAATTATATATAACTACAGTAACTGCTTGAAAGATCTTGAAAGAACGAACTGGTCGACATTGTGAGAGCGGATTGTGACCGTGTTCATGCTGTGCCATTGGTGTCACTTGGGAACCTCTGGTCCTCTGGTCCCATCACATGGCGAAGCATGCGAACCATGCGAACCAAGATGCCGTTCTTCTCACCCTTAGCACTCTTCTCACCTGGCCATTCCCAGCTGACAAACAATCCATTAGATTTACTATGAGTTACTGTATCCTCCAAGTCTGAGGCATTCCTTGGGAGAAAGGATCTGAGTGCTTTCGAACGGGTTGGGTCATAAGCAAGGCAAATTCGAAAAACAAATAAAGCTGGTTCAACCTCATCATTTTATTCTGAATGGATTGGGGTACAGAAATTTTTGAATTTCAAAAGAAACATTTCACTGAAACGGCGGTAATTACACACGTAAACCACCACGTCCAGTCACCTTTTTCATGCGGAAAAGATATGGATCCATCAATGTCCAGCTCTTCCTCAATGTTGCCCTCAGTCGATTGGCCCATCAGGATGATAGCCGAATCTTCCACAAACGGTTCGGGAAATGTCGGGAATGACCAATTCCAATCATCCCTATGTGTCCATGTGTGTACTGTAGTGCTTGTCTTTGACTGCAGGGTGCCATCGTACGTGGTACCACACACGAAGAGGAGCAAACAGAGCGTCAATTGATGACGTGACTGTTCTGTTTTAAAAAAGTCCAGCAACCAAGGGGATCTTGCATGTCCATCCACGCTTACAATATGTTCAAGACCTAAAATCTTGCGTCAATAATGATCAAAAATTGGGCCCCATCCGAATTCATTCCTGTCGTGATCCATCTCCATCTGTTGCTAGCAGAACCAGCTACCCGTCACCATATTGTGGTGGGAAGAGTGGCCGGATGTTCATCCCAAACGGTAGGCGGCTCAGAACATTTCAAGGCGACGCTAGTGATTCGAATCATAAATGATATCATCCTAGTTAGTGGCCAAGGCTATTTACCACTTGCTTATGTACAAATCCCCATTACCAGTATTGAAATCCAACTAAATTTGGCAGAAATATCACCAAATTAATTCCGAAAAATGTACAAATGGCAGGTTTTCCTGTCACCCGGTTTGTTCATCAAACAATGCGTGTTTGCCAATCGGAATGTTATTCTTTGACTCCTTAAATTCATCAAGGTGTTAAGTAAGGGGTTCCCTCATGAAGTACCCCCCTCAGTTCCGTGATGTCCTGTGTTCTAACATGTTACAACCTTGCCAACAATATATGTATACATGGTATGTGCATATATTTACTTAATACACCCCTTGGAATTCCACCAAGGTACGTCGGGGGGTCTGATTTTAGAGTCCTAACATGCGAGCCCCCAAGGTATTTTCCCCAGGTGTATCATATGGTGGTAAGTTTTCCAGGGCCTACGTCGCCCCAAATGCCAACAAATGATTCATTCGGGGGTCTGATTTTAGAAAGCTCCATTCAGGATGATTCCTCGAAGGGTTTGATTTTATAGAGAATTATCTCGGACTAGGTTTCATGCGGGAAACAAAATCGAATTCATCACTTGCTATTCCGCATTTCAAAGCTAGTAGGGGGCCGTGGACGCATAGATGGCACATGCCAATCAAGACCCATCTATATCGTCCTGAAATATAATTGCATACAGTCAAGCGGGTTGGGAATTGGCTAACCCAAGAACCACTGTGCGGATGTGTTAGTTCGATTTCATGTCGAGTTTGTGACAATTTCATGTCAGGTGTCAGACCAGATCTTTGTCCCACCAAATTCCACTGTACTTTCACAATGTCGGGAATTAATAGGTTGTGAGACTTCAAGGCGATGACATCCACATCATGAAAACGTTTTGAAAAGTAAATCTCTTTACCCAGTCGGAAGTTTTGCAAGGTTGGGGCAACCCCCCAAAACCATTGCTTTCCCTTAGGCTTGACAGTTTTTTGATAATTTTGGGGTCCTGGAAACCACATAAAAACGCACAGAAGATGCCAACCCTGCAGCCGAAGAGCCAAGCTCACCATGCTTAGCGCCGGTGTCTTTTTCACCGGGCGCAAGGAGGGCACCGGGCCACGCCCCTCGCGGCCCTGGCACGGACGCATCAAGGTGGCTCCCAAGTGATCCAAGATTGATATAAATAATCGTGCGCATGTCAATAGACAAACATCCATCCATGCATCCATGCATCCATGCATGCATATACTTAGCAACATCTAAATGGATGGATGGATGGATGGATGGATGGATGTCTGTCTGTATGGATGGATGAATGTATGAATGTATGGGTGTGCGGATGCATGGGTGTATGGCTGTATGGCTGCATGCACGCATGCTTGCATGCATGCATGTATGCAATGTATGTAATGTATGTAATGTATGTAATGTATGTAATGTATGTAATGTATGTAATGTATGTAATGTATGTAATGTATATAATGTATATAATGGATATAATGTATGTAATGTATATAATATATATATAAAGTGTATAATATATAATATATAATATATTTATAATATATATATATAATATTATATATATATACTCCATCAAATATCCCGATGGTATCATCTCCCATTTGTCCCTAGTGAAATCCCAGTGTTCGATGATAAATCATGATATAATTTATGATAAATCCATAGGAAATCCATAGAAATCCACCATCTCCTGGGTAAAGAAACCATTCCTTTGCCCCACCTGGTGGTGACTGGATCCCCTGGAACTGGGCCGTGAATCCAGGGGCTCAGGGCTCCTTAGTGGAAGATTTTGGGCGAGAATTCCCCGGCCGAGAATCCGATCGGATCGCCTCCCCAAAAATATGGAAATCAATGGAAGAAAATTGAATGATATTGAATTTCATGTTAAATAATGATAAAATATGATAAATCATATTGAACATGTTGAATGATATATAATGATATTGATGTAATTTCACATTACCCCCAGCGCCCAAAATGAAATGGATGAAATGGGTTGAAGATGGTTTTCAGCCACCACCCTGCAGGTTTACTCTGGTGGAATATCTTGGATTTAGTGTGGGGTGCTACCATTTGTTAAAAGGCGGGAATTGGGTTGATCATGTTGAAATATGTTGAAATAATCATGGTTATTCAGGAGGGATAAGCATTCCAAGTCAACAGGAAGTGGAAATGTTGATGTTTCAAACCCACAAAATATGGAAGAGCGATGCGCGACAGCCGGGCACAAAGCAAATGTTGTACCCGGTTCTTCTCTTAATGCCATCCAAGTGGCAATGCGACCTAGGCGCTGCATCTTTCATGAAGCATAAAATGGAAAAAATACCAAAGAATACAATTTCGGGATGATCGATCTAGGGATCGAAAAAGACAAGCAATTTTGACAATGCCATGCATTGCCATGCCCAGGAATCATGTATTCACTCGCATTCTCGCACTCTCCCACCTGTGGAGATAGCTGGCGCGAGGGCGCCGAACTGCCAGGCGCACTGTCTGGAAAAGGCAGTGTCGAGAGGCTCCTGGACCGCCAGAGGCTGGTGTTGGAGCAGGGATGGCGTTACCAAAATCGGGGGAAATCCAGGTCGCAGCCAAGGTGCTCGGGCCAAGAGCTCAATAAGCTTTCGATGGTGTTGCTGTGCTTTCCGTGCTGGTCTCTCCTGGGGCAAGCGATCCAAAGATCCAAAAACATCCGAAAAACCCAAGTCATTCATCAATCGTCCTACTATAGGGGTGAACACTGTGAACATGAAACTGACCCATCCCCCAATACCAAAAAAAAAATCTACCAATGGGAGGCTTCTGTTGATTACCCGAAGGCATTGAGGGATTTGGAGAAGGCGATGCCGGCTATCCCCATACTCCCCATTTCCAGGTGATACCCATTCAATCCCATTCAGATTTCCCTCCGATGGGTGACATTCGAGCAAGTTCCGTCCTAAACGATTTCCAATATTTCCATGTTTTTTTGATTATAGTGTTTCGACATGCCTCGATTGTCCTTTCTTGTTGGAGAGATCGGGTCCCGAATTTCCAGAAAAATCATGAAAAATCCTCAGCATTCTCCATTTGTGCGACTCAAAGCCTCCAGGTTTTCTGGTTTCAAAATACCAAAATTACTGGACACCCCCCTTTTTCTGCCTTTTTCTAACACCAGGCATCCGCAATTCTGCCAGAAATGCAGCATCCGCCTCCCGCTGCCTCCTTTCATTGGAGAGCAGCAAAGTCTCAGTCCTGCAAAATGTCATGGAACTTTGCATGTAAGCCTCTGCGTACCCAGAAAAATAGTTTAGAAAACATGCAGCTGGGAAATTACGCGAAGGGCTCCGCCCATGGATAAACATGGATTTCATCTGATTTAATTCCATCTTAGTGAATCCATGTGAATCCCTTCCCACTCAGAAGCACAGAAACCTTTGGTGGAATGGTTGGGGGTTCACCTCATCGTCCAAATTCCAACTGAAGAAAGGTCAAGCCACCGAATCATTGTAGATCATCCCAAGTGCTTGGTTGGTTGCTATGCATCCCGAAAGACTACAGTATCCATTTATATCATTTATGTATTCGTATTGATACGTATATCTCTATATATATATATCTTTATATGTACGTGTGTGTGTGTGTGCGCTACTATAAGTAACAGATGTGTGCGCGCAAATTGCCAGCTGATCCCTCCAGTAATCAGATGGCTAGACTGTTTGGGGGATTTCCCAGCCAGCAATGTGAATGATCACCGCATGGTTATACCATGATATAGCCATTAAACTCGCAAAATCCCATTACAAACTATAAATCCCTTCAAAATGTCATCAAACTCCCATTCAAATCAGTTCATGCTATATAATCCAAGGAAAAAACCATGATTATTTTAAAAAAAAAAAAAAACAATCCTATTCAATCCAATGACAAACTGCCCCGGTCCTCCGAAAACGGCCAGGGTCGCCCAATGTCAAGGCTTCAGAGGAGGCCAAGCTGTTCACCTTCGAAGGGCAGGTGGAACTGGGGAATATGGTAGGGATACATAAGATATTGTTATGTCTACAGTGTCTATAGATAGATAAACAGATAAATATACATACACACACACACATATATATATATATACAATATTAGATATGGTTATTCATTATGTGTATGGCGTATGGATGGATGGATGGATGGATGGATGGATGGGTGGACGGGTAGATCTGTAGGTAGGTAGATAACAGGTAGATAGGTAGATAACAGGTAGATAGGTAGATAGGTAGATAGATAGGTAGATAGGTAGACAGATAGACATATAGATAGTGGGATAAAGTTATAATGGGGATATTCATGGGATATATATATAATGGCCCGCTAATGTGGATACAACGAGATATAATGTCCCATCAGCCCTATGCGGAACGTAATGGGATTATAAGACTGTGGTGGGGCAGCACATTTGAGATTGATGTGATAAAGATCAATATAGATTGATAGACAAATACACTAGGGATATAATGGGATGTAATCTCCCATCTTGATCCATATCGCTATACAGTATGTAGATGATCTCACTTTTGACCCTGGCATATATGAGGAAAATAGCTTGCAGATAGGTTGTGATGATGTTTTGATCTTGTATCTCAATCTGGTTGTTGGCTTCAACCCCCGGAAAGGTACTGAATCAAAGGTTAGCACCATCCCCGCATAGTCTGAAACCTTCACACACGCCGACTGGCCGTCAAGTCAACAAATGCCTCAACGGTTGTGTAAAACCCATGTTGGGGTATGGGTCAATTCCATTAAACACCACTGAATCACTGAAGCCCCCAGAAAATACACAGCATTGAATCGACTAGCCTTCTTAAACACAACAATGGAATTTCCCACTTGCAGATTTAAGTTCTGAGTGATTCTTAAGATGTGGATGTCCAATTTGTTTATCCATGTTCCTCCTTAAAGTTATGCTCCTTAAAACGGGTTTTGACAAAACCCCCCAAAAAAAAAAAATTGGGCCCCCCCTGGCACCGAGACAGCATGATTCTTGCTGGTAGAATCCCCAGCGGATGAGATGTATAGCCAAGCCAGTTGATGTTGAAATCCCAGACCTGGGAACCATCGGCCAGGGCTCATCATGAAATACAGATTAAAAAATTGCCATCGCCAATATAAGGGCCATAAGTTGGGATAAAAATCTACTCATATACAATAATTGTTGAAGATTGATTGTATTGTATTGTATGCCATTACATTCCCTGCCATTATTGTATTCTAGTCTATTCGTGTGTGTGTTTCTGTGTGTTTCTGTGTGTTTCTGTGTATTTCCAGATCACCTTCAGTCACGGGATTTCAAAGATCTGATCTTATACACACAGATATATATATATATATGTACGTATATATATATATATATATATATGTATACACATATGTATATGCACATGTATATATATATATTGTTATGACCGTGAAAGCGTTAACACTATAGCCTTTTCGGTGGCACGGTTGCTGTGCAAAGTGCCTGGCGGGTGCCTGTGTCAAATTCTGGTCCTACGTTCTTGCCACAAAATG
>Ga0126342_10021397_pt1 | contig 10784 bp, 10 predicted proteins | sample Cyp1metagenome_FD_92528 | JGI IMG/M metagenome (GOLD analysis project Ga0126342, IMG submission 92528) | Coral microbial communities from Lord Howe Island, Old Settlement Bay, Australia - Cyphastrea 1 metagenome | ecosystem: Host-associated > Invertebrates > Cnidaria > Coral ... | reverse complement strand
GCTTGGAACTGCTTTGTGAATGGTGTTTGTTTAAAATAAATGTAAGCTAGACTGCTCTAGGTGTTGAAAATGATGGTATTTTCCAGAAGAGGTCCATGCTCACACAGTTAAACTTACATTTTTTCTACGTTTTATATATGTTTAATTTTTAACCCATCTTTCTCCATCTGATTTCCACATTATGTTACAAGATGTTTTAAGGTGACATATTGTATGTTTTTGTATTATATTGATTTTTAATGTGACATATTTTGCAAAACATCTTTTTGCCTGCTTAGGCTGGCACTGGACCTGAAGGAGCCTCTGCTGAGAACGACGTGGGGCACCTAGAGATACCTAGATCACTTATGATCACTGTAGGTGACTCAGATTGGCATGGGTTCGAAGTTGGATGGCACTGATTTTTTTGAAGTGTTTGGATGTTCAGAATAAAAGTGTTTTGTTTGAAAATCAGGTTGCAAGATGTTGCAAGAGTTTTCCAGAAGATTTCGATGTCCACATCGTCGAGATGTTTTTTTCTACTTCTGCCTGCTCCTCCATGTCTCAGGCCAAGTTGGATGATGACGATGACATTGCTATCATTTCCGTTGTGCGTGCCAAGAAGCCCCGATTGCAGTTGTCGTTGAGGGTGAAGGAGGAACCTATGGATGAGAGTGTGGTTCGCAAAGCACTGCCAGAATGTATCCGGAGACCATGGGAAGTCTTGAAGGATGAGTTGGCTGATGATTGGGAACGCTGCTCTAGGAAGCCTAGTAGGTTGATGATCCTTGATTTGGTATGATTTTGTTTTATATGCTAGACGATGTTTCTTGATGTTTCTTGTGCCTTAGCTGTTCCTAGTCCCATCTTATCCTGTCATATCCGATCATATCGGATCATATCCCACCTAATATCATCTCACCTCATCATCTCCCATCCTTTCCCTGCATCTCCAGTATTCTCCACTGGTGTCCATCGCTCTTCCGAAACTTCTCAGGAATTCTTGGGATCGCGCTGACTATGAACATTTGCTTCGATTGATTGGGCACAAGGCCCGCACATTAGTGGGGGATGTCAGCAGGAGCGAGGCTGCTGCATACATTGCCTTCTTGGCCGAAGGGAAGACTCGCCAGGACTGGGAAGAGTTGGGCAGTGAAGAGCAGGTCAAGATGGTTCTATCCTCCGTGGAAGTGACGTCCTTGGTGGGCCCTTCCCAGCAGAGGATTTGGATACTAGAGGATTTCCTAATGGATGATATGGTCAATGAACCAAAATGGGAGAATCTGCCTGAGGGCATTGGCTTGTGGATAGAGGGATGCTTCAAGGTCAAAGCCCCTATGGCGATCCATATGGAAGAATGTGCACTGCAGACGATCGAGCAAACTCTCCTCCACCCATATCCCAAGTTGCCCATCAAACTCAAGAGGAAGTGCAACATCGGACACATTTTTCACGGCATTGTGGAGCTGTGCCAGTATCATTGTCCTCACCCATGGACAGATCACTGCTGCGTGCTAGATCCGACCGATGAGGTAGTCCAACTCCAGAAAGAACAGCAAAAAGCTCATCTGTTTTTGGCCGTTGTGAGTTCTCAGACCCATTGGGCGCTCCTAGCTGCAAGCAAGAATGATGTTGATGCTTCTGGTGTGGCCCAGGCTGTTGTTTATGATGGAGATTTTCTTGATGTGATTCAGAAAGGGTGTGAGGAGTGGCTCGCTCGTGTGGAAGCACAACAAGGCTTGACGTTCAAATTGACCATGGCAGAAGTGCCAAAACAGGAAGATACGTGGTCTTGCGGCCACCGTTGCCTTTTAGCTGCCAACAGAGTTTTGAGTGCTCTGTTTGAATATCGGGAGCCTCTTCCAAAGAAATTTGATGAGTCATTTGCCAGTGATGCTGATCTGAAGGCTTTGTGTTCGAATGTACTTGTGAGACCACCCGTCCCTCCAAAACTTGAGACCAAATCAGAGCCATTGAAGCATGAGAGGCTAGCCTTGCCAGGACATGTGATTGTGAAGCGCCAAAAACCTGATGATGAGGTAGCTGCAGTTGCTCAGCAAATGAGCCATTCCAAGCCTGGTCATTCTGCAGGTTCTCATGAATGTGATCCAGCACGCGGTCCAACGGCTTCAAGTTCAAATGGGCAACGTGATGATGCAGGTGATGCACGCATGGCTGATGCAGGTGATGCACGCATGGCTGATGCACGCATGGCTGATGCGGCAGATGTGGCCCCAGCTCCAAGCACACCACCTGCGAGGAAAAGAGCTCTTCCTGAAGATGAATCTCCAGTGGGCAAACAGGAGAAAAAAAAGGCAAAAAAACTATCGAAGAAGGATCTTGCCCAGAAGGTCAAATCATTGCAGGAGGAGCTGCTTGGCAAAGGCTTGGAGCACAATGGCTCTTGGCAAAAGGCACATGCTCAGATCAAAGCCCTGCCAGCACGTGGCCATTGGCAGAAGTTCTTCGAAACTTTGGTGGCGGGAGAGGAAGCCTCTTTCGAGTGTGAAGCCTGCAAACGGCTTGCTGCTGTGTACATGCCGGGAGAACCAGAAGAGCAACTTGAAGAAGAACAAGAGAAGAAGGATGCAGGATTTAGGAAAAGGGGAAGACCTACCAGGGATGCAAGGCAAACAGATGTGCTTCGAAAGTACCTTGCTGCTCACAGAAGCGGTATCTACCAACCAGTCAAGCCGGATCATGGTGCAGAAGGAGATGAAGAGGCGCAGGACGCCAAGCGCTTTCATTACTTTTGCGTCCCTTGCCAGAAGGTCGTCCAGTTTTTCAGGGAGGCAGTAACATACGTCCATCTTCATGAATCGCAGAGTGCTGGTCACGCGAAAGGCCTAAAAGCATTGGGCTTGATGAAGGATGGCACTGCTGCAGGGGAGAGGACGGCTTGCAATGGCGTTCGTGTGAATCAGGTTTCTGGCCGTCTATCTGAGCTGACTTGCAGTTTGCGACTGTGGCTGTCAGCTGGCCAACCATGTGCTTTGGGTGTTGGAGCCAAGAAGGCGTTGCTTGAAGTGGGTTCTTGGCGTCAACAAGATGATGCTTTCATCGTCAGGCACAACGATTGTTGTGGTGCACAGTCCAGCTTGGGGTGCCATGACTGCTTGACATTCGCCGAGAATCCAAAGGTTGCACAAGAAATTGCTTCATGGGGCTACAAGTTGGACCTGATCACCTTGGCATACAACATTGCTTATGGCTCATCTGAGGACGTCAAGAACCATGTTTTACTGATGAAAACTAGGGACTACATGGTGACTCAACTTGCTGGTTCAGATTTGGATGACATCTTGAAGCTTGCACCGCGAGGACGGAAAGGGGTATGCCGGGGTGGCGTCTAGATATGTCTAAGTGGTTCTAAATGTACTTCGATCATTTTCAATCTTTTTTGGAGCATTGCTTTGAAAATGTAAGGCCGCTGGCTCCTCCATGGCTCAAAGCATGCTGTAGCCCAGAATTTGGCTACCTACCCCCATGCCACATTACATTTACAGCATCGACTTGAAAATGTAAAGCCAGTGGCCCCACCATGGCTCATAACATGCTGTAGCCCAGAATTTGGCTACCTACCCCCATGCCGCATTACATTTACAGCATCGACTTGAAAATGTAAAGCCAGTGGCCCCACCATGGCTCATAACATGCTGTAGCCCAGAATTTGGCTACCTACCCCCATGCCAAATTACATTTTCAGGGTCCCTTGGCCAGCTTCAATTCTGCCTGTGAGGACAAGTTCTCCATATTCGTAGAAGCTTGGAGTGCCTTTCAGCAGCTCGCCGCAACCCAGCTCTTGAAGATTTGCTGACCACGCGTGTGGCTGGGCTTGGCGACCACATTGCAGCCGGCAGTCTCCAAGCCGATGTGTTCGGGGCCATGATCCGCAAATACCATGATGCAATGCTCAGTGGGGAAATGCTTCAAGAGGCACGCTTCTCAAAATGTCAAAATACCAATCTGAAATATACAGTACTGAATTATATGACATTTTTAAAGATATAAAAACAATTTCAAAACAACGATCCTTTGTCATCCTTTGTCCTTTTATGTCCTTTCTCCAGGATGTAAAGCTTGCGGCCATGGTGGCATCTGGAGGATTGCGCGCCAAGGGTGGTGCTGTGTTGGACGCTTTGTTCAAATCTGCGATGATGATGCTGGAGCGAGGGTGTGAGAAGCGTCCTTGCAGTAGCAAGTTCTTCGATAGCGAGCTGGGAGCAGAGTTGATGTTTTTGCTGGGCAGAGACAAATGCATGAAGCAGGTCCTGAGGAGAGGGGTTCTGAATTGTTTTGACCTGTTTGCTATCGCCTCTCCATGTCTTTCCATGTCTTTCCATATCCTTCAGCGCAATTCACCGCACAGTTTTGATTAGAATGTTTGGACTTGTTTGGACATGTTTGGGAATTGCTATTTGCTGGAACCTGTTTGGGAAATATTGGGAAATATGGGAAAATTGACAGCCTGCTTGGACATGCTTGGACCATTGCCACGTCATGCCACGTCCAATGCTGTCCAATGATGTCCAATGCCTGTGCATACAGGATGTTCGGAGTGGCCGAGTCAGTTATCCCCAAGGTGGACTTGATGAACCCTGTCCTCCCACAACCTTTTGTTCCTTGGTTGTGTGACGATGCGTGATGATGTGAGTTGATGATAGTTGATGTGTTATGATGTGTTCTATTTTCAAGCTTCTGGGATAGTGCTGGTATCTTTTGGAGAAAAAATGGAAAATTGAAAAAATGGAGGGAAAATGAGTGATGTTTCAATATCTTCAACATGCCGAATTATGCTGAATATGTTGGAATTCATATGGATTCAGATGGATTCAGTCTGAGATAGTCTGAGGTGGCAAGCAGGAGCCGAGAGACTCTGGAACAAAGTTGCCGTGCTGCCTTGTCAGCCCTCAACGTTCTTGGCAAGAGGGGGTTTCAGGTCATCCTTGACGAGACCACTTGGGCACCGGTATGGGAGGTGATCGTGTCTTTGAGACCAGGACATCGCCTAGGATACATTGGTGGGCACCACAGTGCAGACCCTGATCAAGATTTCTCCTTCGTGCCAGCTGGAAATGGCAGCCTGCCAGAAGATCGGCTTTCCAAGTTGTGTGTTCACTTTGCAGTCACACTAGTCGATTCCAACTGTCATGTTTATGGAGTTGATTTGCTACCCAGAGCTCCGAAGGCCGTGGCGAGTGACTCCACCAATGGAGCAAAGCGAACCATCGAGGAGTACGGCTTCTTGTTTGACGTGATCACCCGTGCGAATGGAGTCCCGCCTGTGTCAGGGTCGTGGGATGGCGGAGGATCGAATTTGCATGTGAATGGTTGCATGCTTGGGCTATTGTCTAGTGACACCATGGCCAGCATCCCTTTCTTCAAGCATTGCAGCAAGAAGCCCATCGATACTATCCCGTGCTGGATCTACAAGGGGATCCTGTATGAGAACGAGCATTGGGTCGGCGGGAACAATGACTCAAACCACGTCTTCAAGCGCTTCACCCACCATCTCTGTTGTGGAGTCAGGGTGGTGGAGTGGGGCTCTCTGGTGGTCAACCTCTCCTGTTTGGTCCGTGGCGGACTATCGATTCGAGCTCTGGCAGTGGAAGACATTCAGTCAGATGCTGACATGGCACGGCGCTTGAATTGCGGGTATCTCTCTGAGGATTGGAGCTGCTTTGGAACCATGGTGGCCCAGTTTGCTGCGAGTTTACTGATCAGTGCTTGGACAAGCAGTGACCAGTTTGGGTTTGAAGAGGCTACTTCCAACGCTCTGATGGCCTACTACATGGTCCTTCTTCAGACGCAGCAGTCCATGGCCAAGTATGGGAAAGAGTGGGAGAAACATTTCCTGCCTTCACAAAATGTGAGGGCTCTGCTGGACTTGGCCGGGCATGCTGTCCTGGCAGCCCACTTCTGGCCACACGGCACACCATGGCGACCCCGTTGCCGCCAAGAAGCGCCTATAGAGAGGCATTTTGGACAAGTGAAAAGCTTCAGCCGTGGAACACCATCCTTGAAGGATGGGGGTCTACGGATTGCAAATGATCCATTCAAAGCAACTACGGGACTCTGCAATGTGGGATGAGCATGAGAGCCCAACAGTTACTGCTTTGACTGCGGAGAGGATCTGGCAGAAGGAGCACTGCATGATGCCTGCGTCTTCACTCCTGGATCTCCGCGGACGGGCAAACCTCTGATGGATTGCAGGGCAAGCTGGTGGACTGGTGGTACCAGAATGGCAAGGATTTTGTCCGCAACCGCTTCAGCAAGATGGAACAAAATGAGGACCCAGATGTGTTCTTTGAGGACGATGTTCTGGAGACGGAGGAGGTTGAAGGTGAAGAAGAAGTCGCGAGCAAGAGTTGGCAGGACAGATGGGGTTTTGATTGGGATTTATGGGGTATGTTTGGGAAAGATTGGGAAAGATGTAAAAATAATGATATATAGATATATACAGATTATTTAACCATGCAATAAAATGCAATAAAATGCATTCAAATACATGGATATTTTGATATTTTGAACATTATGGAGATATGTGGTAAGATGATGTAAGATGTGGTAAGCACATGAATGCACAGATGCTTGGAAATGTAAGCCGCCCAGGGGGGATGGCTGAATACCTTGTGGGGGTGCATCAATCCAGAGTCTGCACACCCTGTAGCTTACATTTTTCCTCGGTGTGATAGCACCAAGGATTGGAAAATGTAAGGTGTTCAAAGGACACCTGCAGAAAATATGGCAGGGGTGCATCAAGCAAGAGCATACGCTTATGTAGCTTACATTTTTTATAGTGGCGCAATTGCAGGACGTGGCTCAGCAAGAGTCTCCTCAGCGGGATCCTGATGAGGTCTTGGCGGTCTTGGAAGCGCGTCACGACATGGTCATCGAACTGCAGGACTTGCAGAAGGAGCTTGCCAATCCAAAAGCCAGTTCACCTGCGCGGCATGGGAACTTGCCAGAACAGAACTGCCGAGCCGAGCGTCAGAGACCTGCAGAACCAGCACCACCTGTGCATGCCAAGATCAAAGCGGGAAGCTTTGCACAGATTCGTGCGGCAATTGCGTCCAGTTCCAGCACGCCCAAGGAGCACTTTGATGAGGAGCACGCCAAGTTTGGAACCGAAACATCCTGCTTGATGAGATTGCGGGATCTGTTTGGTCCACTGAAGGCCTTCATCAACAAGGTCCGCATTGCTGAGGGGTTGCTGTTGGAGCCTCAGTTTTCCTAAGTTCGCGTGAATATGTGAAAAATGTGAATCACAGCAAATCACAGCAACTCACATCAATTCGCAATAGTTCATAAGATATGAATAGATATGAATAGATATCATTATATATATATATAATTCGATATGGTTAGAATATGTAAGCTGACTTGGGGGATTTGCTGAAAACTTGGTGGGGGCGCACCAGATCAGAGCCTAGACGTCCTGTAGCTTACATTTTCCATTAAGCTTTATGGTAAACTGGATTTACATGTTTCCAAAAAAAAACGTAATTTGTTCAGAGGGGGACTGCTGAAAATATGGTGGGGACGTGTCAAACCAACGCCTAGACATCATGCACTTACATTTTCATTCCTTTCATGTCCTTTCGCATTTTCTAAGGTCGCCAACACAGGTAAAGGGCGCACGGCCCCATGAAAACACCTACAACATCATGGTGTCCCAAGTCCACAGGGCGAAGCAGTTCTCAAGGTATTCCGCAACTCGCGGAAGTCGCATGAATGGCTGGATGCAGTCTCAGCAGGCTTTTGTCTCTTCCTTTTGCCCAAAAAGTTGCGACGATGGTCCACTTCAGGCATGTGAAGTTTTGCGTCCTGTCGGGGCAGAGCAGCCGCAGATTCTGCTGTTGAAGAAGGACGATGCTGGGCTTGTCAAATTTAGATTGCATGTGGTTTTTGCAATCTACAGAGGCAGTTTGGCCAGAGTCCAGGGTTGCCCGAGAAAACTCAAAGTGAGCAAGTGCCTTGGAATGCCTGCCCCTGTGGATTCCATCTCGCGCATCATGGCGGTGGAGCTGAGCGAAGTCCCCGGTGAAAAGGGCAAGTATGGATGCTCATCGCTTTCTCATGCAAGACTGGTGACACCAAACGAAGATGTTGCGTGCGAAGTGCCAGTTGAAAATCATGGGTCGCAGAATGGGAGACTTTTCATTGGGGTTCCTGTTGCCACACAGGAATTGCTGGACAAAATCCACAAGGGTGAGGTGAACCCTTTGTCCGTTTTTCTCCCCAAAAGGAGAAAGAATACCGAAGAGCCAGAGAAACCAGATGAGGCAAAGGAGGTGCGAGAGAAGTTTGTTGGTTTTGGGCCCATGGATTTTCCCAAGGGCATGGCAGGTCAGAAAAATTTGAAGTTGTTTTTCGAGAGGTTGGCCAGCGCGTATGCCGACCCGAACTCCGGTTCCCTGCCATTGCTCGATGCACAGGGCAATGTCAAGCTTGGGGGAGCTCTCCATTCTTGGCCTTCAATGTCTTCCCGGTGTGCCATGTACTTTGAGTTCATGGACGGATCAGACAAGAACAAGAAGCATAGCTGGAGTCACGGTGTCTTCAATAAATTGTCTTTGTTCTTTGGCTTTCATTTCAGACTGAACGAGCTGAACTGTCAAACATTTTTGATTCTATTAATATCTCCAAATTCCTCCAACAGTTTTTCCATGTGTTCACTTCGTTTCTCAAAAAAATGCACACCAAAATGCGCCACATTGCGTCACAGCAATCTCAAGATATCTCAAGATATCTCAAGATCTCTGAAGCGGTTTTATGAAATTTATTTGAGCTGTGTTGAGATTTTTTAATGTTTTATATATATATTTTTTTTTGAGATGACAAAAAATGACCTGAGGTTTCAGCCGGGCCGAAAAGATAAGGATGGTCATGACGTTGGGCGCAATGCGCTCTTCAAGTTTCTGAGACAGGTTGATCAGCAAGTGCCGCGACATTTGCTGTCCGAGAGCTAAGTACAGTGATGTACGGTGTACGACTTTGGTCGACTTTGCAGGATTTTGCAGGGGCAGTGTGGAACATAGTTGATCAATATTGATCATGGTCGATCATCGTTACACTATATTTTACCAATTTTTACCATGTTGAACCTAGTGGATCCTAGTGGAATTGTCAGAAATTTGATCTGAAATGGTCTGGATGTTTTTCCAAGATGTTTGATGATGTTTTATCCCCATATTTTTCCAAACTTGGGACTAATACTCTTGTTTGTTGTTGCTGTGTTCGATGCGCAACATTGCGAAACCATGCGAAACCATGCGAAACCCTGGCAATAGAATGAGTCGGAAGGAGGGCGTTCCCCTTGTGATTCCCTGCTTTTCCCTGTGTACAATATTCAGATGGCATCATGCCATTGAATGTGTTTTCGGGTTGTGCCGTACATCCAATATGGATGTGGGGGACAGGCACATACAATCACCAACAAAGCAAAGCAGAACATTGGGAAGTCAAAAAAATGGCCGTGAAATGCAGTGATGACATGTGATATCATGTGATGGCATGTGATGAATTGTGATGATATGTGATGACATGTGATGACCAATGATGACCAACGATGACCAACGATGATCTGCGACGCAATGCATCATTGGAATTCATTGGACGACACTGGACATCACTGGACAACATTGGACATCATTGGATATCATTGGGCGATATTGGAATATATTGGACATCATTGAAATATATTGAAATATATAGAAATGATATGAAATGATTATAAATGATTCCATTTGATTCCAAACACCATCGAAATCCATCGAACACCTACAAAATGTAATATTACATTTTCTAGGTTACCTAGGAAATGTAATATTACATTTTTTCTCGAAATACCTAAAAATGTAAGGCTTACATTTTTAGGTCTGATGTCAAAAATGTAATATTACATTTTTGACACCTGAAATATAGAGAAAATGTAAGTTACATATAGGGGTCCCCCTCCCCCTGCTAAAGGGTGGGGATTTTGTTCATTCATTCACTCACTCACTCATTCATTCCTTCATTCCTTCATTCCTTCATTCCTTCATTCTCTCATTCCTTCATTCCTTCATTCCTTCATTCCTCCATTCCTCCATTCCTTCATTCCTTCGTTCTTTTATCATTCCTTTATCATTTCTTCTTTCCTTCATTTCTTCCTTCTCTTTTTTCTGTCATTTCTCCATTTATTCATTCGTTCATTCATTCCTTCATTCATCCATCCATCCACCCATTCCTTGCTTGTACTTTCTTCTGTCATTCATTCATTCGTTCGTTCGTTTGTTTGTTCGTTGGTTCGTTCGTTCCTTCGTTCGTTCGTTCACTCGCTCATTCACTCATTCAGTCATTCACTCATTCACTCATTCACTCATTCGTTCATTCATTCGTTCGTTCGTTCGTTCATTCATTCATTTTTCATTCATTCATTCATTCGTTCGTTCGTTCGTTCGTTCATTCATTCATTCATTCGATCATGTATCTGCTTGGGGTCATTGCTTCTTTTTATTTCTTTCTTGGGTTCTTTGTTCCCCCTTGTTGGTTTTTCACTTTGTCAGTCATGTTCCTGTTGAGGTTATTTGCTTCATCCATTCATTCAGCGGTTTATCTGTTGATTCATTCTGCTGTTTGTCTGTCCATCTGTCATTTACCCCTTCATTTTTTTGTTCCTCCCTCCCTCGCTCCCTCGCCCTTTTTCCCGAGAGCGCCTGCGAAGGGTTCTTCGTAAAAAAGCAGCCGTTATACTACATCTTCACACCTTCACATCTGCTGATCTACATCTTCACACCTTCACATCTGCTGATCTACATCTT
>Ga0126342_10021396_pt1 | contig 10784 bp, 12 predicted proteins | sample Cyp1metagenome_FD_92528 | JGI IMG/M metagenome (GOLD analysis project Ga0126342, IMG submission 92528) | Coral microbial communities from Lord Howe Island, Old Settlement Bay, Australia - Cyphastrea 1 metagenome | ecosystem: Host-associated > Invertebrates > Cnidaria > Coral ... | reverse complement strand
ACAAAGTTGGTGTGTGAAAGATGGTGTGTGACAAAGATGGTGTGTGAAAGATGGTGTGTGACAAAGTGGTGTGTGAAAGATTGTGGGTGAGAAAGTTGGTATGCGAAAGATGGTGTGTGACAAAGTTGGTATGCGAAAGATGGTGTGTGACAAAGTTGGTGTTTGAAAGGTGGTGTGTGACAAAGATGGTGTCTGAAAGATGGTGTGTGACAAAGTGGTGTGTGAAATAGTGTGTGACAAAGTTGCGTGTGAAAGATGGTGTGTGACAAAGTTGGTGTGTGAAAGATGGTGTGTGACAAAGTGGTGTGTGAAAGATTGTGGGTGAGAAAGTTGGTATGTGAAAGATGGTGTGTGACAAAATTGTGTGTGAAAGAAGGTGGGTGACGAAGTTGTGACGCGGAGGTGGCGGAGGGGAGGCGGAGGACGAGGCCGCAGGATACACAATCAAAAACAAGAACCCCACACAAAGATGTGGGGAATAATAATTACAGAAAACAATAAGTTATCACAACTATGGACTTCTGATAGAATTTGAGAGGTTTCACCCCAAATACAGGGGCAATTTTAATAGACAGCACCAGGGGCCGCCGGCAAACAGTTGAGGATAGACAATCTCTTTTTTGTTGTCGCCCCTCCAGGGGAAACGTTAATGCTAGAAAAATATTTGACAGGGGCTGTGCTGGCGAATTCTGCCGTTTTCTTCCTGTATAATTCGGTCGGATCCCATAGTGTAGGATACAATGCTATCGCATATAATGATATCATATAAAATTTTGTGCCAAAATATCTTGGCTGTGATCTCAGGGGAACTCTGGTTTCAGGTGGTCTTCTTGTGGGTGGTAGACGATTGACCAAACTCAAACATCTGGGGCCTTCGGGCGTAGAAAATCGCCCACCTCAACAGCTCTGACGGTGCAACTGTCGCGGAATCCCTTGGTGATGTGGGCGGTGTGGCTAAGTGAGTGACTTCTGCCAAAGCTTCGCGACGTGGTGGAATTTTCTCCAGCGGAAAGGGATGTGCGTGAATACCACAAGGACGTCAAGTAGGAACGGATAGGATTGGTTGATTTTCATTGTGAGCCATGTCCAACTGAACAATGATCTGGGTTTGCAAGATAGTTTGACTCTGGGAGGTTGGTTCTGCATTTGTTGTTTATCTTTTTGTCTCTCTCCACATCACGTCAGGTAGTAGATGAACCATAGCGGTATTTGTTTTCCATTTTGCGGCCATAAATAGCCATGGTTGATCATGCTTCTGTCCCAGAATTTAGAAAAGCAATGATTTTGGAAAGTTTTCCATCCATTGGTTCCAAGGTCATTGCGCCTATTTACCTATCCCCCAAAGGGGGCGTGGGGGGTGGCCTTTTAACAAACTACTCTCATGATTTCATATACTACTATACTATACCTACGTCCTAGCCAGGTATTAGTTATACTTATACTCTATACCTACATGATACCTCCGTAGGGGGTTGACTACCTATACCACCGCACCCTACGTTCAGACTATTGCTCCAACCATGACCATCACCGGGGTGGTTTGCAGGGCTGCACCACGTATCCACGTATCATCACGTATCCATTGGCTGGATCACAGGACCGTTACGCCCATCCCACGCTGACCGGTGGAGCCTGCAAGCGATTGTATACACCGAAGGAATCCGACGATAGCCGCGCGACATGCGCAATGGATGTAATGGGACCAAGCGGGAGACAATCATGGGATTAGAATTGGATGTTAAACAAACAATAATGTATATGCATATATGATACTTGGGTTTCTTCAACATGATGTGAACACCCCCGAAATGCCATGGTTGATGACTTCAAGCAAGAGGAATTGGGTGTACATCCACTATTTTCAGACCCAACTGGCCAGTCTCTAGTTGAACACCAGTGCTTATTTTGCTTGGTGGCTGATGGTGTGATACAAAGCTTTCTGGCAAGAGAATGCCTGTGGTCAAATAAAGACCTCCAGTTGGATCTTGAGGTTGGCCAAACCCGGCAGTCTAAGATATCCAAATATATCAAACAATGCCAGCACAGATGCCCAGCTACTTAGCTACTTTGCCTTTTCAGTCCGATAAGATCTTGAAAACGAGGAATGATTCTGCCATCGACTTCATAGATACTTGCAGGGGCAGTCTTGCATGTTCGCTAGACCAGATGACTTGAACGTGGTTCTTTGACCCCCCACGTCCTTGTATCCCATCAAGAGCTATTAGCTAGAAACATGGGCGCAAAGCCCAACTGGTTTACTTTTGGACCGTTTTTTTGGGCTTTCTTGGCAAAGGATCGTGTCCCATTTGGTCCACATGTCCAAACCCGAAATCATGGTCCGCAAGGCGAAATGGGCTGAGAAAACCTGCAGTCTTTTGGGGGCTGGAAGCCGTACTCCAAGCTCTTGCTGAGAATGGAGATGGGCTGATCTTTTTGGCTGCAACTAAGTCTGTCTGAAAGTGGGGGATGAACCCCTCAATTTAACGAAATAATTTCTGGCATTTCATAGGGAAAATGAATGAACATGATGATAAGCGACCATACAAGTAATTCTCAGACATCTAGTTGTTGCCTCATGCCAACGAAAGCCGCGGCAGTCGGCTCAGTCGACTGGGGCGCGTCCCACTGGATTAATTGGTGATTTGAGCAATGCCCAAAGCCTCGTTGTTGCTGTTGGGGGATTGTAACTTTGGGGATCGTACACCGGAGATTATACGCCAGGTTTACAAAGGTTTTAAGATTTTTAAGGATGCATTTAATAAGTTAATATGTGGCAGTGATTGGGAACTTCACAAGCCGATGCCTAGCATGGCGACACTCATGCCATAAACTTCCAGTTCGGGAATAATAAGTTTCATCCCAGGGATTCTGATGAAAGTGGGGATGCCTCTGATCTTTTACTTGATTGGAGTTACTGCATTGAGCATGAAATCTGGCGATCTCCAACAGGACTGTCATACTGCCAGGCGTAGTGGAGCTGGTTTCAAATCAGTTTGATTCGTCCATCCTTAGGATGTATCCCAAAGGTTGGAACTTTTTGGCGGATTGAGCCAAAGGAGAATTGCTTTGGGCACTGCGGAATCTGCTGTTAATGTGGCCACTGATCCGTTGGGGTTTGTGACATGAGGCACGCCAAAGCTGCAGAGTCTTGCCGTCTTGGCCCGGCTTGGGATAGTTGTGGCCTGAGGGCGTGACCATGCTGATGCAATCAGCGGCCTTGGTCAATGGAAACCGTGAAATTGAGGATCCCTGTAGCATGTGTAGCAGAATTCTGGCAAGCTTCACATAGGCGTTTGGTGGCTGCAACCAGGATTCATTACTCTGGGGTTTGGGCTGCTGCACCAGTGGAATGATACCCCAGATGGCCCGTGCCATTTGGATCCATTTGGCATGTTTAAAACCCGTAAAGCCCTTCCCTCAAATTTGTTTAATTTGATGAGGATTTGAATTTGAATATGCCGATCATATGCCCCAAATCGAAAATTCGTGTTTTGTCATGTTTTTTCTCCAGTCGAAGGCTGCGCCGCAAAATTCGTGGCTTGAGTTGTGACTACTCAGCCATGCTTTGGCCCATGCTTCTGACCAGTTCCCAACCTCACCGGCCAGCCGCGCAGAAGGATTTCTCAAGTTTCTCCGGAAGGAACATGACAATCTTCAAAAGGACTCAGATGATCGGAATGTCTACCGAGATGATCTGAGAATGTTTCCGAGTGTTTACGGCGAATGCAACACTTCATCTAAGGACCTGTTGGTCCTTTGCCAACCTAACAAAGGGATTAACCGGTTCTCCTGGTGTGCTGGTTGGGCCATGGCGTTCCAACCAGATTCACTGCACTGCAATGTGGTTTTGTCCGCAAATGGGGGATACCAACATTTATGGCAATTGTCATAACGAAACTGATGACAAACCATGAAAGCTGTGGGTTTTGCCTAATTTTCAGACCAAACCCATATGTCTGCTTAGAATCTCCCAAATCTTTCTGCGTGCTGTGTGCGTCCGGCGTGCGATGCGGAGGCCGAGAACTTATTGCATGCGCCTGCACTCCAGCGAGTGGTATGGGTCAGAGTTGTGATCAAACTGCAGGCCTCCCAAAAGGATCATAGCCACTTGTTCAGTATCAAACTATCCACTCTATTCCACTCTTGTGTTATGCCAGCGTAATTTTTGCTGGCTCACGATAGGTCGTATCTCATGTTGTGATGCATATAGTTAATCGTTCACCTATCTTGAACAATTTGGGATGTTCAGCCATTGTGTTGTAAAGCACATCGATACAGGATGATCCAGGAATATGCATTTCTCATCATTTCTCGAAGGAAGTTTAGAAGTCAAATTTCCGACAATATGGACAGATGGAAAAGCAGAGGTGGGAAGAGTCAGAGAAGAGAAGAGAAGAATAAATTTCATCAGAGAAGAGAAAGAGTCAGAAGAAAGAAGATAACGGTGCACGAAAAGGTAGAAAAGTCGCGAAACACAGTGTTTTTCCAATGATTTGGGGCTCTGGAGGGTCGAAAAGTAGGCTCGCTAAAGCAGTGGGTGCGGAGCCTTCTGGTCAGATGAGAGATGAATCATTGCACGCCGCTCTGGCGCGAAGCACACTTCGTAGTAGAAACGTGCAAAACACACCAGCGCCGGAACACTTTTGGAAGATGAGATGTTGAAAAAGCGCACGCCGTTGTGGCGCGAAGCACATTCCGAAGTAAAAACGCACAAAACACATCAACGCCAGAGCATTTTTGGAAGATGAGATGTTGAAAAAATGCACACCGTAGTGGCGCGAAGCACATTTCGAAGTGAAAACGTACAAAACACACCAGCGCCAAAAGCACTTTTTGGAAGTTGAGCTATCGAAAAAGTGCACGCCGTTGTGGCGCGAAGCACATTTCGGATTCAAAATGTTAAAAGCACAACATGCTCGGACCACTCCTTCCCAAAAACGAGCAAAACGTGAGGGTTTTGTAGCATTTCCAAAAACGATGGCAGGCGTGGGACATTTGCAGATCCTCTGCAAGAGATGCATTTCGCGTGGCAGGCGCAGTACAAGAGACATGTTCATCAGAGATGTTAGGAGGTCAGGGTGCTGATTTCCTGAGAGAGGTTGCATTTTGGAGCATCAGATCTTCAGGTTTGCTAAGATGATTTTGCGTGACAGGCACAGCACTTTGTATGACCTGCCACCACTTTTTCGTGGCAGGCGCAGCACTTTAGGCAGATGGAGTGGGAAATCGCAAAACGCATTGGCACGAGGCCGTCAGCTCTGCACTCAACTTTCCATTCTTGAAGGAAGTCTCGCAGAATGGTTTCGTTTTTGATGTTGTCAACTTCGAAAATTGAGGAGGTGTCGCAGAATTGTTTCGCTTTTGATGTTGTCAACTTCAAAAATTGAGGAAGTCTCGCAGAATTGCTTGATGTTGTCAAGTTCAAAAATTGAGGAAGTCTCGTGGAATAGCTTCGTTTTCAATCTTGCAGGTAGACAGAGAGACAGATAGACAGATAGACAGATAGACAACTACAACTACCACTACACTACACTACTACAACTACAAGTGCAAATATACTACGCTACATTACACAACTCTAATTACACTTGTACTACACTAATTGCCCTACACTAATTACACTACACTAATCACACTACACTACACCCATTGCAGTATACTACACCAAGTGCAGTACACTACACTAATTACACTAGTTACATTAATTACACTACCTGCATTAATTGCACCAATTACACTACACTACACCGCACCACACCACACTACACTACGCTACACTAATTACACTACAACTACAACACAGCTACAACTACAACTACGCTACATTACATTGCAATTACACTACACTACACTAGACTACACTACACTACACTACACGAATTTCACTACACTACACTACACTAAAACTACATCGACAGCGGCAGCTACACAACAACTACAGCTGCAACTGCAGTACACTACATTACGCAACACAGCACAACACTACACTACGCTAAAACTACAGCGGCAACTGCAACTATACAACTACAACTGCAACTGCGTTACGCTACATTACACTACACTACACTAATTACACTACACGATGCTAATTACACTCCAACTACAACTACAGCTACAGCTACAACTACAACTACAAGTACGCTACATTACACTACCCTACACTACACTACACTAAAACGACCACGACAACTAAAATTACAACTGCAACTGCGCTGCATTTCGCAAGACAGCACAACACAACACTTCACGACACCACATTAAAACTGCAACTACAACTACAGCTACACTTGCACTACACCACGCTACATCCAGCAGTTGTGGGTGAGGTGACCACTGTGGCCATTGCAGCCACCCCAAAAAAGACAGCTCCAACCACTTTTCAGTCCATCAGTGGCTTCGCCCTGCCATCCATGCATCACAACAACCAACCTCTCCTACAGTGCCCTATCTTTCAAACTTCCGCCACCACCTTGTGCGGTACTACTGGTGCACACCCCTATGTACAGCTGCCTCCAAAAAGATAGAAGTTAAATCCACCCCACTAAGATAATGCGAAGTTACTTTTTGTTTAAACATAGTTTTTGGGGCGGCTTAGAAAATAAATCGATATTCTATATGTATACTTTCCAGTTATCACCAGTAATTAGATAAAATAGCCAATGAGTATTTCAATCTGAAATAGCAATCTTTATCTTTTTCGGATACAATTTGACCTGTATCAAGTTCACTGTTGGCCGAGGCGCTGGTTGCTGCTGCTTGACGCTGCCGCGTCGTCCGATGCGCTTTATTGATGTATGCCAAGCATCTTCAAAAAAAGGGGAGACCCTTCACTATTCCAGTCCGCGACGAGCACCGCCCCCTCCCCAATGAAGTGAACGCTACGGGCAGGGAAATTGTGCAGGTTGGGGGACGGCTTTTCGAAATTGAGTACAGGTATGATAGCTGGGGATGCGGGTTAAACGCCCGGCCTACTTGAGCCCAACCCGAACCAGCGCCAAACTTGGCCATACATGGTCTTAAGTTGAGCCAACATGCGCCGACTTGGGCCCAGCTCGCGCCAAACTTCGGCCCAACTTGGACCGCTTGGCTCCAAACTGGGGCCGAACTTGGGTCCAACTGGGGGGTTTGGGCGCAAGTTGCGTCTGCGCTTTATGCACATGTGATCCAAGTCAGGTCCAACATGGCGCAGCTTGGGCCAATTTAGCGGCAGCTTCGGCACAAGTTGGGCCCAAACACTGCCCAACACGGAGCCTCCATCGAGCCCAACAAAAAAACGGGAAATGCCAGTGAAAACGCATGTTTTTGGCATTCCGCGTTGGTCTGCCATGTCACCCCTTTGAGTTTGCGTCCCAACTTGGGCCGAAGTTGCTCACAAACGCGTCCAACTTAAGTTGCGCCATGTTGGGCCCAACTTGGCTCCAGTTAGAGCCAAGTGGGTCCTGATGACGCGAACCGATTTTGCGACGATATGAGAAATGCAAATAGTTATATGGCCCACGGCCGATTTCGAAACTTTTCCCCCCAGCTGAAGCTAACACGCCCCCGCTCCTCCGGCGCGGGCGGATTTTTTTTGCGTGGATATGGAAAACCCAACATTTTTACATCATTCTCAAAGGAAAACCGCCCACGGTACAGGCCAAGTTTCTGGGTACCAAAGGACCCTGACATGGCTTTATTTTCTTTAGCGATTGAACCCATGCAGTTTGGGGGTTGATAATGAAGTCACCACATCATCAAAGCATTGGACGTGACGTCGGCGGCGACTGGCCTTGGTCGATCCAAAGCCATGCATTATCCATCTTATTTTCCTGCAAGATGTGATGGGTCGGAAAATGTAACCCCCAAGGGGGTTACAGCTGGCAAATAGAATTGCAATACCCAGTTTTTTGATTTAAACGTAAACAACACCTCAGCACAGATAGCGCAGCTATCTCTGCTATCCATGGTACCCTTTATAGAAGCAACGCGCTGAACGACCCATCCAATGAGCAAAGCAGGACTGGAAGGGCTTCTGCGCTTCCACTGATTAAGAAGGCATTGTTTCGCAACCGCCTGTTGATTCGGAGAACCGCCAGGAAAAGTGGTGCCACCAGTGTGTTTTCTCGGAGATTGACATGCCAAACATGATTGTATCAAGGGCTGATCAAGCATCACCAGGTCTTATCATGCATCCAACGGGGGCATCCTGTGCACAACCGGCAATCCGCTGTCATGACTTTGAACCAGAATGGTGGAGCCGTCTTGAAACATAGCGCGCAACATCTAGCCATCAAAGAATGGGATACAATGTGAATAAAACCATATCACTTATGAATACTTATGATTGATTGAAAAATCAATTGAGAAACCAACCAAGGACAGATGTCGACAGAAAACCCACCACCCCCCTGATCCAATGATAGGATGGCGTGGTGCTTCGCTATCGAATGCTGCATGGCTATCAAAATCAAGCTGGGGGCACCCCAGGTTCTGGCGATTTGAACCATCAAAAATACCTGATGGGTTAACAGAGGGTTTATTCTAGTTGGTTTCTTGGAGATTATTATAACACATTATAACCCATAGTCGGAATATTGCAAACAAATTGGTATGGGATGGGATTCTCGGATTTAAAGCTCCACGACTTTGTGCTTCAGCACGCGCAAGGGATCACGATGGTTCCAAGTTCCGATATCGAATGATTGGAACTCGAGTGAATTCTGGCGATGGTTTTTATCCCAAAGAACTTGTGCCCCAGCGAGAGGGTAGTGACTTTTGTGTCCCAACTGGCAGTCAATGGATTTTTTTGGGATGAACATCTGCAACAACCAGCGATTTTGGTTTGAAAACCAATAGCATTTATCGACTCCAACGCGTGATTATCGATGGTCAGGAACCAAGGGAATAGCCCCACAAAATATGGCCTTACATGGTACAGTACCTCCATTTTAGGATTCTGAAATTACCATTGAGATTACCAAGATGGCCAAGATATCGTTCACTTGCAACCAAGACTGCGAGGATATTAATATTGACCGAATGATATATGGAATGTGGCAATGATGGTTTTGTCAATTTTCTTCCCATCTCCTCTACCCAACCTGACGTAGACCCTGAAAACCTCTCATTTCAAGGTTGGAAAAGTAATCTTCCCCCAACTCATGGCAGCGTTGATTTGTTGGATGGTAATACTCCCTATCTAGATCTATTATGATCTATTTGCCAAGATCTATGCTAGTTGGAGTTTTCTTTTCCTCATGGAGTTTTTCCAGGTATGCTGGGATCACCAGTCCATACCTCAATCGTGGTGGGCTTCAAAGGAAGTCATTGTCCTCAGTCGTGGAAAATGGCTCGGGACAAATGATTTGAAGCGGAAAACCATTTGGGGCTTTCCATAAATGGGGCACCCAATAGCTGGATTATAAGGGAAAATCCCAAACAAAAATGGATGATTTGGGGGTAGCCGTATTTTAGGAACCGCCCATCAATGGATGTACTGAGATCGTTTCTAGTAGCCATCTTTGATATTACCAGAGGTCCACGCACCGATGCCCCAGATGCAGCCCATGGTATCCCTGAAAGATGAACCGGGTAAATGGGTTCAACCCGACCCTGTCACTGTGTACATGAGATGTTTTCTTCTATCAAGACACCATTAGTACTGCCTAACCGAGGAACAGTGAAGTTTTTATGAATTTTTGACAGATCCTTTTAGATGCTGTAACATAGTAGATTCTATATAGTAGCCACCAAAAAGATCAACCCGCAATTTATCACTGGGCTAATTCCCCGGCGGGTGGAACATCTTTGCTCCTCCCCACGAGATGGCGCAGATCTACCAGCTTGACACCTTGTTGTGTCCCCGTAAATCCACTGGTTGATACAATTTTCCGAGTTAAAAAGCCATTTAGATCCATTTTGTGGTACCCCCATTTTAGGAAACCTCCGACTTCTGTATTAACCAACCAGAGTTTAAACTGAGGTTCGAGGCGCGTGGGGAGCGTATCTCAGCAGAAGAACGCAGTGAAGCCCGGAAGAAAGAGGCCATCGGTGAACGAACCGCTGGCGAAAGCTGAGATGATATTTGGTTATAAACATACATACTTCATCATACTTCAATATGATTTGTCTTGATCTAAATCTATCCATATATTAATAATTATTAATAAATCAAAAGATCTAGACTGATCTAGATATACTTTTTTTTTTCCATAGAACAGCCAGAAATCTCGGACATTATTGATGGCCTGTAGGGGTACCATGACGAATCAACCATTAACCAACCAGGACTTGCTCTTGGCGTCACCAGGAACGCTGGGGTGCCATGGAGCTTCACAAGTCAGGGTCCAAGAAATCCGGTGGTGAACAAAATGGCATTTCACCGGATGCACCCAGCTTTTTAAGCCGGATTTCCGGATTTCACCAAAAGAAGCACCGGCAATTTAGAAACTTACCCGATTTCTAGGGCCCACATGTTTAGATTCTGTTGATGTCCCCAAAATTCAAGGAGAGAACATGCATTTGGGGAACACGTCTCCTTTTTTTTGGTGACACCCAACAGTAAATTCATGTAATTTCACATAGGAAATATAATCTGGTGTTGATCGATAATTGCCGGGAAAACAGTGGACCAGTGGCTGTTTGAATTGGACACTCCCTGTGGGGATTCAACTACTTCACATGTCCACGTGGGTAGATGGTGGGGTAGTAGCACTAAGTTCCCAAGAAGTGGTCCTTTCAGTCCCTGCAGCGGCAGCCTCTCGATATGGCTAGGCAATATCACCCTGGGCTGGCTAAGCTGGCTT
>Ga0126342_10021395_pt1 | contig 10785 bp, 14 predicted proteins | sample Cyp1metagenome_FD_92528 | JGI IMG/M metagenome (GOLD analysis project Ga0126342, IMG submission 92528) | Coral microbial communities from Lord Howe Island, Old Settlement Bay, Australia - Cyphastrea 1 metagenome | ecosystem: Host-associated > Invertebrates > Cnidaria > Coral ... | reverse complement strand
GTTGTTGTTGTTGTTGTTGTTGTTGTTGTTGTTGTTGTTGTTGTTGTTGTTGTTGTTGTTGTGGTTGTTGTTGTTGTTGTTGTTGTTGTTGTTGTTGTTGTTGTTGGTGTTGTTGTTGTGGTTGTTGTTGTCGTCGTTGTCGTCGTTGTCGTTGTCGTTGTCGTTGTTGTGTAGTGTGGCGCGGTTGAACGTCCAAAAGTGGACCGAATCTGGAGTGTTTTTCACATTTTGACTTTGAAATGGGTTTCGCGCCACAACGGCGTGCAATTTTTTGAACATCTCAACTTCAAAAAGTGTTCCGAACCTGTCAGTTTTAAACACTTTTGACTTCGAAATGTGCTTCGCGCCACAACGGTGTGCACTTTTTCAACATCTCAACTTCCAAAAGTGGTTTGAGAATGGTGTGTTTTGTACATATTGACTTGAAAATGTGCTTCGCGCCACAACGGCGTGCACTTTTTCAACATCTCAACTTCCAAAAATCCGACACTGAGGTGTTTTTGGACATTTTCATCTCTCATCTGGGCACCCGCCGCTTTAGCGAGCCTACTTTCGACCATCCGGAGCCACCAATCATTGGAAAAACTTGGAAAAACACAGTGAATCGCGACTTTTCTACCTTTTCGCATCTGCATCTTCTTTCTCCTGACTCTTTCTCTTCTCTGATCTTCTCTCTTCTTCTCTTCTCTTCTCTGACTCTTCCCACCTCTGCTTTTCCATCTGTCCATATTGTCGGAAGTTTGACTTCTAAACTTCCTTCGATGACAATCCATTGGAATTGGGGGTTACCATATTTCCAGACAAACCTAGATGGAATATGATGGAACCCTACGGTAATTGGTGTTCAATTTTGAGTCACAAAATAAGGCATGGGTTTGTCTATAGATATAGGGTACTGTACCTTAGGTTCAGACCCATAAGTTTCCCTACAAAAGTAGCCTTCCCATAGGCTTTCCTTTATGTACCACGCTCATGTTGAACACCCTGGTGCCAAGCGGGAAGTGTCGGAACGAATATTGGGTCCATGAACAAACATTGCCTTTTGGCTTTTGCCCGTAAATTCTAGGAACAAAAACCAATCAGCAACGATGAAGACTTCCTTTCTTGGTTGCTTTCCAAGCCAAAATTGATCCATAAAAGTTTGATTTCGAACTGCCAAAGGGCTTGGAGTTCCGTGTCGCTCTGGCTGATGCTGACTATGTCAAGAAAACATGTGGGGTGCTGAAAACGTCCAATCAGTGAAGGCCAGCAATAGATTGTCGCGAAAATCACCACGCAGCTTGAAACGAAGGCCCATGGGCCAGCCGGACATGCCTTACTAAAACCCAGGAGATTCTGTTGGAGTGTGGTGGGCATAGGCAGCACTCGAAGTGAACCCAGTAGCACCACCAGGCTCATAGTCAATAGCCACGCAAGGGTCACAAGGTGCCAGCCAAATTGCAAACGCAGTGAAAGCACCTGACAATCAGCAACAATGTGGAGGTGTGCAAAAAATATTTGGGCAGATAATGCATGATGATGCCAGTTCACTAAGATCGGCAGCTTGGGGACACCTACCAGCCACTCAAGAAATGATGAGAGAGGACCGGTGATTTGGACATTGGACACGGCAAAGCTTGAGTTCTCAAACGACATGATGAGCAGCGAGGTCGATGTGAGGATGTAATTATCATTATCAATCATTGTCCAGGCCTCAAAGGTAAAACACCATGAGCAAAGTAAAACAATACCTTGAGAACATTTACAAAACATTCTTTCTTCCCCTATGTTTCATTCTTCTATTTTATTAAAAAATACTAAGCCCACTTGGGGGTAGCCCCAAATCATCCAAGTCATTCGACCATGACTGGTTGGATCGTGCGTCTTCTGGGCAACTGGATGCAACTTTCAGTAAAGCTGCGGTCCCTGCTTCGCAACGACTTCGTATAGTTTAAGTGGCAAATCCAAGAAGACATTAACCCAAATACTGCGATTTATACTAACTGCATCTAACTGCCATGGTTTCTCTGTGTGATGGTTTTCTTTCCACATTTTCCACCTCATGTTTTCTGCGATCATGTCACAAAAAACGAGTCACGTTTGAGATTCCCACCATTTCCCACCATTTCCCACCTTCCAACTGCCGGGCGCATGCCAGGTATGCGACAAAAAGAGGCCGAAGGACTCCGTGGGGCGCGAATTTCCCCAGAGCCGCTGGCGTTCCACCTCCTAACGCGGCTACTCCGCTGGCATCCAGCTATGGCTATATGGAAATCATATGGAAATCCATAGCTGTCCAGGTTGGAAATGATCTCTAGGTGGATTTTCCATATGTTTTTTGATGTTTACTGGAGGGTTATTAGAAATTCCATTAAGGTTGATCCTATCCTGATATTTGATCGCGATAAAAGCGAATAGACCATTTTTCTTTTCACACCTGAGATTGAAGCTGGCCGGGCCGGTTTGACCAGACACGGTGCTCACTGCCTGTGAAAACCACTTGGAAAAAAAAAAACAGAGTGTTCACTCGCCCAAGTGTCCAGTTCTAGGATTCTAAGCTTTACTATCCCAAAACTTGGAAGAATAGACATGTGCCTGGTGCCTTATCTACTTCCTAATCCTGAATGATGCTTCATAACTTCTCATGCGGAAATGTTCGCAAATTTCTTGAGAGCTTCCCCGTCTACCCTTCGGTAATCAAACATGGCAACGGAAAATCCACAAACGAATACAATGATTGTCCCAAGCAAACCTCCATTTCATCATTTATGGTGGATTTTCCAGCAACGTTACCGGAGGGTAACTCCTAACCATCATTCCGGGCTTGACATCAGACTACCACGCCTCCATGTCGATGGGGGAGGTCTTCCAGAGCCAGCCGTTGCTTTGCAACGTGCGGGCCAAGGGAATGCCACGCACAATGGCCGTGTCAACCTGTAGCTTGTTGCAGGTATCGACCTGGTATGACCTGGTTACTGTAGGGTAGGATAGGATGTTCATCGGAAACCTGATTGTGATGGTGGGTCTGAAGTATCAAGTATGAACTCATGCGGTATTCCGAAAGCTTTTGTTTCATATGTTCCAAACCCAATGTTTGCACACATTGGGGTGTTTCCGCTTACGTTTCTTGATTAAATCCCCTATTTTGGCTGCTCAAATAACTATCCTCAAATTTCTTTAGCCATCTCCATTACAACCAGGACACCTCAAAATAGCTCATGCTGTTTAAGCGTTGCAAGCGAATAGAGGGTCGACCGGCCCTGTCGTCCGTGTCCGCTTCAAGCTGGGGTGTTTCCACGCAGATACTGGAAGGGACCTAGCAGCGTCCGCTTCCGAAGCTGTGGGTCAAAGTGCTCCCAACCATCCCGAGATATCCCGCTTCGGATGCTGCAAAAATAGAGTTCCAAAGTAACTCAACACCTATGAAAATAGAGATTGTCCAAGTAGAAAGAGGGGATACAACCTACCAAAGATATCCAAAGTTGGAATTGGAGCCAAACATTATGGGTGTGCGGTGTGCAATTCAACGGAAATCTCTCGACAAGAGTTGGTGGCATAGCACTTGGGTTTTCAAACTGTCAGGAGGTTCAGCATGATATTCACCACACCAATCATTTCCTTCATGGCCAAGATATGCCAAGATTTAACACCCGAAAAAAACTAAACAAAGATTTAACAGCAGGACAGCATGTGTTTGGCATTTTTGTTCTTTCTTTATGTTTCTTTATGTTTCTTTATTGCTATGTGTTTTCGCCCTTCATTCACCTGCCTCCTGCGGCAAGTGCTCTGGGCTGGGCATGGCCTCCAAAATTTCGGCACGCGGCGGCAGGTCGCATTTGCAGCAGCCGGAGGGCACAGCTCCACCCATGGCGCAGAGTTGCAGTGCGCCGGCGATTCGAAAACGGGGGCAGCTTGGGGAGCTCGGAGATGGCAGGCCATGGGGTGCATCTAAGATTGGGTCGATTGGGTCATGGATTGATGTGCAGGATACATGTTGGTACATGGATTGGTCAGATTCAATCCGCACCCACACCTTAAACCATCCAAGGAAAGAGCATGAATGACACATGTTGAAACGATCTTCGATCGTTCAGTTGGGTACTTTGGCCCGCGGGTCAAAACTATCGTCTACTATTGCAATAATCTTGGAGTGCTCATGTGGGGTGTGTCGCAAGTGTTTCACTCCCCAAATCCAATCCATTGGCTTCCCTTCAATGATAGGCCATTCATGGCAATTCTGAAAGTGCATAGGTGGCTGGGGGTCACCCAATGGTAGAAAAAAACCAGACTGACCATAAAGTGTCTGTTTATTGCTACCATGTTGTGAGCCGGTGAGCCGTGCTTGGTGAGATCCATCCAGGCCTGTGGTACCGCTGGGGCCCACACCGTGTCAACGACGATGAGCGCGGCCCACCGTCAAGCGCACCACGCGCTTTGGTGCTGGCTTGGGGCTACGACTGCGGCTGGCCTCGCCCAAATGATTTTTGAGAATTCCAGCGGGAAAGCTGGAGAAAAATGTGCAAACACCCAGGAAAGATAGAAAAGCAAAATTCCATAAACAAACGTAGATCTATCCTGTTCTATCTGTTTGGGTTTACTAAGGTACTAAAAGCGGCAAAATCTTGCGGATCCCGCCATGTTCTGTTTTTTTGGCCCCTTAAATTTGTTGCGCTTTCCTGAAGATGTTCCCTTCAACTAATTGTAGGAAACAATCTGGTGAAGTATGTTCTTTTTTGGGCAACCATAATGGCGTCTTCATATTTCTTCTTAAACGCTGCTGAGAAATCAATTCTGTACTGCTGAGGTACAAGCACGTAAAGTGACGTGCGTTTGCGCCAAATTTCAGACTTGTGCTGTATCCATCATGTGGTTGGGAAACTCAATTCCAAGCTCCAACTGGCTTCCCATGGATTTTACATATACGGAATATGGATCCCCCAACCTCTCTCTCCTACACCAGATACAGTCGGATTGGGTGCCTCCCTCGGGGAATGCGCTGTCGGCGATGGCTCCTCCAAGCTGTACTTAAATGGACAAAAAGGCTCCCCAACCATTCTTCCACACCATTACAGTACCATCTATAGTTTGATTTAGTTTGTCCCAAAATGATGGCAAAAATCCCCTGAAATCTATGGTCATAATTTTCTCACCTGATCCAGCCATTTTCCAAGGGTCGTCCTCCGTCTCTGGCGAGCGCAAACAGCCAGGAACTTCGGCTTCCTCGAGTAGTGAACAATGGGAGCCAGTGAGTCTGGAAATGGAAAGCGCTAAAATGATGGATTTGACACACTAATAAATGGTGTATAATGTGGTTATAATCATATAAAAATGATGGTGTTTCATTGATTCACTGTCTGACTGATGGATTTGACAGCCTGATTGACTGATTGATTTGTCACATGTTTTTTCATAAATTTCTTGGAGGAACTTATCTCATGCTCCCAGTTTCCAAACAATATGTCGTAGGGAGATAGACCCGGCTCACACTTGTCTTCTCAAGCTCTGTATGATGAGTTGAATGCCAATGTTCCAAAAGGTCTTCAAATTGCAACTATGCGCGTGTATATTTATACTCATATATAATAATAGATAATAATAATAAATAAATAAATAAACATAATACTAATACATAATTATATATACATTATTATATATATATACGTATATATATATATATATATGTGTATATATAATAATATATATACATATATATATATATATATACGTATATATATATATATATAATAATATATATATGTATATATGTATGTATATATATATATATATATTCAAGATGATGATATTTCACCGCATACATCGGATGGGTGTGGATAAACAGCTGCATTGGCATTGGATCACTCAAGTGGCTCCCGGTTGACACACTTGCCACCCTTCCATTTGGCTGCTACGATGGCTCAAAAATAGGCTCCCAATTGACCCAGAAAGGCTTCTCATTCCTAGTGTTTGGGTGTTCCTCAAAATCGTGAAAATACCAAAATCCATGGGTCTCTCAGATAGAAACTGATGAAGATTTGGATGATGTTGGGGGTCACCCATTGTAAGAAATCCATAGAAATCCCCATATTTCACCGTCCATTTTGGGGGGATCAAAAAGTTGGAACCATCGCCTTGCGCTGAACTGGATGCCACCGTGGTGGGAAAGGGCGCCTTGAAAGTCAGAAAAACGCCCAACTGAGCAAGAGATTCCACCAGTCACGCATAGATAACCATTGACAATATCCGATAACCATAGATAACAAGTGATTTGGGTGCAATCTAGCCAAAAATCGACAAGCGTTCACCAAAAATAGACCTGCAAGCATCTGATTCTTGCATATTCTTGCACTGTTTGACGGTGTGCCTCTCATCTTTGCAACCATCATTTAGTTTCGAACTTCATTGGCGGCAAGATCCACATAAAGGTCTGGTATGAACCCCAAACATCTGAAACTGGTTGCCGAAATTTGAAGCATCCAACGGACTTTTCTGGTAAGTTGTTCAAAACACCTTTCCAAGCACTCCAAAAAAAGTGCACATCCACCTTGAGGGTCGAAAAAAGAGTCACCTCAAAATCGACGAAGTTTGGGCCTTTCATCATCCCAAAGATGTCGACAACTCGCACCTGTAGAGCGCGTTCATCGACTTTGCGATTTGCATCATGTCCTGTGGCGGACGTCGGATGTCGCTGATCACCATCCTTTGGATGCCGAGAATGAACAGAATATAACAGAAATTATCAGAATCATGTTGGGTTTGTCCGAATATACTGGAGAAAAAAAACATCCAGCGCTTTATCATGAATTGTCCGCATTGAAATATATCGACAGTGGCCGTTTTCGGGGTATGACTGTTCATTTCTGGATAGACCTGATTGAGAAGTGGTCCAACATCCTGCATCACGACTTTGTACTAGAAAACACTTCCGCGAAATTTCGCGAATGCAAGTGGTGAATTTGAGAAGAAATCACTTTCGCGGAGCTTTCTCCGTAATCAGGGGAACATACACCCGTAGATGATTTAGAAGCACCACATTCGCGCAGCTTTCGCGAATCAGTTGAGAAACCACCTAGAGCACCATCAAAACCTGGTACCGTAGCCCCCACTGGTGCCTCATAGCGTGTGTAGCACGCATTCCACCAGGGTGGCCGACTGGGTAGTTGAATCCTCAACCGCACTGATGAAAAGGCAAGAAACATGACCCTGGTCAGCTGGTCAAAATTGAAGGTCGTTTCATGTTTTTTCTGTCTTTTCCCCAAAAAAAAGCTCTCACCTGGGCTGGAAAATCCCCTGTTTTGAGGTGCGATTCGCAGGAAGATAATTCCAGCGGAGATGCGTGTTCTTTCTCCAGATGTGTTCGGATTCATTCATGATGCTTCCCCGATATTTTAACATAAAGATACAAAAAAACCAAGATCGAAAAGTAAACTCCAATGCTGAAATGCCGGTCATCATAAGTTGTTCAGTTGTTCTATGTTTTTTTTTGTGGTTGCCCCTTTTTTGGCGGGTCCTCTGTTTTTTGTTTGCCCTTTCCCCAAGATTCCCGCCTCCCACCTGACACCGTTCAATAGAAATATTGCCAGGGCGCTGTAGCTTATCTGCTGCAAGGAAAATGCTGGCCTTGGATCTCTGTCTATGATCTCTGGGGCCTGGGAACCTGTGAAAATCGCTGGGAAATTTCTGGAGGTTCATCCCCGTCAAGATTCAAGTGATGTAGTTGACGAATCATTGTCCTTTCCAAGATTCAGTTTCAGGTCATATCTTGGAAACGTGTCGAAGATGGTAGAAGTGTACTATAAGAACACACCCTGACCTATCCCATAGGGTCCATGGTGCTGGTATATATGCTAACATAAAGGGGGTATATTGATGGGATCCATGGCACACCATATATAGCAGCACCATGGATCCGTCATGGGTATAGAATCATCACATTGTGGTAATCTTTGAGGATAGCAGATGATTGCCAGATCTTGGAGGATTCCAAGACCTTGCCGAGCCGGACAAGTGAAATTCATCGTGTACCAGGCGATATTAATTGAAGTGACAATATATTAGATATTATAGATACATTATGTCAACATATTTTAGTACTTAGTAGTATACATCTAATATTTGAACAAGGTGAACCGTTTGAAGTAAGCATGGACCATTTTGAATTAGCAGTAGAATTTGGAATAGATCCAGGACCAGCGTTTGAACATGTCGAAATTGTGAAAAAAAAATATGGGCAAACAAACGCTGGTGGTTAAAGAAATGGCCTTGGATCTCTCTAGATCGAATTCAGAAGACTTCCCATAGTCTCCCATGGAGAGGATCCACACATGTCCCGAAGCAGATCTAAGTTTGGGCGGACATGTCATCATCAATTCTGCACTTGTTGTGATGTTCCCATCTATCTATCTATCTGTCTGTCTATCTATCTGTCTGTCTATCTATCTGTCTGTCTGTCTGTCGGTCGATCTGTCGATCTGTCGATCTATCTGTCTATCTGTCTATCTGTCTATCTGTCTATCTGTCTATCTGTCTGTCTATCTGTCTATCTGTCTATCTATCTATCTATCTACCTATTTACCTATCTATCTATCTATCTATCTATCTATCAAATCAAATCAAAATCAAAATCAATCAATCAATCTATCTATCTATCTATCGATCTATCTATCTAACTATCTATCTATCTATCTATGTATCTATCTATCTATCTATCCATCCATCCATCCATCCATCCATCCATCTATCTATCTATCTATCTATCTATCTATATTATGTAAATTATTATTGTAAGGTCCTATGTAAGGCTATGTATACTATATTATAGATATACACACGTGAAGTACACATGTAATTATATATTTAGCAACCCCATAACCCACGAACTTATGATCCGCCAGCTTCTCTAGCCAGAATTGTATACTACATCTTTGCTGATTATATATACTGTACCTAGACTGAGGCAAGGGACCGTAGCAATCTCGTGTGGCTGGTACTCGCAGCACAGGCTGGAGCAAGCCGAGTCGTTCAGAAAGTTCCTAGACATCAACAATGCCATGCTGGGGCTGGGGGCCCAGTATGGCCCAGTTCTTTGGACCAATTGACCAAAAAAACGAGAACATGAACAGCCAAGGGGAGGGGACATTTCATATTCAATCACTTCAAAATCAACACGATGACCTCTCAAGTCCGCTATTGGGGCTTCAAAATTCCACGCTTTCACGTAGCACATGTCAGTACAATGGTCCAGGTGAATTAGCCACGAAAATAGTATTACCCACTGGCCAGGATGACAGTTACGGTAATTACATTTAAAATATACGGAGTTTTGAATATACGAATTGGTGTTTTAGATTTTTTTAGACTACCTCCGGCCCGGCCATTTAAACATGCGGAATCCAGATACATTTTTGAATGTCGTTACCGTAAACTTGGACATAGCCTTCAGAACCATCAGCTTCTGATTCTAACCCAAGGAATTCCTAAGTGGAGGCTATGTCCCATGATGGACTATGATAATCCCCAACTAGGATATAACGGCCGGGAAAAACCAGGGTTTTGGTCACTGCTCAGATATACCATGGGTAAGTGGACAAGAAACCATCAAGAATTGGGAACATAGCGTATATAAGTATATATAGGTTAAAACATCGACGAACAATTGGGAATAAATCGTGCATACATCCATGGGTCATTAAATGTCCCCATTGAACATCACCCAACCATTAGGTATATGGTCTATAATGGCTACTTTTTCAGGTGATGTCCAATATTCCCAAAATGGGACAGTTACCAACCCCTGTAATCAGTATCGCCAAAAATTACCACACCACAGTTGATCGATCCGTCTGAGATATCTGAGACAGCGACCAGGCACTTTGCACCAGCTCCACTCGCGTCGAAAAGACATTCAGCGCACCGCTGCGAAGGAAGTGCAGCATATGCCTCGAGAGGGGCACCCAGGGGGTGGGGCCAGTCACAAAAATGGTGAATGACTATGGTAAACAAGAAAATATATATAATATGTTATAATGCGTCAGCGTTTATGTTTAATAACCATTCTAAGCCAGTCATAGATGAGAGAAAATCCAGTTGAACACATATGGAACTATGTTCACCAGGTGGGCTCCTAGCATCTATCAAGTGTTGCCGCATCCTATGAGCCGAGTTGAACGTCGCTGGTGGCTATGAAAAACCTCGTTATCTTTAATGACTTTAATGAGATCATCTGATACCCTCTGGCAAATTAACAGTTTACCCCTGCAGACAGGACTTGGAAGACCAGTGTCCACTAAAAATGATGGTGATTTTCAGGGTCTATATTAGTTTACCAGAGGGTGTAGCTTTGTCTTTAAATTGGGTATACACCAAAAAAAATCAACTTTGCTAAGAAAAATGATAGACTGATTTGGGGGCGCCTCTTTTCGGACAAACCCGCATATCAATGAACGGATCTTGATGAAGCCATGACAATATCAACTCATCTCATGTCCAAATCATGACAATCAAGTCATATATATATATGTTGTCCATATCTGATATCGGATTATTCCCTTGATCCAAATCCAATAACAGTTTTTAAAAAACAGCCCCAATCTATATTAAGTTTTCAATATATATATATATTAAATCCTGACCAGCCCCAAAAAAAGGGCCCAAAAAAGCTTGGATACACAGAGATTTAAATAGTCACAGTCCCTTTATATATGTGTACATATTAATATGTATATATATATATGTATACATATATATATATATATATGTATACATATATATATATACATATTAATATGTACACATATATAAAGGGACTGT
>Ga0126342_10021394_pt1 | contig 10786 bp, 7 predicted proteins | sample Cyp1metagenome_FD_92528 | JGI IMG/M metagenome (GOLD analysis project Ga0126342, IMG submission 92528) | Coral microbial communities from Lord Howe Island, Old Settlement Bay, Australia - Cyphastrea 1 metagenome | ecosystem: Host-associated > Invertebrates > Cnidaria > Coral ... | reverse complement strand
TGTATCCTCTTCTTAATCAATCTTACTTTTCACAACTTATCCCTCCATAGCTCATATAAAATTCACCAACCATTCACCGACTATTTTTTACGACTACCATACTCAGAGCTGCTTGAAAAACGTCTTTTTCGCTCTCGGGCCAACCGTCGTCTAGTTTTTTCGGTTCCTCCGCCCCTTTCTTAATCCTGGAGGCGGGAGCTTGAGGGCCCCTTCCCCGAATAATAAACCGGGGACATGAAGAAGAAAAGGGGGTGTTGAAGAAGGAAATGAAGCAGGGAGACAAGAAGGGAGACGGTCAAAGGCACAAGAAGGGAGAGAAGGGAGACAAAGTGTTGGGAAGGTTGGATAGACAGGAAAGGAGCAGGCTTACTTTGCCCAACCAAGGCTACTCGCCCCAACCAGAGAAACTTGGCCGTCCTTGGCCTTGGGCGCCGAACTCGTTACGCCCAAGTTGGCTCCAGCTTGGGCCAAACACAGCGCAACATAGCACGTTTGGACGCAAGTTTTGGGGCCAAGCCAGGCCCAGTGTGGGCAACGTGGCCTCGCATTGAGTCTGGAAATTGGCCCGTGTTGCCTCTGGCCGCCCCAAAGGGGCGCAACTTAGGCCAACTTGGTCCCAACATGGGCCCAAGTCGCGCTATCTGGAGCCAATTGGTCATGTTGGGCTGAAATCGGGCCCATAAATCGATACCGATAGCCGCCAAATTGAAGCCATGTGATGCACGTGGACGTCCAGGTCCTACAACATTGCGCAACTTAGCGCTAGCTTCGCACCAAGTTGGGCCCAACGTAAGCACAATGTGGGAAAGATGGGGAAGGATTGCTCAATACGAGGCGTCTTCGATGCCAAAAAAATGTGGAAAATAGCAGTGAAAATGGCCGGCTACGTACCCCATTTTCCCTGTGGAGCTCAACCTGCGCCGAAGTTGATCCCAAAGGGGTCTTGAAGTTGACCCCAAGTGGAGCCCATGTTGCGCCATGTTGGACAGAAACGGTGCATTTGGACAATGTTGGGCCGATCTGCAAAATTTGCAAATTACCCAGTCCCGTGCACTTTATCGGCAGGGAAGCTGTACACGACTGGCAGATCGGTCCATTGGTCGCATCTGCTCAACAATCTACCACACACACACACATATGACCAAATATGATGTGTTTTGCCTATTCTGTCTATGTTGTCTGTCTGCCTGCCCGTCTAGTTACCCATACGCCCATATGCCAACCCATCATAACCCATCCATCCATCTGTTCGATTCACACATCCATCTCCCTGTCTTGCTTTCTTGTAAATTGCTATACCTATGCCTGTATACCTGAAAATGAATCTCTAATTGTACATATATACCGCCGCTGCAGATAAACGTGGAAGCTATGAAGACGCCCATGCACATGCTGTGCAAAGCGCGTGTCACAACCATGTCTGGTTTGGAAGGCCGTTGCCTTTTGCCATTTCAGCACTGCACCCTTGGACCTGACGGTAACGCAACGGGGCACGCGTAGCAAAAATCACGAGAAAGTCTTTGGCTGAATCGAACTAGTATGTGACATGTCTGGGGTGCAGGTTGATGTATGTTGATGGAGCAACCCCTTTATATAAGCGCTTCTTCGGCCTCAATCGGAAGCCCTCAATAGCAGCCATGCCCAGGCATAGCAGCGCGCGTCCGGCAGACCTCCAGTCCTGCCGCGGCAGCTCTGACTCGTGTGAAACATATCGAGATATATCAAAAGTGACTGACTGAATCAGCAGCTGGGCATGGCTGGTGACTTAGGTTGATGGGATTTGATGAACCTCAGACTCCTTTCGTTATATCGTTGGAGGCCGTTTAGGAAGGCGCTATATACACAAGCACGAAAACCCACATGTGCATCTACTTACGGCAACCACTTTGAGCATTTTTGCAACAAGGTATCCGAAATTGCGGTGGAGACGAGCCACGCAACCCGCCGTGGCATTCCATGAGCCCTGAGCCCTCCTGGGGGAAGACTGGAAGCAGCGCTGCTGGTATGGTCTTTGTCTTGTAGACCTCCAACACCGGTCTTGGCCGAGAGATGGCTGTGCCCATTGCCCTGTCGTTTCGAAGCTGTGAAATTATGTGGCGATCATATTTTTGGATAATCTTGCAAAGTGCCAAAATTCGGTGTCACAATCCAGGCCCCTCACGGGGTCGTCCAATGGTTTGCCATGGTCCCACCGTCTGGCATAGCCAATGGGTCTGGGAGGAGCAGCCTCAACTTCAGCTCAAGAATTTGGCTCGGCAAAGGAAGAGTGAAAGAACACACAGCATACATATGGACACATGGGAAAGTAGATGGCACTGCTAGGTCATCTGCCAATCAGGCACTGTTTAAGCACAGGGCCTTGTTGACATTTCCCCCCGCTGGTCCTGGCAAAAGACACAAACAAGCAATGCTTTCTCCAAAGTGTTCCGTGCAGTTTGAACAAACTGTCAGTTGAGCTTCACTTTTCAGATGCCTTGCTTTCCAGGCTTCACGTCATACGGATCCGACATGGCATGAGAGTCCGGAAAATATATCTGTACACTTGAGGCGAGCACATCGCTTGAGGCAAAAAAATCAAAAGTCTGATTGTGCTGCGCGAAGGGTTGTAAGATGTTGTAAGTACAGCTAGGGGTTGTAAAATGTCGCACATGTATGTAAATGCGTTTCCTTGTCTGAGCAGTATGTGCGCGCATGATTTCTAATCGTGAGGACCGTGCCAAGGTCTGATCGATCCAGAAGAAGCAGGCAACCTTCCAACTTGCTGCCAAAAACACTCGTTGACGCTGGTCCGCTCGCTGAAGACTATCATCTTGATCCCTTATGAACTTTCGACATCCCTCAATGTCTTGCTCATGTTTTGCAGCTTTCACGTGGCCCGGCCATGGAAGCTCAAGCTGTGCAACACACAGGAAGCTGCCAAGCTGGAATGAGCCTTTCTGACTCCAAGTCTCCCTTGCGGCCAATTAGTTCTCAGTTCCTGCCACTTCTTCGCCTTCACGGAGCTCCTTTGAAACGCAAAGACACCAAATCTATCGGATTTTTTTCGGGAAATTTCACGCGGGACAAATAATGCAATCATGCTGCTGCTTGTGCCCGGCTCTGGGCTCTCGGCAACAAACTTCTGTATGCAGTCCTGCTTCTCTTTGCGGGTTGCGGAGCTAGCTGCTGCATATCCACAGCCTCCGAAGAAAGGCGAGCACGTTCAACGATCCAAAATCCAAATGCACAGGCCGTGCGCACCACCACATATGTGAATGCTGACCCTTCTGATCCCCAGAACGACCTCGCTCGCAAAAACTAATGTAGTTCCCTCAAGGCCCGAAGGCGTACCAAGCCCAGCGAAAAACAAGGCATAGATGCGAAGGTGGTTGATCTTGTAGCCCCTGCGGTGCCTCAAAAATGAGAATATAAAATGCGTGCAAAGACAACGCGAGCATTTTTGCTGAACATAACATGTACATTGTAGTAGGATGATGAAAAGATGAAGAAATCTTCAAGCTACAAATAGAAGACCGTGGGGCAAGAGAAGCCACGCCCCTCCTTACACTGCCAGCTTTCACAGCTAAAATTCAACTAGGTAATACGCAAAAGCCCTGCTGCAAAAGCTCTGAAGCTCAAAAAGGGGCTGCAAATTTGGCTGGGAATGTAAGCCTCGGACGGATAGAACGAATGGTGTGGCACGTTTGGGAAGACCATCTTCGAGTAGATGTCCCTGCGTAACGAATGCAAGCAAACACATAGTTAGTTGCAGCATGTTTGGACCTGAAGAGCTTGGAAAGAAGCTGATCGCAGGACGCTGCAAAAGCTCTTTGGTCTTTGCTTCAACCGAGGCACGTCCCAACTTCATCTGGACGCCCTTCGGCCCCTCCGTTTCCGTGGTCTTCAGTGCACGCACAGGTCTGGCCTCGGCACCGCGCAGTTCATGAACCGGAGCTTTGACTTTGGCCTAACAAAACAGCCCTGAAACTCAGACCAACTAGAAGATACAAAGTCCATATTTTGCGGTCTCAATCACTGCAACTTATCCTTTCACCCTTTTTCCGCAACGTCGGTAGCTTCGGGGTCTCTGCCCAAATACACTTTGGGCGCAGCGTCCAGTGCAGTTTCCAGGCAAGTTGGGGGAGGTTCCGGTGCGGGGTGGTTCGGCAAGTTTCCAGCATTTGACTTGTAAACAAACTGTGAATAAACCAAATTATGGGGTGGTCCAGCTGGTTGCAGCAGACCTGTCCTGGGTAGGGTCTGCACAAAGGTCCGGGCAAGGAGAATCATTGCCTTCACCCCATCCATTTGGAGGCGGCAAACCACCTCTGGAACACTCAAAGGCAACCGTTTCGAATTCACAGAGGACATGGCAATCCACAACCGCAAATACTGCAGTGAGGTTCATTGTAGCACTGTGGCAGCCTGCCACGGCAAGAACCGTTTTGTGAGTTGTTCAGATCCGGGCATCGCTATCTGACGGTGCCTGGTGGAGCCAGGTCAGCATCACTGAAGAAGGACGCCAGGAGGCGTCTTGTCTCTAGCCCACCTTGTGCCTGCATGTGCATGAGACCAAATGATAGACGCAAGAGGCACAGGCTCAAGGTGACAGAATTGTTTTGCATTGGCAAAGCACATGCTATGCGCAAAATATGAGGAACCAGGGGGCCCAAGGAAATCATGACATTGGCCCATTGACAATTGACAACACGCTTTCAAAGCCTACCTGACAAATAAACGGGACCGGCCTTTGATGGTGTGCCTGGCAGGACTCGTATGGTGTCACAAATCCGGACAACCGTGTCGAGTTCATGCTGGAAAGACAGGTTTCCAAGAGGGCCCACCTGACCAATTGAAAACCCACAATCTTAGGACAGGGTAAAGTTTTCGGGTCAACGTCTGGCGACACTGATCGAATAGGCTGAAACCCCAACTCTACCATGCTCAGTCCATTTCCCGGGGCACTACTCTAAACACTTGTCGAATCTTGTCGACTTGTCACGTTCGCGCTTGCGTTACAAGCGTCGGATTTTGTTTTCATCACCTTGACTTCTTCAAGGCATACCCTTCAACATCACATACAAGTAGTGCCCGGGCAAGCTGGGGGCGGAAATTTCACATTGAAACGCCTGTAGCTTAGTATGTTGCTCTAACACGTTTTCTTTCGACCCCTGTGTTACCTTAACTTTGTGTTTGCGTTACCTTAACTTTTGGGTTTGTGTCACCTTAACTTTTGGGACTTTGTGTCACGTCACCTTAAATCCCGGACTTAAGGTGGCATAAATTGGCTCATTTTGGGGTCATTTTAGAACCCCCGAAGATCCCCCACCAAACAGTGACAAAGGTAAAAGTTAAGGTGACGCAGGTAAAAAGTTAAGGTGCCACAAATAAAAAACGAAGGTGACACAAATAAAAAGTAAAGGTGACACATACAAAAAGTTGAGGCGGCACAGGGAGACGTAGGCTCTAAAAAGACCCCTCCAAAACACGGTAGAACCTGCAGCCTATCGAGCGGAGCAAAGAATGTGTCTATAGGGTGCGGGCAAGCCTCCTGTGCTTCGCAGCAGCAATCTCGACTTTTCATTCCGGTGCCATCTCCTTTCAAGGTCGGATCTTTCTCATTTCACCTGACCTCATTGCGTCGCAGCTTCTCTTGGGCAGTGCTCATTGCATCCCATTGTCACCGCGGTCTGTGTCATCCCATCTCATCTCATCTCGTCTCACGTCGTGTCTTCTCAGCTTCTTTCACCTCATCTCATCTCTCCTCTTGTCTACTCTTCTCAGGTGATCACAGCTGCTCTCATCTCTTCCAGTGTCACCTGTGATTTTCCCATCTCCTCTCAGCTCATCTGACTTCTTCTCTTTTGAACTCTTCTTCAGCTTCTCCATTCTACGCAGCTCGTCTCAACTCAGTTCTTCTCAGCTCTTCAATGCTCTTCTCATGCCAGGTCGTCTCGACTCATCCCATCTCATCTCGTCTCAGCTCTTCTCAAAATCTCCCCGCTCTTCTCAACTCTTCTCAGCTCTTCGCAGCTCATAACAGCTCATCTCATGTCTTCTCATCTCTTCTCTCCTCGTCTCACATCTTCTAAGCTTTTCTCGGCTCTTCTCACATCTTCTCAGCTCATCTCAGTTCTTCTCACCTCTTGTCAGCTCTTCTCACCTCAGCTCAGCTCTTCGCGGCTCACTCTCAGATCATCTCGAAGCCGGAAAAATCCGATCTTGAAGCTTGTTTAAAACAGATAAGGGAAAATGAAAGGCGCCAAGAACGAGAAAAACCATCAAAACCTCATCGTCGCAACTTTGGCGCAACCATTCCAAAGATTCTGCCAAGCAGTTCACATGATCGTGCCACCTCTACAAGCAGGACTGCACGTATAACGTAAGGATTCTGCAATCTCCACAAAAAGGAGCGCGCGGATACCCTAGGAATTCACATGGATCCTTCGACCTCGCCACGCAGGATTGCACGGATACCCTAGGAATCCACATGGGTCCGTCGATGTCGATAAGCAGCAGTGCACGGATTCGCTGGGAATTCGCGCGAATTCGCCGAAGGAGGGTCTCGCTTTCCGCGGTTGCGGGGCTCGAACTGGTAAATTTGTCGACAAAAAGCGCACACAGGACCCTAGCGAGAGCTCGATTTGCACTTCGACAGGCTTAAAAAACTATAAACAAATTGAAGGCGCCAGGGCATTTTGGGAGCAGCCCCGGATTTGCGCGGTCGAGTCCTCATTGTCAGCGCTGCGCGAACGTTGGTCAATTTGGCGAGACGCTCCTGCCATACGGGTTTGCAACTGGCCGTGACAAAAACGCATTTGCACCGCTGCGCGCAGGAAAGTACCAGTGATGTTGCAACGCTCCTGGCAAGCGGGGTTGCAAACGAGGTGTAACTAACGGCTGCATGACAGGTAGTTGTTGACCATAGCGCTACTCTTGTGCTATGTGGGATTGCAGCTGGAGGTTTCTAAATGCATTGTAACAAGCTGCGCGAAGAGAAGAATTCGGTTGCAGAAGCTACAGAAGAGCTAGCTGCGAGGCAGGTCAGAGCAGAAGTAGACCAGCTAAGTGGAGAGGAAGTGGCTGAGAGAAAAGGTGCCTCAGCGAAGAGGTCCCTCAGTGACGAAGTACCTCACAAGGAAAACAGCCCAGTCATCCATCCATCCATGTGCCCGTCCATCCACACATCCGTCAATCCATTCACCCATCCACCCATCCTTCAGTTCATTCGTTCATTCCTTCGTTCATTCGTTCATTCGCTGATCCATTGATTCAATGGTGCATTGATTCACTGTTTCATTGGTTCATTGGTTGATTGATTCGTTGATTCGTTGATTCACTGACTCGTTGATTGGTTGATTCGCTGATTCATTGAGTCGTTGACCCACTGATTTATTCATTCTTTGATTTTATTGACTCGTTGATTTCTTGATTACAGTTTCATTGGTTCATTGTTTCATTGACTCCTTGGGTCATTGATTCATTGCTTCGTTGCTTCATTGATTCACTGACTCCTTGCTTCATTGATTGATTGATTGATTGATTGGTTGATTGATTTGACTGATTGGTTCATTGTTTGATTCATTGATTCAGTGCTTCGTTCCTTACTTCATCGATTCACTGATTCATCGATTCGTTGGCTCGGTTCATTGATTCATTCAGTCAATTGTGCGCGGATTCTTTCGTGTCCTCTGATGGGCATCTCAGCAACCATTTGCTCATTCGTTGGTGCACCTCACTGCTTCAACCCTTCGCTGCTTCTGCATCTCTTATATACCATTTTCTTCCTGTAGTATATAATTTTAATCCTTCTTCCCGAATGTGTAGCGAAGGGATCCTGTTTTCTTTTTTGGGGCTCTGGGGGTGGTGGGCTGTTTGCGGGTCGTTTTCGTTTTGTGGTTCTCTAATCGCGTGGTCCAGCTCTCTACGGGGAAACTGAGGCAAGGTGATGTGTTGTGACGTGCCAAGGTGCATTTCGCGTGGCACGCGTGGGACGTTGTGGAGTGGAGAGTCTGAATTGTGAAAAGTGAGCGCGGCGTCTGAAGTCTGAAGTGGTGAGTGTGGAGTGTGGAGTGTGGAGTGTGAAGTGTGGAGTGTGAAGTGTGGAGTGTGAAGTGTGAAGTGTGGAGATCGAAGTGTGGAGTGGAGAGAGTGAAGTGTGAAGTGTGCAGTATGAAGTGTGGAGTGTGAAGTGTGGAGTGTGAAGTGTGCAGTGTGGAGTGTGAAAGTGTGAAGTGTGAAGTGTGAAGGGGAGTGTAAAGTGCAGAGTGTGGAGAGTGAAGTGTGATGTGTGGAATGTGGAGTGTGAAGTGCGGAGTGTGAAGTGTGGAGTGTGAAGTGTGAAGTGTGGAGTGTGAAGTGTGGAGTGCGAAGTGTGAGTGAAGTGTGGAGTGGATAGTGTGAAGTGTGGAGTGTGAAGTGTGAAGTGTGGAGTGTGGAGCGCGAAGTGTGGAGTGTGAAGTGTGAAGTGTGAAATGTGGAGTGTGAAGTGTGGAGCGCGAAGGGTGAAGTGTAAAGTGAAGTGGAATATGAAGTGGGGAGTATGCAGTGTGAAGTGTGAAGTTTGAAGTAAAGTGGAGTGTGAAGTGTGAAGTGTGGAGTGCGAAGTGTGGAGTGGAGAGTGTGCAGTGTGAAGCGTGGAGTGTGGAGTGTGAAGTGTGGAGTGTGGAGTATGAAGTGTGGAGTGGATAGTGTGAAGTGTGGAGTGTGAAGCGTGGAGTGTGGAGTGTGGAGTGCGAAGTGTGGAGTGTGAAGTGTAGAGTGTGAAGTGTGTAGTGTGGAGTGCGAAGTGTGGAGTGGAGAAGGTGAAGTGTGAAGTGTGAGGGGTGGAGTGTGAAGTGTGAAGTGTGAAGTAGTGTAAAGTGTGGAGTGTGAAGTGCGGGGTGGGAACTGTGAAGTGTGGAGTGGACAGTGTGAACTGTGAAAAGTGAGCGTGGCGTCTGAAGTGTGGAGTGGAGAGTGTGAAGTTTGGAGTGTGGAGTGTGGAGTGCGAAGTGTGGAGTGTGAAGTGTGGAGTGCGAAGTGTGAAGTGTGGAGTGTGAAGTGTGGAGTGTGAAGTGTGAAGTGCGGAATGTCAATTGTGAAGTGTGGAGTATGAAGTGTGGAGTGTGAATTGTGAAGTGTGGAGTGGACAGTGTGAATTGTGAAAAGTGAGCGAGGCATCTGAAGTGTGGAGTGGAGACTGTGACTTGTGAAGTGTGAAGTGTGTAGCGCCAGGTGTGCAGTGTGAAGTGTGGAGTGTGGAGTTTGAAGTGAAGTGTGAAGTGTGGGGTGTGGAGTGTGGAGTGTGGAAAGTGCGGGGTGTGAAGTGGCAACGATGAGTCGCATTTATTTGAAAATTTGGATCAGAGATTCATGAGTGTTCCCATGTCACGCATCACTATACTCAGACGCGCGCAGTAGGCACACGAGAGTGCCAGGATGAATTTGGAAGCAGGATCTGTTTTTTTTCTTGTTTTCTTTGTTGGGGTTCTGGGGGTGGTGGACTGTTTGCGGGTTGTTTTCGCGTCGCAGGTCTCTAATCGCGTCGTCGCGGTGTCTATGGGGAAATAAGTGAGAAAGAGTAATGGTTGTGACGTTTGAAAGTGCATTTCGCGTGGCAGGTCTGGGACTTTGTGGCCACCGAAGCAAAAGTTGCTTCGCGACTCTCTAATCGTATGGTCCCGCTCTCTATGGGGAAAGTGAAAAAGGGTGAGGTTTTGTGACGTGTGAAAGTGCGTTTCGCGTAGCAGGCGTGGGGCTTTGTGGCAGTCAGGCGAAATCTGCTTCGCGGGTCTCTAACGTTTACGTCGCCGCGCTGTCTATGAGGAAAGTGAGACAGGCTGATGTCTTGTGAAGTGTGAAGTGTGAAGTGTGAAGTGCGGAGTGTGAAGCGTGGAGATTGAAGTGCGGAGTGGAGAGTGTGAAGTGCGCAGTCTGAAGTCTGAAGTGTGAAGTGTGCGATGTGAAGTGTGAGGTGTAAAGTGCGAAGTGTGGAGTGTGGAGTGTGAAGAGCGGAGAGTGAAGCGTGAAGTGTGGAGTGTGAAGTGCGCAGTGTGACGTGTGGAGTGGAGAAAAGAAAGTGTGAAGTGTGAGGTATGGAGAGTGAAGTGTGGAGTGGAGAAAAGAAAGTGTAAAGTGTGAGGTGTGGAGAGTGAAGTGTGGAGTGTGAAGTCTGAAGTGTCGAGTGTGAAGTGTGGAGTGTGAAAGTGTGAGGTGCGGAGTGTGAAGTGGTGAGTGTGAAGTGTGAAGTGTGGAGTGTGAAGTGAGGAGTGGAGAGTGTGGGGTGGAAAGTGTGAAGTGCGAAGTGCGGAGTGAGGAGTGGAGAGTGTGGAGTGGAAAGTGTGAAGTGTGAAGTGTGAATTGCGAAGTGTGGAGTGTGACGTGTGGAGTGGAGAGTGTGTTGTGTGAAGTGTGAAGCGTGAAACGTGGAGTGTGAAGTGTGAAGTGGAGAGTGTGAAATGTGGAGTGGAGACTGCGAAGTGTGAAGTGTGCAGCGTGAAGTGAAGTGTGGAGTGTGATGTGTGGAGTGTGAAGCATGAAGTGTGGAGTGTGGAGTGGAGAGTGTGAAGTGTGCAGTGTTAAGTGCGGAGTGTGCAGTGTGGAGTGGAGAGTGTGAAGTGTGGAGTGTGGAAGGTGAAATGAAGTGTGAAGTGTGAAGTGTTAAGTGTGGAGTGTGCAGTGTGAAGTGTGAAGTGTGCTGTTTGAAGTTTTGAAGTTTGCAGTCAAGTGTGAAGTGTGGAGTGCGGTGCGTGAAGCGTGAAGTGTGAAGTGTGAATTGCAGTGTAGTACTGGGAAGTGTCTTGTACAAAGTAGTACTGGGAAGTAC
>Ga0126342_10021393_pt1 | contig 10787 bp, 16 predicted proteins | sample Cyp1metagenome_FD_92528 | JGI IMG/M metagenome (GOLD analysis project Ga0126342, IMG submission 92528) | Coral microbial communities from Lord Howe Island, Old Settlement Bay, Australia - Cyphastrea 1 metagenome | ecosystem: Host-associated > Invertebrates > Cnidaria > Coral ... | reverse complement strand
ATATATTATATATATTATATATATTATATATTATATATATATATATTATATATATATATATTATATATATATATATATTATATATTATATATATATATATATTATATATAGATAGGGCCCAGCGTCTGGTGGTCCCCCCCTTCCCCCGGAGATGGTGATGGTCCCTATATGTATATATGTAAGTTATATAATTATATGACTGCTATCTCCGATGGCTGATTTTTCCCCTCAAGAGCATGCATGTGGTGCTAGAGTGGTTCGCTGCGGATGCTGGTGTCCGTGGTGTGCTGGACTTGGGGTGCTTTCTGCTGCTCTGCAGTTCCCCTGGGGTGCCAAACTTGGGTTTGGACTTTCTCGGGGCTCCCTCTGGAATCTATCCACCCTTGGGCTCTGCTGTTCGCCCTCTTCAAGTCCAGCCCAGGCCATCTTTTCAGCGCCTGGCTCCTCCATCTCTGCTGTCTTGCATCCTGTGGGTTCAAACCTTCTCAGGTGGTGGAGAGTAGTTCTGCGATGAGCAACGAACTTGTTGCTCAGCTTGGGGCCCTCTCCAAGAAAGCCGACAGGCTGCAAAGAGAGGTGGTGGATCTCGCTGAGGCCCTGGCTGATCTACTATCAGGTGAGGAGTTCGAGCACTTCAAGTTATTTTGAGGGTCCGTGGGCCTCAAGAAGGACCCCCAAAGGTACCTGAGGAGTGCTTTCGTATTGCTGCTCGAGCTCTTCAAGGTTCTCCGGACTCCGTTGTCCAGCGTGTTCAGAAGGCATTTGAGAGTGGCCTTTGTGCACAAGTCGCCCTTACAAACGATTCCTTCTTTGACAAGCCGCTTTGTGAGTCAGAGGAGGACCTTCTGCACTGGATTGTTTGCTACAGGCATATACAACCCTTCCATCTACCGACGCCTTACTTCGAGGAAGTGCCTGAGCGTGGCCATCGCTGGTAAGAACGATTGCAATTGGCAGGGCTTTCCTTCGCTGACAGAGCTTTCCATCTTCTGCGCCGGTGCTGGGATACTTGTCCCACAGCTGGAGAGATGGACGAGCCCTTGGTGAAAGTTGCGTAGAATGGCGACCCTTTTCTACAGGGTTGGACCTTGCCCTCCCCACTTTTGAAGGAAGGGGCCACTTCATAGCAGGCCTATGCCTTGCCAATATTATCAAGACTGGGTGGGGTGCTTTTTGCGTCAGCCGTCATGCTCCTCCCCGGAAACTTGTTCTTGCATGCCATGCTTAGTGGTGGCCTGGGTCTACTTGGTCCAGTTCATGAATTTGGTGCACAATTGATGGTTGATGAGGAGACTGATATGGTGCATTGGACTCATGCGCCGCTGTCTTCTTGATGATCTAGTATTGGGTGTGGTGTATTCACTGCTACTGAATTGGAGGCAGTGGCATAGAGGGTCAGGTGACTGGGCAGGGTCCTGGTCTTACCCGCCCAGACCTGACTGGGAAGTGGCCATAGCAACAGGGCTGTGGTCTTACCCACCTTGGCCTGACAGGCTTGGGCGCCAGAAGGCAACCAGCTGGGTGGTGACTTTTTTCGCAGAGACCTTCGCCCCCCTTCTTTTTGTATGGTGATGTACTCTGCGCAATGCCGCGACCTGCAATAAGTTCGCCAGTCAGTTGATGGATGGAGACGACAGCTCATGAGAGATCTGGTTTCTATGTGGCTCGTGAGGAGCAGGCCCTATCCTCTAGCCCGTCGCCAATGAGATCCGCAGCTACTATAATAGTAGCAGAAACCACTTGGCTACCTTGGCCTCGCTGTGGTGCTCACTACGGCAGCAGTTGAAACTCGTCATGGCGCAACAGGGATCGCTCCTGTGAATTGGCTATGCTTCAGGGGGCTCGGGCAATCTTGCCTTGGCTTTGCATTTGATTTGCTGGGGGCCTATACCCCTTTTTATTTGCTTGCAAGCCTTACAGAGGGTTCAGCCTCGAAGATAATAGCTGGTCTATGTGGTCTTCCCTTCGCAGCAGACTGATGGCTGTGGGTGACATACCCACCGCCCTGGTTTTGGTATTTTCTGTGCGAGGATCCTGTGAGGTGGGCAGAGAAGGTCAGCTGGTTTTGGTCACTTTTCTACAAAGTCCTGTCCTGACTCAATTACCTGCACTTCTTACAGGAGGAGACCAAATGACAGAGCTCTTCTCGGAGGCAGACTCCTCGGGTTCTGGCCCTTCTGCGGAAGGCGTGGCCAGAGAGGAAGGATGCAGGGCGAACTTGCCTTCAGGACTTGTGTAGTGGCTTATCTTTCGTGGCTGATGGAGGAGCCGCCCCAATGGCTCTTTACTCATTGGGTGCCAAATATGTTTGCAGCGGGCAGGTCCCCTTGCTCCTTGTTCCGCCCTGCAGGGCGGGTGTGGCCCTGGGCTTTCTGGAAGAGTTTGAGCGGCTCCCCCTTTGCAAGCCAGAGTTTTGAGCCATTACCGTTGCAAGCCAATTACGAGGGCCGCGCCTCCCTCAGAGGCATATGCTGCCGCTGAAGAAACGTGATGGGTCGTAGAGCTGGTGATGAGGCCAAAACCTTTTTGAATTCGGAGTGGCTGAAGTTCGCCGGTGTGGTTTCTGCAGAGGATCGAGTTCTTTATTTGTTCAGAAGCTGATCTGGTGTTCTTCGCAAGCCTAAATTGGGTACAGTGCATTTTTGTTCTTTGGTGACTCAGAGTGTATGGAGGAGACATGCAGAGATCACGTCTTATGTTGTGCTACTTAGTCGTTGGCCTCTGAAGTCTATTAAGTCCATTACTCCTTTCCAGCTCTTCAGCCTCAATTTGGACAGTGCATTTTTGTGACTCAGAGCGTGTGGAGGAGACATGCTGAGATCAAGTCATCTGTTGTGCAGCTTTGTCGTGGCCTATGAAGTCTATTACTCCATTCCAGCTCTTCGTCGTTTTCAATCCAGTTGCTTCGGAGTCTTCTTGACGGGGGGCTCCGACACCGACCTTCTTTCCCTGTCTTGATGTTTTACAAGCGTCCACGATAGGATGCCCTCTGGATTCTCGCCGCCAGATGGCGAGTGGTACATCCCACCATACTGTTTTTTATTTGCATTGCGGTGAGTTATGGTTTGTGGCGGTCGATGGATCTTGGATGAATCTTTGAGGAGGGAGCCACCGTGAAACACCCTTGTCCAACTGCTCAGGTGGCTTCTTTGATTAGGTCGGACGGTGTGGCGGATTCTTTCGTGAGGAAGCCAGGCCGAAAAAACTGAATTTTTTGCACGTTTTTTGTGGGCTGTCGAAAAAAAATCCAGCTCAAGGAGGTGCGTCTGCAAATTTGAGAGTGGCTTGGTAGGCGTTGCGTTGGCCCTCACTACTGGGAACTTTGCAGCTATGTTCAATCTTTTTCTCTGTAGGAGCAGTATGTGGTATGCGTCTTTGAGATCCTACAGTTGGCTCTCAAGTGGCCCTATCATGGCCTACACTCATCCTTTTTGCCTTCTGTGGTCTGTGGGCTTGATAACGGGCAATACTCCAGGCGCTGGATTTACCGGCCTGTACCGGCCGAGCCTCTATCTGAGGGTAGTATACCTCCTCAGACTGTTCGATAGCCATTGGCCAGTCGTTTATTGGTGGAGGTCTCTGATTGCTACGCAACCGCGGCAATGCTTTTTTGGTCGGCGGCAAGCCTCGCCCTACGTGTACCTCCCTTTTGGCCAAACTGGGTGCTGCATTTTTTGGTTCAGATTTCAATTTCCATCGCATGACGTCGATAGTCTGAGTATATGCAGGCTTGGCCGCGCGGGGGCAACATTTTGCATCAGCGGCACACACGCAGTGGCATTTGAGTTATTGTTTGCTGGAGGAGAGAATCGTCTGGTGCTTCTCTGTGCCTGCGGGGCGTGATGTGGTGTACCTCCTTGGCCAGGTTCTATGCATTGCAACCACCGTAGTGCCCGTGACCTTAGGCAACAAGAACAGCGCACAGTCATGTGTTTAGCAAGATATAGGAGGTGGGTGTCCTTTTCATCCTCTACCACTTGGCCGGGGTTGTTTCTTTCGTCACTGTATGCTGCATTTCTCTGTGCTGTTTAGAGCGATTGGCTTCTTCTGGCTGGGATCTGGGAAACCTAGACCATTTTACACAGGGGCGTTGTTTGCTTAGAGTTCCGCTGTGAGGGATCTCTCTACACAAGAATACAGTTTTACTGGGTGCGGCAGTATAGGGGCCGCTCCTCGTGGACTCTTCTGCTTCCGAGGCGGTCTTGGAGCAGTGGCTTGAGCCGGGGGAGCAAAGTGCCTCTACTTGCGTGCAGACGAGGCTATCTCCATTGCTCTTCAATGAGAAGCAGTTGCATAGCTGTTCAGAGCTGCATCTTTGTGTCTGGAGAAGCATTTGCGTCCCTCCTCTGGACATTGGCATCTCTCGAGTATGACTTTATGGCTCATGCAGTGGAGTGGATACCCTACTTTTTGGCCGAGAAGGATGAGGGTTCACTTACAGAAGCCTTTGCCACCTACGTGATGGTTTTTTGGGGAGCTACAGCCGTAGCAGCTGCAATTCACCTGACTTGCCGTTTTGCCCCGTCACGCTGGAACACATCAAGTAACCCGGCTAGAGACACTGAGATCCGTCCAATTTACGGTTCTTTTGGCATGGAGGAATGGGATGTTGACGGCCCCTCCCCCATTTTTCTTTTGTCACTGCTGCTGAAAACAGGAGATGGGCCGCGTTTTGCTTTGCGCATGCTAGGATCAGCTACTTTGCATTTCCATGACGGGTGATTTTTTCGTCAGTCAATTCTCCTGCTTTGCAGGCGAGTGGTAATGCAGGCCAGCAGTTTGATTTTGATGCAAACCTCAGTTTTCCAAGTAAAAGGCCTTTGGTCGATTTTCAGTATTCCCAGCTCCAACATTTTCGTGCTTCGCTCCATCAAGCCTTTCCCGGCATGTGCCTTGCTCTCTGTTGTGGTTTTTCATCATGCATCAGCCTTCTCCTTCTCTCTCTGGATTACTGGTGTCTGTTGCCGGGTGCGTGCCTTGGGTGCTCCCCTAACCTCGGTGCTGTGGATTTCCGTCGGTGGTTTTGCCTGCTGTAGTCGGGGGGTAGAGCCATGCCAATATGTCCTTGCACCCCTGGGGAGAAGTCAATGGCTACATAGAGGATTTTGAGATTGCCAGTCCCTTGGAAGACCGGTACAGCTTGCATCCCAGCACAGAAGTGAGAAGCTGCTGGAAAAAATCTTTATCAGGAGCACATTTCTAGGGCTGGACCTGCTTGGCATGCTTGGATGTCATCAGCAGTCCTTTGGTGACATAGACCTGGTGTTGGTGCGCTTTGGAAGAGCTGGTATGACTGTGGGAAGAACTGCGCAAGTATGCTGAATCGATAACTGCTGTAACAAACTGGCGCCCTGCTCTCCGCAGACTCCTGAAGGGGCATGTGATTTTGGCTATTTTTGGAATCGGCATGAACCTTCATGCCATTCAGTTGCCATGCTGGGCTCTGTTGCATTGGCCATTTCCACCTCCATCACTTGGGGGTGGGATCATTTTGCAGGCGTGATCGCCTTGATTGGGCTAGGCAACCACGGGCTGGAGAGCTGCGAGCGGCGATCCGTGCCGACCTATTTTTACCTTCTGATGGAGACATGACTTTACCCTGTGGCTTGCTATCTACAAGGTACCCTAAGACTTGATTCTCAGCTGCAAGGCGCTGTTTGTCAAGAAAGACCTGCCTCATATGGTGCGATTCCTAGAGATGTTTTGGGACCTTTGGAATACATCAGAAGCTATGGCCGATGAGTGGCAATTTCCTGCATTACAGATTTTGCCAAATCTTGATGGAATTGCCGCTGTCTCCAATCACTGGTGCACAACCTTTGGAACTGGCTTCAATCAGAGCTGACACAGAAACATGCCTTGATCAAAACACTGGAGAAAGGTGTTCTACTCCAGCGTAGAGGGAGATGGGCAAATAGGATGATTATGGACATTTTGTCCAGGAAGAAGGTGCTTCCGTGTACCTCAAAAAAGTTTCAGGTAAGGCAGGGTGACTGTCTTCACTGTTGCCAACTCCTTTACTGGGGTAGTTTGCAAAGCAGAAACTTTTCTTCGTGCCAATTTTCCCCTTCGGGCTTGGCATGTACTCTCCCAAGTGTAAAAGAGACGAACGTTACGGATGGAAGTTTTGGGAAGATTTCTCTGGTGGATGGTGCTCAACATGCTGCAGAGCCATACAATCTCCAGCGCTGCAAAGAGACGCGCGTGGATAAAAGCAATGCAGCCTGCTCCTTCTCACCACCAGCTTTTGACAACGCGCAGCACTGGACAGAAAACAGATGCTTGAGGTGATATATATATATATAAGTATATATGTAAGTAGTATATATATATACGTATGCGTGTGTATACGTATGTAGTATGTATATGTGCAAATGTATACAGTATGTATATGTACGTGTCTATGCATATGTGTATGTATCCCTTCCCTCGCTGTGGATGTGGGTGGGGGGTGGGAGGGTGGGGGAGGTAACCCCCATATCATATGTGGGGGAGGGGGGGCGTGAACACAAGACACAGGACCACATATATATATATATACACACATAAATATATATATATTTTCATATACACATATATATATATATATTTGTACATAAATACACACACATATATATATGCATATATATATATACATAAATACATAAATACATACATATTATATATATATATATACATATATATATATGTATGCATAATCATCCTCACCCTTACGTAAGGCAACATTCTTGAGCATGTCCACACCAACACTAACCTACAGTTGCCATGAAACCGTCCCCTTAAGCCAAGGGACGCTTGAAAAATTGTTCCTGAGTTGCCATCATCTCTAACTTTCACGCATGATGCCCACGCAGTACCCAGGACAGGCTTTGCTGGTTCCGATTTCCTGCTAGCCAATGACAAGGGTATCAGTGCAGGTCAGAGCTGCGCAGATGGCAGTTGCCTGCTTTACAATTTTTTTGCCTGGAGAGATTTTCGTAGATTTTCCATGCATGCAAGCTGACACCGCAAGCTTTGATTCCGTTGATTCCCTTTTGAAAATGAGACTTTGAAATGCTGAGTGAATTGTGGCCTGTGCATCTTGAGGGATGTTCAGGTTTTGCCAGATCCATTCTGCACGAGAGCCCAGGTTGTGTAAGCCGGCTCGTCCAATGCTTTTTCCAGTGGATCTTTTGCACAACTTGTGTCACCATTGTCAGTGGTGGAGTTGCAGAAAGAGTCAAGACAGGCGCGATTTTGGTAGGAAGAGTAATTTTAAAGCTAGTGCTCTCACATTGTGCAAATTGAAGAAACCTATTTGATGCGATGGTGCTAGGGCGCGACCACCCTACGGTTTCGGAGGAACAGTGTTGTGTAACTTTTGAGTTTATAGCCTGCAAAAATTGGATAGGGAAATACACTCAATACTCAGAGTTTCTTTAAAAGTGCTCGGATCTACCACTAATTTTGTTGACCCACATCCTTGTCGAGCCTTTGTCGAGCAAGGCAGCTATATGTGGTATTCCTTGCTGATGACATCCATCATCTACCCCTGTGTGGTAGCATGGACCTGGGGTGGTGGTTGGCTTTCCACCTTTCAAAGCACGGCTGACTTTGGCTGAACTAACAATGGACAGTGATGCCAGTGACGCCGTGTCATTCAAAGAACATCTTTGACAACCTGCATTCAAACGAGCAAGGCAGCAGGTCTGTCTTTTGCTCGGATAGTAGCATGCGTGACATGGTGCTTGAGAGAGCAAAGACTGCTGTAGTTGATGGTGTTAAAAAAAAACCAAAAAAGACGCTGGTGTGACTGGTGTGAATGCTTATTAGATTTCTCCACAACAATCAACAGTGTCAGCACGCAAGAACACTCCGAAATACTAGGTTTTTGTCGATCAGGTAACAACCAGTTACCATCAACACAGCGCCAGCAAACGCGAAAAAAACACACACACAACCCTGTAGTGAATGGCCAAGTTTTGGGGAGGTGGGAAAATGGCACCCTCGGCCAGCGTTTGCACCCTGGGCTTTACAGATAAGTAGGTTCAAAACCCACTTACGTCATCACATGCATTCACCACCGTTGGTTGTGGACACGGGACTTCCGCTTTGTCATTGGTTAACGCTGATATCTTGTCTCTCTCAGAGGCCTCTCAGAGGCCTCTCACCTGAACATATCCTGCACGGGGCTGTTCTGAGCCCAAGGTGTTGGATTCACAGACTTCGCTGGATCCATGGTGGTCCACATGACCGGTGGCATTGGTGCTTTGAGCGGAGTTATTGTTTTGGGGCCTCGGAAAGGTCGTTTTGAGGATCCAAAAGCCTTTGAGCCACACAGCTTGCCTCTAGTTGTGTTGGGAACGCTGATCTTGTGGCCACTTGGACTCAATCTCGGCTCCTGTATCATTCTGTGTACAAGGACGTCACACGTCATTGAAGAGTTTAGCTCCAAATCCGAAAATTGGAACATTTGAAACCCTTGCCCTTGGCCCTTGCCCTTGGCTGCCAAGGTTTGGCTGGCTGGGATTCAACGCTGGCTCGACCTTATCACTTCACAGCAAGGATTCTGCTGCACTAGCCGCCCAAGTGGCAATGAACACTGTTCTGGCAGGAGAGAGGGAACAATGTGGATGCTATTAGGATGTTGGATGAGCCGCCAAAGAATACTTTGGAGAAGAGCCAAATGATAAGTCCAGGTCCAAGTTCTTGGATCTTGATCGGATCTTCAGTTAGAGTCTTCAAAAAGTACAATCTGTTGCAATAGGATTTGCATCCTTTGCAATCTGCAGTACGTTGCGCTTCTCTCTGACTTCGAAGTAATTTGCATGAAGACTCTGGAGGATCCTCTGGTGGCCTCACCGTCTTCCTGCTTCGTTTAGTAGCTTTGGCAAAGTTGGCAAAGTCTTGTGTCAAAGCTACAGGAACAAGGCCGCAGCCGCCACTCTTGGCCTATGGGGCACTATGGGCCGTAAGCAACTCTAGACCACTATAGGGCACTCTAGGCCACTTTGCACCACTCTAGGTGATTTTAGGCGACTGTAGGCACTATAGGCCACTTTAGGCTTCTATAGGCCACTACACACACACAACAGGCCACTCTTGACTCGTAGGCCATTGTAGGCAAATCTAGGCTACTCTAGGTCCACTCTAATTATCGGCCACTATAGTCACTCATGGAATCCAATTGCGCGGTCAGACATACCAGAGGCATGAGGGAACTCACACCGCTGCAGGGACACAAAGGCCATGCTCTTCTCACTGCAATGTAGCCGTGAAGGATTATGCAGCACTGGGCACTGCGAATCTTTATCTCCTCATTGAAGGGAGTGTGCAAACAGACCAGTGGTGCCAGTGGAATATCACGGAAAAGTCCAGCTTGCTTCTTTGCCGATTTTCATCAATCTGCAGGTGACTGCAGGAGGTTCAAGGCCATTGCAAACAACCAAGGTAATATCGAGAAAATATGATGTGTGCGGCTTGTGCAATGGCATCTTGGCTCCTCGGCTGAATGAACTCACTTTGCTGTACTTGCAATTACGAGCAAGCTAACAGGAAAACAAACAATCAAAGGGGGGGTAATGAAGAAAAACAAAGAAGAACACACGGTTTTTTTAAATCACGACTTGTGGAAATTTACCAAGCCAAGTCCGGGGAAATTACGGCATCAGAAAAAACTTGTCCCCAGCTGGATATTGCGTCACTTTGAGCTGGAGTATTTGACTGAGTCCACACGCCAGAGATTTTAACACATGAATTTTCAGCCAGAAGAGAAGGGTCCTTGTATGTTCTTGTGGTAGATTCACGCTGCTGCCTCCATTTCATGGAAGCAGTCCTTGTATGCCCCCCTAAGGCTGGCTTGGTCTCAATAACTGCTGGATGTGGAAACATGACTTGCTCCAGTGCCATTCTTGCGTGCTTCATTGGCGGGTGCGTCTGCAAACATTTGCTTCAGCCGTAATTTTTTGTTCGAAGCCAGGTTTGTCATATTGTGTATCCTTCCCGAGGCAATATCTTTTTCTGCTGCTTTGCGGGCCCATTCCTTTTGAACAAACAATTGTCAATCGTTCAGAGTGATTGAAACTGTACGCTTGCCGGTTTAACAATGCTGAGAAGGTGATATACATTGATCAGCCTTTTCCAAATCTGTTGAGCTGGCATGGCCGGATCTGGGAAATCACAGGAAAGCCTCAGAGGCGAGAAGAACAGTTAACGGTTGATCGTGAAATATCGTGAACTAGGAGAGATCCCAGTGAGAGAATTGAGAACTCGGCAGAACTCGTACGGAGGATGGTGCCTTCGCTGCCTTCTCTTATTTCCTACATGTTTTCCTACATGGTCTACATGTGTTTTGCTTGTCCATCAAGCAATTCAGATAATTCAGTGATTTTAAATATGTCAAGGTCTACCAAGCATTTTCCATGCTCCTGATCAAGTTCCAGACCCTTGCCTGCAAGCAGGATAATTTGGCTCCATCAACGACAATACTGTTGCCCTTGCAGCAATGTCTTGTATGATGGTACATATGCACACATACATGCCATACAGATACATGCATACATCTTTCTCCATACCAGTAATACCGCACAAGGCGGTGGCGTTTCAAAAATAGGAAACCTATAGGAGAGGTTGGTTGTTGTGAATCACGGATGGCAGAGCGAATCCACTGATGGACCGACACGTGGTTGGAGTTGTGTTTCTTGGAGTGGTTGCAATGGTTGCAGTGGTCACCTTACCACAACTGCTGGATGTAGTGTGGTGTAGCGCAGTTGCAGTTGTAGTTGCAGTTGTAGCTGTAGTTGTAGTGT
>Ga0126342_10021392_pt1 | contig 10788 bp, 9 predicted proteins | sample Cyp1metagenome_FD_92528 | JGI IMG/M metagenome (GOLD analysis project Ga0126342, IMG submission 92528) | Coral microbial communities from Lord Howe Island, Old Settlement Bay, Australia - Cyphastrea 1 metagenome | ecosystem: Host-associated > Invertebrates > Cnidaria > Coral ... | reverse complement strand
GCCATTTTTGAATTCCGCCCTCTCTCAGTTACCTTTGGTTTTACATTTTAGATTGAAAATCGCATCATTAAACCATAAAACCATAAAGTAGTAAAATATAAAGTTGGCAATTTTTTCAAAAAATCAAAGAGCTTTTTTGAAGAAAATTGAGCTTTACGATTTTATGGCTTTACGCTGCCCCTTGGTGCAATCTAAAAAAATAGGTCTGGGAAAGCTTTTTAGCATTGTGGTGCACAGCACCAGCGTACCGCAACTGCAACTACTGTATGCTAGCCCTGCCCTCACAGAATGGTAGCCGTTAGTTTCACCCCAGAGAATGTGCTTTGCCCCAGGGACTGAGTCCGCTTGGTAAAGAAAAGCAGACAATTGAGAATCTCTCCACTGCGTACATCTTGCTTCGTCTGGGTCAATATGCACTAATGATGTGGCATTATGTGTTGATTGTGCTGACAGCTTTAAGTATTCGTTTTCTGTTTGTTGGACCTCTCCGCATCGTGGCTTGTCATGTTTCCGTAGCTCAAGCTGACGTATAGGGTAGTTGTAACGAATGGCGAAAGTTTGTACCCAGAGACAGGGTGCAGCTTTTCTGCCACCTGACGCGCTAGGTCGGGCACCGTATGCCCCAGCGGTCCACACTACAGGTTTCCAGATGATCTGGACCATGTGTGTGCTGTCGAGTCGCACAGCAAGGATTGGCGGTGGCACCTCTGTGGGAGGCAGACTCACATTGGCGCAGCGGTAAGGTAAAACAATGTCCAAGGTGCAGCCTTTCCATCGCACTTTTTGCATCATGGGCTTCCATGTTTTGTTGAAATGGTAAAACAGAAAATGAATAGGACAGCAAAATTTTTTGGCTGATGGATGAGCCAGTAATCAGCACCTATGAGTGACTCCTGCAATCATCACCTCGCTGACGGTGAAATATTCTAGAGCACACATAGCTGCATCGATGTCCGCCTTCCGTGGTGCAGGATTGGACTAGGTGAGTTTGTAGCGTGACGATGCATCTTCACGGAAGAGCACATCTCAGTGTGAGAGTTCTGTGGCGGTTAGTCTTGGTTGTGTGCGATTTCTCCTGGTGGTGTTTTGTTTTGGTTTGTTGTTGATTTTTGTTTTTGGCGGTTTGATTAAAGGAGAAGTCACTTACTTTGTTGCACCTCTTTGGCGCACCCAGTGCAAAAAATGAGCCAGTAATCAGCACTTGACTTCTAAAACCACTGAAGCAACGGAGCAAAATTCTCCACATGGGAAAAAATTATCCATGAGGAGATCGGTCTGTGACGCACAACAGGGTTCATGACCACTTGTCTCTTGCTCTGGAGAGTATGAATTATGAAAATAGCGAGGAAAAACAAAATGAAGGAGAGACCGTGGTCTCCCGGCGCGCTTCTGGCGGCCTCTGCGAGCTTTAGCTGCAAGGAAAAAAGAGTTGATGTGCCTAGAAAGAGAATTTTGTCTCGGTCTCTCAGATTGAAGTGAAGAGAACTTGATGGAAAAGCAAAGACTTGCGTTCCAACCACAGAGCACATTCCTTTATCGACAGTTGCTTTGAAACCCGTGAGAACAGTAAATGGAATACCACGGCCCCTTCAGAACAGAATGACAAGGAGTGTACATTCCAGCAAAAGGAGATAGTGAAAGGTAGGAGATGATGTGGAAGAAATATCCCCCACTCTTCACTCCAGCTTGGAGTTGAATGTGAAGAATCGAGAATCCAGAACATTGTGCGTGGAGAAGATGTCGATGAAGTAGAAAATTGGCTAGAGTTGCAAACAGGAGCAGGATGCGTATATATTCGAAAAGGAATCGCTTTGAGACCAAGACAGAGATGGTTGAATTGGTACAGGGTCCAGACCTCGGATGAAGCAGCAAATGTTCGAGGCTTGGCCCACAGCCCTGAGGAAGGAGATGAACACGACAAATCCAGAATATCGTGGTAGGACAAAATTTCGACAAAGAAACAGTTGACTGGAACAACAAGCAGGAACTGGATACGACCCAGAAGCTGCCGCCAAAAGGTAGCCCAAGGAGAAGATTAATGCTGCTTGAATTGAATGGCATGGGAAGCGTCCATGGCAGCGAAGATCTTGATTGGATTTATTTGAAAAAACAGGGGCTTGCGAAAGAGCTAAAGGCCAGCTAAAACTGGTGCCCAATTATATGTATATATATATATACATATATAATAGATATTATTATATTTAATCACATGAAATTATATACAATTATTTCAATACATCAATATAAAATTACAAAAATGTATCGAAATAATGATATGATATACATATATACATATATATATATATTCACATAGTTGCCTTTATTTTAATTTCAAACATGCTCAACAGTCGGGGTTGTGCGGGCATTGCGTTTTATGTGTGGGAGTTTTGAAAGGTTCACGCAGCGCCCCGCTCGACATGTGGTGTTTGTGGCGGTATCCATGCTTGGAATGGTTACCTTCCAGCAGGTGTTGCGACGTGGGATTTTGCTGGATGTGGAAATGCGTGTCAGAAACAGTTGATATTGCTTTATCCCGGCAAAACATCCCAAACAGTGTTGGGGAGGGCATCAGCTGACGAAAGCTTTGCCCAGAACCTCGGTGATCATACCAGGACCTCAGTAACGCTTTCTTTCTAGAGGATCATACTAGATCGTGCTCCAAGAACCTCTTCAGAACATCCCACATACAAGCACCACCAATACAAGGCATCTTCAAGACCTTCATGCAAGGACCTTTTGGAGGACCGCACCACGATCTCCACAAGATCTTCTCACAAGGATCTCTGCAAGATCTTGGTCCAGGTCTTCATAGAGTCATAGAGGGACCTTCCAGGGAGAGGATCTTACCAGATCTTCTTGCAAGTAACCTTTGTATGAGCGCCCAGGAAAATCTTTCAGACCAACAGCCCCGATAATGATAGGTAATGATACAGGCATGACGCAGGGATGTTAGAGGATTTTGCAAATATCCCCACAAGATCTTCCCACAAGGACCTCCACAAGATCTTGGTCGGGATCTTTATACAATGACCTCTAAGAGTGCGTTAAGAGCCTCTCGCAAGATCAGCGTAGACGGATTCTCTACAGAACTGAAAAGTTTTCGCCGCCAGGATCTTTCAAAACCAGTTAGCATGAGCACACTGCCGCAATGAGAGCGACGCAGCACACACACATACAAAACAAGGAGAGGGTTGCGTGAGGTGGCAACAGGGTTGCGGAGGGACATCAAAACAGTGGCCATGCCGCAACGAGAACGATCCAACATGCATGCGGAAACATGTTCGATTTCTCTATTACTGCGCGTGCCACGAAACATGAAAATAGAAAACGTGAAAAATGATGTTTTACCTATAAGTTTCAGTTTCTGAGTTTCTCTTTTGTCGAGGCCTCCAAAGTACTGCGCCTGCCACGAAAAATGAACTTGATGCATAAACAGTCTTGCAGGTGCCTGCCCGCCAAATGACAACCAAGTGCCAGAAAAAGAGGACAATCTCAGAAATGGATTGTTTTTAAAACATTGTTCAAATTCGTCAAATTTTGATAAAAATGATTTCCGATACCACCGCGCATTTCGACTTTAGCAAGGTGCAGGAAGTGTTGCGCCTGGCACGCAGATGAAACATGTTTGGTGTCGCGCGCCTGCCATTCAAAAGGGGTTTTTGACTTTCGAAACGTGACGAATCTCTTGTGCTTGCTTCGAAAGACGCGCGTAGCTCCAAAAACGGACACGGCACGCAGGCGAGAACGCACCTCTGCAAGACAGGTTTCCACGCCACCATTTCATGCGAGACTTGCTTCGGAAACGGAAAGTGGAGGGACCTTTGTGCTGTAACGGCCCCCGGAAAAAGAGAGCACGTATGCGACCACCTTGGATCCATACCAGGCCAAAACATGTAGTTATATACGCTTGCACTTACCGTGAGAACCCAGAATGTGAACACTCTTTGGTGAAAATGTGTCGTGTTCCAAAACGCAACTCGGGCACACGTGGTTTTGATTCCTGGAGCTGGAACATAAAAATGAGCAGGGTTGCTAGGTGCAAAACTGCCTGCAAGAAGGTTCCCAGATTGGTTCAATGTGCGATGTTCCACGACTCATTCATTTAAGACAATTAGGTGTGTATGTATATATTATCATTACTATAACTTTTGTGATGGTGCATGTTCTGCTTATTATTTTGGTTGGTCAATAGTGCCCGACGCGTGTCCACAATTTATGTTGGTACCTTGTTTATTTAATTATGCCGTTAAATTTTTTTTTGCAAATGCTTTGAACATTTCTCATGTGTTTTCTGAAACCATTGAACCACAAAATCCAAGTTTCTGAACTTTTGACAGCCAGACAAAGCCGATGTTTAACATCGTTTCTTGACATTGCACAACTTGGCATTTGCAATATCCTACCGTCCATGTTGGGAATTCTGGCTCAGCCTTTCCAATTTCTGGAAAGGAATTTAGGATCCAAGCAACGAAGTTTGAGTTGCTTGTCTGCACTTCGTTTTTCCCCTTGTTCAGCCGCACTTTTACAGTGATGACAGTGATGTTTATTTTCTTTGCCGTTTTGAGTGCGCGAGGCTGAAACAGCCATGATGTTTCTGAACTTTGTTGCCGCCTTAGAGAATGCAAAAACAAACAATCAAAATAAAGGGAACAATGGGGATTTAATCGATTGTTGGTAATGGGGATAAATAGGCGGATGCAGTGGGTTAAAAAAACAACAATACGATATTTGGGGGTGTCCGAAATTGGGGTATGCGCCCCCAAATGGCCACTTACTGTACGGGCGAATGATGATAATCCATTGGATTTAGGCGTACCCAATTTTCAGACACACGCATATCAATATTGGCAGGAATTGAATAGTTTGCGACCACGTTTACATGTTGAACCGAAGGATGCTGATTACTCTTTCGGAACATGTGTTTGTGAAAATTTGGCGACTATAGGATGCTGGATGCTGTGGTTTCAATTTGTGAGTGCTTCTTTCTGGAAAGGCAACCATAATTATTGGTTGGATGATTTCTGCAGATGTGGGTTTGCCGGAACCAATTCCAGTGGATCATCATCCGTTTTTCCATTCTCTGAAGATACTGTAGTCAATGTAATCTCCAAATTCCAGCTGATTATCACCATTTTTCCATTTTTCCAGCTGATTATTCATGATTTTTCCACATTTTCTCAAGAAGGGTGAAAAAAACGAGAGGATTCGCTTGGTTGTACCAAGATTCTGGGCCTGGCTGTGGCCAGTGCCAGCAATGTGGGAGAGATGGCTGAGATGGGGGCGAACCCCATCAGGACAGGACATCAGTCAGGATTTGGAAGGATTTTTGGCAGTGATCGCAACCCTGGTTGATTGGTTAAGATTTAAGATAATGTATATATATATATATTGTAAACTACCTGGCTTATTGGCGATCATTTTCAGTATTTAAAGGAAGGATCGAGGGGTTTGAACACAGTTCCATTTGGATCAATAGGTGTATCCAGCAGTTTTATGTCCTATTTTCAGACAAAAAACATGACAGATCCATATTTTTGCGTTCAGCTTGCCCAGTTTCAACATTTGCAAACTTTCCAGTCGCAGCAGGAAAGTCGTCACCATGATGCAAAAGATGCTGCTTGGCAGGGACTGGGTGGGATGAACACGCATCCAGGTGAGTCTGCGCTTTTGGGTGCGATACTTTTTGAATCTTGAGTGTTTCTAATCTGAGGTCAGAGAAAATTGAAGAAGAAGGTGAGGCAGAGAAAGATCTTTACGTCGCTTGGTTGCCGTTGACGTGACACTTTCCAATCAAACAACCCAGCTATGTTGGCAGAAGGGCAGGTAGATTCGAAGCCGGACCCTGTGTGAAAAACCATCACGGCACACAACCCTCCTGGGCCGAGGAGAAATTTCTGTGCCACTGCAAATCGGAGCTGGCGGACTTCAATAAGGCCACGGACGGGGCAACTGGTCTTTTGGACAGAAACTTTGCAACAAAAAAACCCACGGAAATCTCGGCATGGAAAGCCATCGCCAGGGCAAAGCGTCCTTTGAAGCTGTGGGGAGTCTCAGATCGGCAGGTGAGGGATGGGGTCTTGGACCATGGTGGCACTTGGAATGGGAAATGGATGGTTTAAGTCCAAAAATTCTTCCAGATCAAAACCTACAAATACGATTTTTAGGTTGCGATTTGATGCTTCACCTTTTTCTTGACCCGCCCTTTTTTTTGGATCTCAAATTTTGCTGGATCTCAACCAGCGGCTTTGAGGCCGTCCCGAAGCTTGAATCCGACATCTCATCAGTCGCCTGGCCGAATCAAAGAAGATATACATTGAATTACATTGATATAGTTGATATATATATGGATAGATATGGTAACACCCCAAACAAATAAAAATTACAAAATCCACTATTTCATTTTTTGTTCGCATTTTTTTGTGGATTGATAGAAACCTTGTGAACATGGTGATGACGAACAACATGCAGATACTTGGCCGATGGACACTGTGAAATCAACAACTGAATAGTAGGATTCAAACTAGAACAAATGGGCTACAGGCTAAACATGTTTTGTGTTTTTGTAGCATTGGCATTGAAATGACCAACTCCTTGCCATGGGTGTTAGCCCATAGTTGTATCATACAACTTGTGCTCACCTTCAAAGAGCAAGACAATGCAGTTGTCTCCGTCCAAAGATTCTTAAGGTTGCATGCAGCAAGTGTCTATTTGTGGTTCTAGGTCGTCATCAGATGAGAGAACTAGGCTTCGAATAGCACTGCGACTGGCTGAAACTAGCCTTGTGAGCTCCTCACTCCGCTACATGACGGTCAGTGAAATGGGGTGTGGCCCAACTTTATCAGCAAACTTTCCCAACCATTCTAGTAGAAACTACAATCCATCATATATACTCAATATACTTAGCTGATTTTCTCATTGAATCCTTGATTATTCCCATTCCTATTGTCGACCGCATGCCTTCCCTTAAGCTGCGCTGGAACTAAGACCGAAGCACAGATTTCCCAGCTTCAGCAGGAGATCGAGGTGAGATGTCGAGATGCTGGGGTCGTTTCAGCCGTTTGAATGCTGGAAAGTGGAATATGATAATATAACAACATATAGATAACATATATTTAGCTATGATATTATAATCATACTATAGAATAAGTGTTATAACATATAAGTATCATCTACTTCCTTAGCTGAAATCCTTTCGGTGGATCCGGCGGTTCCATGCAGCTTGCGAGGTGAAGAAGGCTGATGAGGTTGCCACAAAGGATTCCATGCAGCGTGCCACCGTGGAGAGAGAGAAGGTGCGGAGATTTGATGCACCCAGAATTGGGTACCCTCTGGTAAACTAACATAGCTATTGAAAATTGCCATTTATAGTTGATTTTCTCATTCAAAATGGTGATTGTCCATAGTAAACTGTTAGTTTACCAGAGGGTACCATTGTGGATCTGAAAAACCGCTGGTCAGTTGGGTAAAGTGGGGCGCCCCGAAACCGCTCAAGGAGCACGAGGTTTACGTGGACGATGTGTCGGAGCTCAAGGTACTGAGCTGGTTCTGCCCTGGAATTTGTTCGTTGGAACATTTATTTCCTTTTTTTTAAAACATATATATATATATACACATTATATATATAGATGGGAAATAGTATGAAATAATGTTTTCTTACATTTCTTTCAGATATAAACATGAGGTTTTTCTGTCATTCTTCTCTTGCTTTCTGCGATTGAACCTGGAGCCAAAGTTGCCAAGCTTTTGTCCAAATACAGCAACAGAAAATGGTCGACCAAAACCGGGCAAATGATGGTTTCTATTGGTTGTGATCCATCGTTTTGATGTGAATGATGCAGATTTGTTTTGTTTTGTTTCTCACAGCGAGCCTCTTTGATCATAGGAAATTCCATGTTGATCCTGTGGAGGCTGACATCGGCGTGATCTCTGAAGCCATCCCTGCATTGGAGCAGGTGTGGGCTGATATCAACCCCCAAGAATGGATCATATCCAATCTCCAATCAAGAAACATAAGTATCATGTGAGTCAATTCAGAAGTGGAGGATTGGATTGATTGGATGCAAAAAAAATCACCAGCCATTTGTGGGCCCTTGGTACACCAAAGACTTGACCCTAGCTCCAAGTGCAGCCCTGGAGCCCTGGCCAGCGCAGGCTGGTGCCTTTGTCCAGACAGGCAGCCAGTCTGGGCTGGGCCTGTCTCAGAAGCAGGTGCCGGGGGCGAGATGTTGATCTGGGGGTTTCCTGATTGGTTTCCCGAAAACAAGAATCACCAGCAAGCTGGATGATGACTTGGGATTTTGAGACTCCCTTACAAACAAAGAGAAAACCTAACAGAAGGTAACAGAACATGACAGAAAATCACAGAACGATGATCCATGGACAGGTGGAGCGCTTGCAGCAGGTGATGTCCAAGAGCAAGAGCGCCACGGGGCCCAGGGGTCGGATGTTACGGGACCCTTGGAGGACACTTTTTATTGGAAATCTTGCTATTTGAACAGTAACAATTTGATTTTGTGGTAGAAGCTTGGGATTTAGAGACCTCGAAGGATTACGCTATCAGCCTGTTGTCTCAGAGTTGGAAGTATGAGTACTTAGTCAGATGGCGTCCGGAAGTGGTTCATGAAATTTCTCTGATGGGCAAGGTGTGATGATCTCTCAAATAATGCATGCTATATTCACTCTATTCCAGTTGTATTCGTATCCAATGATAGCTGGAGTTGTATTTGTAGCGAATGATAGCTGGAATAACATATCACATTACACCTGCAGCTTTCCTCATTGAAACAATTTATAGCGCAGGTTTATTCCATTTTGACTGGGCAAAATCCTCTTTACGAGATACATCTAATGTGGTAAACCGCATAATAAACCATCCGCAAAATTACAATTTTTATAAGTGCTATAAACCATCCCCAAAAACCATCCCCAAATGGTTGGTTTATGGCATTTGGTATACTACATCTACCAATATCTACCATATGTCCTACTTAACTTGCTGAGGCCACTGAGAGCCAGCGCCAAAGCATGGCCTCCTTCCTTGCCGGGAAGTCTGAGGCGATGCCCAATCCCCTACTGTTTTATGATGAACACTGCGATTTATGTTGAGGTATCCCCATTAGTAAAAACATGTAAAAACAATTTTTGGGTGATGCTAAAGTCAATTAGATTCTATTAGATAATAACAATTTTTGGGTGATGCTAAAGTCAATTAGATAATCAAAGGATAATAAAAGGTGGTTTTGCACCTGCCCAATTGCGTAATATTGGGATTGGGATGATCTGGGAATCCTGGCCTCTACAGGAGTGCCTTGTGCATGAAGGCAACAAAAGCGACCCTGCTGAGATGTTTTGGATCTGGGTCTGTTTTAGAATTCAATATGGGCACGCCAAAGGCCCACGTTATTTTTTTTCCACATGAACCAGGATCATTTTCCCCATGGATTCAACGGGTGAGGTTTGGGGCTTCCCATCCTCCATGGTTGCGACCGGATCCTTCCTGTGCAGGGTATCGGTGAGGTGAAGGGGATGCTGGAAGTGAGCCTTGGTTTTGACATAAAACCACCTAATATCAAACACCCCCTAAATGGTCCCAACAATCTGCAATTTCCATAGTAAACCAGGGTTTTCTAAGGGGTGTTTATACAAGAGGGAATATCACGGCGGAGCGGATCATCACGGGACAATGATGGGATATTGACTATCATTGACATAATCAATGGGGATCATGGGATAATTATTCATGACCAATATTGATGGTATATTATCGAGGAATTGATTAATGTGGATATTGAAGCAACAGTACTGGGGATACTGCCCAGCCACAAGTGGTAGAATTAAGAGTCAATGACAATGGGTTTGCAAAAAATTGAACGACAATCAGACATGGCCTTATAGATCAGGTTTGGAATTTGTCTTTGATCTAGATTGGGATGGGTCATTTTCTGACAGTTTCCCAGAAAAGCACAGATGAATTGGTCACTTTGAGCAGTCATTTTTCTTGGATACCCAATGACTTTAGCCATAGCCATGTGGGAAATATATTAGCTCATTTCCACAGGCTGTGTGGCCTTGACGTTTGTCCACTTTAGATGAACAGATCATGGGTACTGTATTCGTCAAGGCAAAAGGATGATCTGCAGAAGGAGGTGGTTGTTGATGACCAGGAGGAGAAGAAGGAGTTGAACATCTTTGAGGCGGCAAAACATGTAGATGACAACTCCGGGGGTTTAGGTGTTGCTATGTTGCTATGGGTTTGAAAATTGTTGATCTCCCCAAACATATATGGATGATTTCATACTGAAACTGTGACCAACATTTGTAGGTCCATGGTTCCCTCAAAGTTGAGCTATCGTCCAGGTCTACCTCAGGTAGTAGGAACTCAGGGCAAACAGGGCACGAGCCAATGATCCACTGGACATGATTTGTGGCCCCACAGGAACTGATGAACGCAAAGACTGAGGAGAAAGAGACGATCGAGGAGAAGCTGATTTTGGAATGATGGTTCACATTCAAGGATGATGTGCATGAAAAACAGCCTTGGCTGAAGCTCCCAAGATACAAAAGTTCATAAAATTAAGGCAGCGATAGGCAGCGAAGTGTCAGGAGACACTGGCCGAGAAGATTGATCGCCTTGGAGCGCTGAAGGTTGGCCAGTTGTGTTAACAAAAATGGACTCTTTAAGAATAGCATATATCATATATATATATATCATATATATATATCATATATATATATATATATCATATATATATATCATATATATATATATATATCATATATATATATCAT
>Ga0126342_10021391_pt1 | contig 10788 bp, 12 predicted proteins | sample Cyp1metagenome_FD_92528 | JGI IMG/M metagenome (GOLD analysis project Ga0126342, IMG submission 92528) | Coral microbial communities from Lord Howe Island, Old Settlement Bay, Australia - Cyphastrea 1 metagenome | ecosystem: Host-associated > Invertebrates > Cnidaria > Coral ... | reverse complement strand
TGTAGTGTAGTGGAGTGTAGTGTAGTGTAATTTAGTGTAGTGGAGTGTAGTGGAGTGTAGTTGTGTAGTTGTAGTTGTAGTTGTAGTGTAGTGGAGTGTAGTGTAGTGTAATTTAGTGTAGTGGAGTGTAGTGGAAGGTAGTGCAGTGTAGTGTAATGTAGTGTAGTGGAGTGTAGTGTAGTCTAATGTAGTGTACTGTAGTGTAATTTAGTGTAGTGGAGTATAGTGGAGTGTAGTTGTGTAGTTGTAGTTGTAGTTGTAGTTGTAGTGTAGTGTAGCGTAGTGTAGTGTAATTTAGTGTGTGGAGTGTAGTGGAGTGTAGTTGTGTAGTTGTAGTTTTAGTGTTGGAGTGTAGTGCAGTGTAATGTAGTGTAGTGTAGTGGAGTGTAGTGTAGTGTAATGTAGTGTAGTGAAGCGAAGCGAAGCGACATCTGAACCTCCAAAAGTGGTCCGAATCCCTGGTGTTTTTAACATTTTGACTTCGAAATGTGCTTCGCGCCACAACGGCGTGCGCTTATTCCACATCGGAACTTCCAAAAGTGGCGCGAACATGTGGTGTTTTGTGCATTTTCACTTCGAAATGTGCTTCGTGCCACAACGGCGTGCACTTTTTCCACGTCGGAACTTCCAAAAGTGGTCCGAATGTGGTACATTTTGACTTCTAAATGTGCTTCGCACCACAACGGCGTGCACTTTTTCGACATCTCAACGGCCAAAAGTGGTCCGCACCTGGTGTGTTTTGTACATTTGACTTGCAAATGTGCTTCGCGCCACAACGGCGTGCAATTTTTCATCTCTCATCTGGCCAGCTGGCTCCGCACTCGCCGCTTTAGCGAGCCTACTTTTCGACCCTCCGGAGCCCCAAATCATTGGAAAAACACAGTGTTTCGCGTCTTTCCTACCTTTCCGCGCATCTGCATCTTCTTTCTTCTTACTCTTTCTCTTCTACTCTTCTTTCTTCTAATCTTTCTCTTTTCTCTGCCTCTTCCCTGCTCTGCTTTTCATCTGTCCATTTTGTCGGAAGTTTGACTTCTAAACTTCCTACGACAACTACAACTACAACTACAACTACAAAGCACATTACTGCACTACACTACACTACACTACACCACACTACACTAACTACAACTACAACTACGACTACAACTATACTACAGCTACATTATGCTACACTACACTACACTAATTACACTACCCTACAGCACTGCGCTACACTGAATGAAACTGCACTACACCTACAGCTACACTACGCTACACTACACTACAACTACAGCTACAACTACAACTACAACTACAGCTACAACTACAACTACAACTGCACTACGCCACGTGGTGAGGTGACCTTTGCAACCATTGCAACCACTCCAACAAACACGACTCCAACCACCTGTCGGTCCATCAGTGGATTCGCTCTTCCATCCGTGGTTCACAACAACCAATCTCTCCTATAGGTTTCCTATTTTTGAAACTTCCGCCACAGCCTTGCGCGGTACTACTGGTATTTGTAGTTGTAGCAGTAGTGTAGTGTAGGGGTAGTTGTAGCTGTAGCTGTAGTTGTAGTTGTCTACCTATCTATCTATCTGTCTACCTGCAAGCCTGAAAACGAAGCGAAAACGAAGCCATTCTACAAGTCTTCCTCCATTTTTGAACTTGACAACATCAAAAACGAACCATTCTGCGCGACCTCCTTCAAGAAGGGAAAGCTGATTGCGGAGCTGACGACCTCGTGCCAATGCGTTTTGCGATTTTTCCAGTCCATGCCTCTAAAGTATTGCGCCTGCCATGAAAAAGTGATGTCAGGTCATACGAAGTGCTGCACCTGTCACGCAAGATCATCTTAGCAAGTCTGAAAATCTGATGCTCCAAACTGCAACCCCTCTCAAGAAATCACACCCTGACCTCCTAACATCTCTGGTGAACATGTCTTTTGTACTGCGCCTGTCACCCGACATGCATCTTTCCAGAACCTCTTCAAATGCCCCACGTCTGCCATCGTTTTTGGAAATACTACAAAACCCTCACGCTTTGCTCGCTTTTGGCAAGGTGCAGAACCCCTTGCCCCTGCCACGCAAAGCCACATCTGAACCTGCAGAAGTGGTCCCAACATGGCGTGTTTTGTACATTTTGACTTCCAAATGTGCTTTGCGCCACCAGGGCGTGCGCTTTTTCATCATCTCAACTTCCACAAGTGCTCCGAAAATGGTGTGCTTTGTGCATTTTGACTTCCAAATGCACTTCGCGCCACAACGGCGTGCAATTTTTCATCTCTCATCTGGCCAGATGGCTCCGCACCCGCCGCTTTAGTGAGCCTACTTTTCGACTCTCCGGAGCCACAAATCACTGGAAAACACCGTGAATCGCCACTTTTCTAGCTTTTTGCGCGCCTGCATCGTCTTTCTTCGCACTCTTTCGCTTCTCTGATCTTCTCTTCTCTTCTCTGACTGTTCCCACCTCTGTTAATCCATCTCTCCATATTGTCGGAAGTTTGACTTCTAAACTTCCTTCGGCCAATCCTAATAGATGTGAAACCTCTACTTGGTGAATGGGGGCGCTGGGGAACATCGCAGTCAGCGGCTAATGAAGACGCTACAATGTTCCTGTGTAAGCGTATCTGCTCCTTTTTAAATAAATAAAAAATAATTATATATTTTTATATAGATATGTTATGTGTAATTAAAAATTCACACACACACATATATATATACATACATTTATTCATTTATTCATTTACTTGTTTATCTATTCATTATATAGAGTCCTGCCCCTGGGAGCATATAAGTCGTAGCTGGCGGGGCCTATAGTTTATTGCTGTTGGTAGTAATGTTCAATGTTTCCTCTGGTTTTAACATAAATATTTTTACAATATATTGGTATAGCTTCATCGTGGCATTTTGCTTTTTTTGCTTGCTGGTGTTTGTTTCACGCCCGATTCGAAAAGTCAGTTCTGAGCAAGTGTGTTGCTCATGCTGGATTCGACATGGTGGCATGAGCCCCTTTCCAGGCAACGATTTGATCCCTTGACTTGAAACCTGAAATGAAGTACTTTAAAATGGCAATGCGCCTAAGCCTAAGTAAAGTAAAACCGTCGGCCTTTTGACCTCTTTTCACCCTGTGCTCGAATGTCGACGTGTTGAGCAGCTGCCGGCAGTGTGGGACTCGCCGTTTCTGTTGATTGCTGCAGATAACCGTGAAAACCTCTTTTTCCAAAGCAACTTGACAGTGCAGCACGAGGGAATGCTCAGGAAACAGGCAGTGTTTTGCCAGGTGTGGTCACTTTCTTTTTGGTTGATCTGGTGAGACATTTCGAAGTGAAATTGTACAAAGCACCACATGTTCGCGCCACGTTTGGAAGTTCAGATGTGGAAAAAGTGCACGTCGTTGTGGCGCGAAGCACACTTCGAAGTCAAAATGTTAAAATCACCAGGGGTTCGGACCACTTTTGGAGGTTCAGAATTCGTTTCGCGTGGCAGGCGCAAGGGGTCGTGCACCTTGTCAAAAGCGGGCAAAACGTGAAGGCTTTGGAGCACTTCCAAAAACGATGGCAGGCATGGGGCATTGAAGAGGATCTGGAAAGATGCATGTCGGGTGGCAGGCGCAGTACACGAGACATGTTCATCAGAGATGTTAGGAGGTCAGGGCGCTGATTTCCTGAGAGGGGTTGCAGTTTGGAGCATCAGATCTTCAGACTTGCTAAGATGATTTTGCCTGACTGGTGCAGCACTTCGCATGACCTGGCCTCACTTTTTCATGGCGGGCGCAATACTTTAGCCAGATGGAGTGACAAAGCGCAAAACGCATTGGCACGAGGCCGTCAGCTATGCACTCGGCTTTCCATTTTTGAAGGAGGTCTCGCAAAATTGCTTCGTTTTTGATGTTTGATGTTTTCAACTTTGAAATTGAAGAAGTCTGGCAGGTTTGCTTCGTTTTTGACGTCGTTAAGTTTGAAAAAGGGAAGTCTCGCAGCATTGCTTCGTTTTGGATGTTGTCAAGTTCTAACATTGAGGATGCCTCGCAGAATAGCTTCGTTTTCAAGCTTGCAGGTAGACAGATAAATAGACAGATAGATAAACAGACAAGAAGACAGATAGATAGACAGGTAGATAGACAGGTAGATAGATAGATAGATCGATAGATAGATAGAAAGATAGATAGATGGGTATGGGTCAATACCTATAGATACATTTTTAGTGGGATGAACATCCATTTACCAGCTATTTTGGGGTTCACTAGGTACCAGGGTTTTGACCCATCCCCAGATAGATAGCCCGACACTCCAACCACTTTTCGGCCCACCAGAGGGTTCGCTCTGCCATCCATGATTCACAACGACCAACCTCTCCAAAAGGTTTCCTAGCTTTGAAACTTCCACCACCGCCTTGTGTGGTACTACTGGTACGACGGACCCATGAATTTGATCTCAGAATCTAAAGTTTTCAACCTAGTAATTGGTTTAAATAAAGTGAAACAGTCGGCCTTTTTTCGCTCGTTTGTCGTTGGTTGAACAACTGGCCGCAGTACCGGGCTTCGCCTTCTTTCGCTTCTCGCCCTTCAGGCCGTGGAAACCTCCTTTTTCAGTTTTTGATCGAGAGACTGACCAACTTTTGGCATTGCAACATGACAAGGTTCAGGTTTCGGGACATGCCTTTCAGGTGGGGCCGCTTTCTTTTGGTTGATCTGGTGAGGTACAGTTGGGCATTAATTCAAGGGGTGACTATGTCAGCCCTTGCAGGGTTGGACTGGAATGCGGTGGCCATTGAAACCGTTGTCTCGACTTTGCATGCTTGCATGGACGCATCAATTTATTCACTAGCCCCCATTGGTCCTTTATTTCTCTCTCCTGCAGGTAGGTTGGGTCCTGTGCGTGCTTAGGTAGGCGTAAGTTTTGCTTTGGTAGGTTGGTTCAGGCGCTTCCGTCCTCCCCCCCTCCGCTGGTCTTGTTCCGTGTCCGTCGGCCTCCGCTTTTCTTTTCTTTTGCCCTTTCAAGGTTTGCCCGCTCTGGGCCAGGTGTGTCGTCTTGGTGTTTGCTCCTTCCCTCTTCTTTTGCGTTCCCCTCTTCGTGTCCCGGTTAAATATTCTCCATTTCAGACATTGTCATTTACATCTCATTCTCCCACCCTCCTGCGGCGTGTGTGCGCGTGTGCGCACCCATCTCAATAGATGTAAAACTTGCACCCGTGAAATTTCAATTGGAAACTCCTTCGGTGTGATGTCGCCTGGTTTGATTCATGGCATTTTCTTTACGCAAGAGATCTCCAAGTGGATTCTCCCTGCTCATGAGTTGGGAAGATATCGGGACTGATCATCCCGACATACCTGCAGCACCATCGAATTCCTATTTTGCCGAATTTCGAATTCTAATCCAGTGAATGGCAACCGGCTAAGCCAAGAACCGTCAAGTCGGCAACTTCACATGTGGATATGGCAACAACACTGGCTATGGCGATGGTAGCTCCGTCAACACGTTAAGTTTTTTCACCTCTGATTATTTCATGCGCGTTTGTCGTCATTTGAGACTCTTTCATGGTTTATGACCGGTGCCTCACTGACTTTGGGAAGGGGAAGGGACAGCCACTGATTTATTGGACTTCCTTCGGGTCAATGTATTTACAACGATGGTTCCACCTGTCCTCTCAGATTCCATTGTCCTGCCAGGTATACTAGAAGTGTGTTTTGCACGCCAGGTGCATTCCACCTATTCGATAAGACAGTTCTGAGCAAGTGTATGTGCTCTACCCGCTCTTTCCCAATGACAAGCTACCTTAGGCGGATTCGTATCGTCTTGAAAATACAGCGAAACTCAGCGATTAGGCAAGGCGTTTCGCCACTGCCAGAAGTTTTCATGTGCTTTTATGATTGTTGCAAAAATGGCTTCTGTTCCTTCTGCTGTGTCATCTCGCCTTCTCACTGGATCGCTGTTTAACTCTGCATTTGAGCAGAATGCCCGGCTGTCACATGCTGTCACAGGCCTTCAGGCATGTCATGGCCAAGCTTCTCTCCGTTCTGTCCACAGGCTCAAAGCTACCTGCCACTGATTAGCTTTGCGACATGCAAGCATTGCAGCACCTCGGCAAGCAGGCCGTTCGCTTGTACTCCGAAGCGCGTAGGACAAAATTAACTGTACCGAACACATATTTGAGATGAAATCGGCTGAACATGAAACGGTCAAAGAAACAAGCTAAAGGGCAAGTGACGGCTCAACATTGTGAGAACTGAAAACAACAAACTGTCAAAATATGAGCTTTTCTGAATCTTTGACTTTTCCGTTGTGTTCACACTTTGGAAGGAGTGTACCATGTGGCTGATTCTGTCCTCATCTCTTGCAAAACATCGGAATCTAAGTTTTGAAGTTGATTGTGATTTGTCCCACGCGTACCTACTTTTTGGAACCGGGCCGTTTCGCATATTTCACCCTTGATGTGGTCTAATTGCGCAGCGAAGCACTGTAGGTAGAGTCATTTGGCAGCTGTGCCTCAGCACTGGCCCGCTTGTGAAACATACATTGCATGGGCTGCAAAAAGGAAGCCTTGCGTTCCGAATCATCACAAAGAGTGAGCCTTTCAACTTGGCTCTAGTGAAAGCGTTTCAGTCTAACGTGCCCGACAATCTGAAGGGAAGCCCGGGACGCTTCCGCCTCTTACCACTTCCGTCTCGGGCAAGCCGCTTTCGCAAAAAGAACCAATGCATGCTGCCATCTGCTGCCACGTTCGCAGGAACTGATGCCGCAATTCAAGCACGCAAGGTCCTCGGTCGTGGGCAAGCGGGCGGATGTGGTACTTGATTCGAGCTGGCAGGAAGCAAGAACCAAAAACATCAACAGGCCACCGACAAACAACTCTGTTCGACAAGCATTGCGAGGCACACGGGCTTTGTGCGCTTTGCGGTGTGTAGAATAACGTAGCAGCGTAGCAATGGAACTGAACCTCCTATGTTCACTGGTCAATCTTCGGGTCAATGCGTGGGTGCCCTCACGGCGTCATGCTTCTGGCAATCTTCCTTCCACTAGTTCTGAAAATGGCCTATCCAGTCTAGTTTGCATAGGCTCCACTATTACAGAAAAGTACTGGGTTTTTGCATTTTCCTGCTCAAGCTGCCAGGATCTCTTCATGGGCCACCATCAACTGCAAAGCAATCTCCCATTGTCCAGCTGCCTCACAAGCTGCTATGGCAGTGCCCAGGGCGACTGCATTTGCCTCCGCTCTGCCGTTTGCATTCTGGGCACTGGCCACTGGCCGCTAGCAATGTTAAGAGTTAAGTTCCAAAAAACACCTGTCCAAAAGATTGCGAAAGCGGTATCGGTATCACAATATCATGGGGCTTTCGCTCACGATGTCAGAAAAGGGGTCCAAAACTGACATTGGACACAGAAGGGGGCTCCAATGACTCCCCGCATCGCATCGCAGTTGGAAGTTCCCCACAGGCAAAGGAAGGAGGGGAGGCACCGTACTGCCCAGTGCGGCCTGAACTTTCGACTGCTCCAACTCAAAAAAAAGATAAAGTGCTCCTTGGCTGCACCCCAAGCTCCATCACCACTTCACCGAAAAAAGCTCGCATTCCATTCGCTTTCAATGGTATTGCTTAAGGCCCAAACAGCAAACATAGGAAACACTACGGTTGGAACCTGACCTGAGGCATTTGGAAAAGAAACGCGCTGTCAACATGAGTTTCTCGGCCAGTTGCCGCTCCAAACTGTATGATGCCGAGTGAATTACAAGGAAAACGAAGTATCAATTGATATGGCTTCAATTTCAAGATTGACTCCGTCCTGCATCGAAAAAAATCAACACGGCTTCTATTTTCATGGGTCTGCCTGCGAGAGCACAAAGATTTGATTTTTAATTCCATGGTTGGAACCCCTTTACCATGAACCATACCCCTTGATATCCCATGTTTGCCTCCGCCAAGATTCTTGCCCACCCTTTTGGAGAACGGGCACAAGCCCGCACCACTGCACTGCAGGCAAAAGCGTTTGGTTTCAAACGGGTCAATGGTCCTTGCCACGCTTTGATCCTACAGAAAAAATTGAAAAGTCTCGAATAGCATGCTGGCAGAATACCTGCAAAAATCCAAACCCTTAGCCCCTTGGCTTGGCAAGAAACTGTTCGAAATATGCTAAGTGGTGTGCGAGGCTCCTTGTAAGGTCCTAAGCAAGGACAAGGAAATCTGCCAGCCCTTCTCACAGGCACTCATAGCCGTGCAAACGGTGTGCAAATTGTTTTCGAAATTTCCTGAAGCGGACAAACGTGAAAAGATGAACAACGCTGCAAACTGATCAGTGCAGCGTTGGAGGTTCCGATCTTTAGCGCGAAACGCCAGCAGGGCCCCAGCTTGGCCAAGGATTGACGGATTGATTTTGGCCCACTGTCAATCCCGCATGAGATTGCGCAAACCTGCGTTTATAAAGATTCTGAGGCCCAAAAGGCTGTGATTTTCGGTGACTTTAACTGGAGTGTCTGCTGGAACTGGAATCAGGGTTCAGTTTGCAAGAAATGATTTTTGCGATGCAGCTTCATGATGGACAGGACTTCATTGCCTGCCGCTTGCCAACTTTGATTGTGCATACGGGTGACATGCAGTGTTCAATGTGTTCAGGCAAGAAATTAACCCGGCCGTGCTACCCAATAGCAGGTTCCAGGGTTCCAGGGTCCTAGAGGTCTATGAAAGCAGCGCGCCCCCCCAAAGGCACTGCTGTTGGGAACCAGCCCACGACGCATTCATCCAAGCGGCTTCTGATAAGGATATCTTTCAGTTCCAAAGCATGAAGCCATTCCTGCTGTCCTGAGGGGGTGGAGACGTTCATCATGGTCATCTAATATATCCAATGTCGTCTATATAGAATGGCTTGTTCCGATGCCGCAAAAAACTGACCCTAAGTCTAAGTGTCACGTTTTCAGCTAACACATGGAGAAACCTGATATGTGGCCTCTCAAAAATCTTTCGATACAGTTTGAACCGAAGCAGGATTCAAGGTCTCAAGGTATTCAATCCAGGTGCGTTCACATGCGCTGATGAGGGCTCCAAAGGTGACCAAGTTGGAAGACACCGACAGCCTCAGAACGCCGCTGCTTTCCCAATACCACTTTCATCATCCATTTGGGAAAACAATATGCAGATACTAAGACCATGTCCCACAATCAGCTCAAACCCTAAGCAATGTCTTCTCGGACAACATGCTGATTTGCTGTGCTTTCGTCAGGCGGTACTTCAAAGCCATGGAACTGCTTCATATCATGAAAGAGTGCTATCGAAGATCTCCAATCCGTCTTGGACAGCAAGGAACTGCAAACAAAAACGTTCGTTTCCTGCAACGCGCAAAGTTGGGATTGAACACAAGCACAATCCATGTGATATAGCCTAGCGATAATCCGCCGACCCCTGCCGACATCAGAGGGAGCACGTCAGAGAAGAGGTTACAAGCAGCAAGGGCAGAAACAAAAGCAAGCAGCAAGCGCAGAAACAGAAGCAAAAGCAGAACAAGATGATTAAAGAAAAAGAAGCAAGCAACAAGAGCAAGAACCAGAAGCAAGAGGCAAGAAAAGCAAATTCCAGAGAGAGATGCAAGAAGAACGCAAGTTGTAAGACCCAAGTTGCAAGAATGAAAATGAAGCAAGAGGCAAGCGGGGAAAAGAAAGGAAGATACAAAGGAAGAATGCAAGTTGCAAGAGTGAAGCAGGATTGGTAACAGGAAGCAAGACATGGAAGAGGAATGCAGGTGGCAAGCAGCAAGCGCAGAAACAGAAAGAAACAGAAGGAGCGGCACCAAAAAAAACACAAGAAGCAAGCAGCAAGAGCAGGCAAAAGAAGCAAGAGGCAAGAAGAAAAAAGAAAAGTTCAGAAAGCAACGGTAGGCACTACCAGGAGCGTTTTGAAAAAAAACGTTTTCGCCAAAGCGAAACTACTTTTTCATTCCCCAAAATAGGCTTAAAATTCCCCGAGAATTTGAAGTGTTTTTTTGATGATGACCTGTAATTTGCAGGGAATTTGTTCCTGGAAAGGTGCGCAGCGGTTTTTTTTCCACCTTACAGACGTGACGTAACGTCAGATGTGCATGTGACGCAAGTTAACATGAACGTTAATATCCCCATCCCCACCCAACCCAGTGACGTAACGTACTATGTGCATGTGACGCGAGTTAACATGAACGTTAATATCCCCATCCCCACCCAACCCAGTGACGTAACGTACTATGTGCATGTGACGCGAGTTAACATGAACGCTAACATCCCGATCCCCCCCAACCCAGTGACGTAACGTAAGATGTGCATGTGACGCAAGTTAACATGAACGTTAACATCCCCATCCCCCCCAACCCAGTGACGTAACGTACGATGTGCATGAGACGTAAGTTAACATGAACACTAACATCCCCACCCCCCCCAACCCAGTGACGTAACGTACGATGTGCATGTGGCGCAAGTTAACATGGACGTTAACATCCCCATCCCCACCCAACCCAGTGACGTAACGTACGACGTACGATGTGCATGTGACGCAAGTTAGCATGAACGCTAACATGCCCATCCCCCCCCACCCCAGTGACGTAACGTACGATGTGCATGTGACGCAAGTTAACATGAACGCTAACATCCCCGTCCCCCCCAACCCAGTGACGTAACGTACGATGTGCATGTGACGCAAGTTAACATGAACGTTAACATCCCCATCCCCCCCAACCCAGGGACGTAACGTACGATGTGCATGTGACGGATAAAAATTGTGTGTTTTCAAAAACGTTGAAAACGATGACGCGGTTTTCCCCCGCTGGCACCAACAACACACAACAACGACGAC
>Ga0126342_10021390_pt1 | contig 10789 bp, 11 predicted proteins | sample Cyp1metagenome_FD_92528 | JGI IMG/M metagenome (GOLD analysis project Ga0126342, IMG submission 92528) | Coral microbial communities from Lord Howe Island, Old Settlement Bay, Australia - Cyphastrea 1 metagenome | ecosystem: Host-associated > Invertebrates > Cnidaria > Coral ... | reverse complement strand
ACTACTGAATTGCAAGAATCACGTCAAGAAGACGAGGGATCGACGTATCGCATCGAAGAACTGGAACGATTCAGAGATCTTTCTGAGGAGTTTGCAGCTTACATCAACATGAGGTACCAAGATCTCAGGACTGAACACAATGAACAAATGACCTATGCTCAAAGCCTGATTGGGAACATCGGATCGAGTGCAGCTGGAACGACTGATGATCTTCGATCTCAATTGCAACACGCGCACAACCGTTTGACCTATGAGATTGAGAATGTCGCTCGCCTGGAAAACTTGACCCAGTATGAGGCTAACATGTCTCTCCTTGAGAATGAGAATGTCAGCCATCTACATGTGGAACTCCAAGAACATCGATCATCCAATTTTCGCGCAAGGACGGAGATCGAAAGAAATGTTTTACGTCTAGAAGAAGAAATTGCTAGGGTCAATAGTCAAAGGGATAGTGTCATTCTTGAGTTGAATGAAGTATCTCAAAGATTAAACGTCAGAGTTTTTGAAACGAACTATGAGCTAGAGCCGTGTCAGCATGAATTATCCCTTGAACATGCCAACGTCCGGAGCCTCAATCAAAGATGCCGTGGATTGGAGATCCAATGCCAAGAGCTAGAGAGAGGCTAGTGCTCAGAGACACCAGACAATGGCACGCATGAGGAGTGAGATCCGCATGAAAGATAGTTCCACCAAGAGTTATGAACTTGCTCACAGCCGTCAAGAGACCGAACTTTTGAAACGACAGTTGGCTAATCAAGAGGCTAGACTTTCAAGTCAAGTTCCAAGTGTGAACCAAGAAGTTGCCACTCTGCAAGCCCAAGTCCGTCAGCTTAAAGGTGAAGCATCCGAACTCAAGGCCAAAGAGTCCTGCAGAAGTCAAGCTCCATTGGCTCTGGAGAACAACAGCATAGGCCATGGCGGAGGTGTGAGTTCATCTAGTGCAATAGAAGGGGCTGGGGATGAAAGATTTGCAAAGTTGGTAGAAGAGATTGAAGATTGGAAGAGTGATAATGTCATAGTCATCAAAAGCCTCGAAGAATCCCACAATGCAGAGCATGAGAGAATCAGAAGCGAGCTTAATGATATGGAGGCCAGAAAAGACAAATACAAATCATACTTCAATCAACTTGAGGTTCACTTAAATGAGGAGGAAGAGGCCTGTAGAGCAGAATCTGAGGCATTCGAGAAGGTTCGTAACGAATACAACGAACAAGTGAAGGAATTGAGCGAACTAGAGAACAAGTCTCCGACTCGAGTGTGCAGGAAAAAATTCGAGAAGGCCACCATCCCTCCTTGGCCAAAAGTTGAAAAGGTGCAAGTGTGGAAGTCGCTGGCTATCCAAAACGTATGCATTGCTTTTGGAACGATTGTGAAGCGTGGGAGGATTGGCTCAGGCCTGCTTTGGAACCCGAACCTGATTTGAATGAACTTAGCAAACAGAATGCTGCAAAATTCCAATCCATCGATTCGAAGTTGAGTTTGGCCCTGTTCACCATGATTCAAAGCTCTGGTGAGCATGGAGCCGACGTCAAAGCTAGACTTCGTCAGAGGATGCAAGAGAAGGGCAAAGATAATTTATTCACTAGGGGGAAATCCTCGCTATGGTCGTTGACAACCCTCGCTATGGTCGTTGACAACTTCAGAACTTCATCCCATTTGGAGGCGTCCTTTACCTACCACCATTTGCCCATCATGAGGTACAGTGGTGACAACAACCTGATGGATTTTTTTTTATAATCGTTGGACTGATATCTTGAACAACATGGATCTTGCCAATAAGCCCACTGACAAGCTTCTTGAGGAGACCTTATATCGAAAGATTGAGCACTCCCAGTTGATGAAGTTCGATCTGTCAAGATATGAGTCAACTATTGAGGGGGACAAAGACCGTTCTTACAAGTACCTTATCGATATGATCAGGAAACATGTCAAGAAGAAGATAGGGGATCAATTTCTGAAAGCTAAAGAGAAGGCCGTTATGAACTTTGTTGGGAACCCAAAAGCTACGCCAGCTGAAGGTTCAGATGAAGACCCACCAAAGAAACCCAATCCTAAGCCAAAGGCCAAACCGGCTCCTGGAGGGAATCCGAAAGGTGGGAAGACTGGCAAAGATGGAGACCTAGCACCGGCGACCCCAGTATATCCTACTGCAGCGCCGAAATCTCATGGCAAACCCAAGGGAAACGGCAAAGAAGGTAGATCCCAATCTCCTGATACACGTGACAGGAAGAAGATGTATTGTGTTTTTCATTTCGAGAAGAACAACTGAAAGAAGGGTGATGAATGTCCATACAGCCATTTAAAGAAAGTCTATGATGCCAGAAAGAACAAGAAAGATCGGAGTAGGAGCAACAGTTCATCCAAGAGGACGAGAGGAAGATTAGAGAGTCCTGCGCCCACAGACAAAGATGGAAAGAAGATTTGCTATCTATATCTCAAAAATTCTCAAAAACAAATGTCGTTTTGGGGACAAGTGCAGATTCTCTCATCAGCCCGCTGTTTCGACTCCTGCGACTCCCAAGGCAAAAGCCAAAGCCAAAGCTACACCTGCCCTGGCAGACAACTTCTTCTGCTCGGACACTGAAAGAAGAGACCGAAACCACGGGGTATGCAAGTGTGGCCGACCTCAAATCATTCAACGTTGTGTTTGACCCAATTGTTGAGATTGAGAACATTGAGGTTGATGGTTATGGTACTAGACCCAAAGCTCATCGACGGGATCCCAATCGACCTTACAAGTTGGTTGACATGGCCCACTTCAAAGATGAACAAACACGCATGGAAAGTTCTTTGGGGAGCGCCAGAGCAAGAGCAAGAGGAATTATCATGGATCGAGTTGGGGATTATAAAGACGTTCGTGAAGTTCGTATCATCGTGGGACCAAAATTTGACATCAAAATCACTTTGGATGATGATGGACCCGATCTATTACAATTCAACGAGGAGCCCATAAAACATTCAGGTGAAAAGTTCGAGAGGAAAGATGATGTAATGTGCATTACCATGCCTACCCTGGAGAGAGACCGACGGTTCATCCTCGATTCTGGAAGTGGACATGACCTTATATCCGAGAAACGTGCAGAAAGGATGAATCTGGAAATGGAGCAGTATTTTTCATATTGCCAATGGTAATACCAGGACCACTGAACGATCCATTCTGGAATTGGGCACCTTTAAGAAGCCAGCAAGTGCATATGTACTTGAGGATACCCCTCCTGTACTTTCCATGGGAAAACGGTGCATGGATGAGGGTTATACCTTTGTCTGGCCATGTGAACAATTACCCTACATGATTGATGAAAATGGATTGAGAATAGACTTGACCGTTCACGACAACATCCCCTATATCAGTCTTGGAACGGACGAATGTGAGCCCAGGAAAGATCATGAGGCTTCGAGAATTCATTCATGTCTGTTTGACAAGAATGATGACGTCAATGGTGAGGGAACCCATCGTGTCTTCTACATCGATAGCAGTAGTGGTGATGAAGTCTGTGATCCAAATCCTGAGAGTCATAAGAAGAAGAAATTGAAGCGAAGAATCAAGAAAAGAGAGAGATCTCGGAAATCAAAGGTAGCAGCTGGCGAACACTATGAGAACCCCAGCGATATCTGGGATGAGGGAAACGGTGATGATCCACCAGGTCCCCCTGATAACGATGCTGCACCCGAAGATGTTCCAGACAGACCTGATGATGCAGTCGATGAAGACGACGACGATCCTGACGTTGATGGTAAGGATGATGATGATACCCTTGAGGTTGATATTGTTGATGGAGATGCTAGATTGGCAAAGCGAGGTACCCTCAAGGTAGAGGCCAGGTCCATTGAACACAAGTTGACTCACCGTTTCAAGAATCCGTACTGTGATTCGTGCGTCAGAGCCAAGATGAAGCACTACAAGACTCATCGAGATGCATTCAAGCGTAATCTGAAGAGATTTGGGGACCTCATTACATTTGATTTAGTTGATTCCACAAAAGTCATTGATGATGGGATTACCCTAGGGAAGGAAGTTCTGGTTGTACGAGATCGATACGCTGGTATCATTGCTTCCTACATTATGAACACAGTGGATTCTGGCAATGTGGTGAGGGCCATCAAGAAATTTATTGGATTGCGGAAATGCAGACAAGTGTATTTAGATGGAGAGCCAGCTTTTCTTAAGGCCATGGAGGAGATGAACAATCAAGTTATTATCACAGCCACTGCCACATGCTTGCTTGAAGCGGGTTTACCCCCATGCTTCTGGCGAACTGCCATCGAGTGTGTGTGTCATTTACTGAACCCGGGGAAGAAGAGGTTAGCGCATGGTGTAAGTTACATGGAGAAGAATTTCCTAACAAGAAGATTCTATATGGTGCCAAAGTATTCTTCAAACCCAATGTGACTCGAGATGTAGAATAAGGACACAAGTTCGATCCTAAGTCTATCCCTGGTATCTTTGTTGGTTATTCCATTTCAGCTGGAATGCATTGGTCTGGACATTATAGAGTATGGTCCCTTGATGAGTTCACTCAACAGAATCTTGTTTACAATACTGAAAGACCCATTCATCGACTACTCAAGCCCCACACTAATCGGGAGATCTTCATGGAAACCCCACTGTCATTCCCTTTCAAAGATTCCTATGAGAAGACTAATACGACGTTGGAAGGGCTCAGAGACAAGGACATTCGTGATGGAGACCCAGAGATCCCACGGCCAGGTCTTGAGTACGAACTAGGGACACCATATCCTGGGCAGATCGATGATGGTACAGATTTTGAAGATGGTGGTGATGACGATGGGGGTGATAGCCATGGTGGAGGGCGAAAAGTTTCAAAGTCGGATTCCGTCATGAAACCGGTTGATCCACTTCATGAAGAAAGTTATGAATATGACAAAGAAGGGAAAGCTGGTGATGGGAAGGTCTATTTGAATGACATTGGTGAACTTACAAAATTGGAAGACCCTACAAAACTGGGAAAGATGGTAGAAGAATGTTCCGAGATTCACCAAGACCTATTGACAAATACACCCCTGATGAATGGTAACGAACCCCAATTGCCGATCGCAAGGTGATTAAGAAGATGCAGGAGAAAGAAAATGACAAGCAGATTAAAGCCGCCAAACTCGCCAGGGAAGCCAAATCCAAAAGCCCTGCCGAAAAGAAAGAGGACCCCGATGAGGACGGGAAAGGTGGCGACAAAGGTCCTTCATTATCTTCAGCTCACAAGAAACTAAGTGTTCTATTCGTACGGTCTTCGACCCGGGGAATCGCGAAATATTCGGACAAATATGAGTTCGTTGATGAGTTTGGTCAGAAAGGTATTAACTTCAGTAATCATTATGGAAAGGTTTCAGCGGCTAGCCCATGTTCAGATGATTCAACTGACGTTCCAGATGATGAGGAATATCTTGTCGAATGGGATAAGTGGTCAGAAGTTGAGCAGGGTCATGGCCCCAAAGCCTCTTGGGAAGGAAAGTTTTGGGATACCAAATCTGGTGTGTTCGTACCTGGTGGGTCGGCTTCGCCATCCATTCAGGGAAAGTCCACTGGAGGAGGTAAATACAACCCCAAGAAGAGAGCGTCCCATGATGAGGATACCGATTGCATCTTTGAGGTACCCACTATGCCTTGTATGATCTTCGACAACAACCACAGGGTCAAAATACCTGACTCCCAACATGCCGGTAAACTATTCAATGCGACGGTGTCGCGACCAGTCGGGAGGGCCGAGATCGAGTCGAATCCTGACGCGAAGGCGGCCATGTTAAAGGAGTGGAAAAGATTACGTGACCAAGGTGTGTTTGATTTTACCATGGTCCGTGAGTATACGACGATGTTGTCAAAGAAGCCAAAAGAAACAAGGAAGAGATACACATGGCCAGGGTCCACAGGATTTGTGTGGAAAAGAATTACTAACTTCCCCATGATGACGTTAGAAGGAAATTTAAGGGAAGAGGCGTTCTCCTCGGCAACCAGGTTAAGAATCAAAATTGGGAAGCGGCGTTCTTTCAGGACTTAGGGAGTTCCCCTGCATCGTTTGAAGGATCATGATGGGCCAACTTCTATGGATGCTTACCTGGTCATGATGTCAAATTAGCCGATGCCATAAAGCATATATCCAAGCAAAGCTTACTGTACCATTGTGTTGGGTGGGGATACCTATCGATGCATGGCCTCCAGAAATACAATATTGGAGATATCGAAGACCTGTTGTTAGACTCGACAAAGCTTTGCATGGATATCCGGATTCAGGAACCATGTGGGAGAAACATTGTGACACACAAGTTCGAACTGTGAATTTTCATCCTATCGATGAAGAGTGGCCGTCAATGTATTTTCATCCGGAACTGAAGCTCCTCCTGGTTATCTATGTTGATGACTTGAAGTTAGCCGGTCCCGAGAAGAATTTGGCCAAGGGCTGGGAACTGTTACGTGGTGTTTTGCGTATCGTGCCCGAAACTGATCTGGGTCTCTATTTGGGTTGTGTTCTTTCAAAGGGAGAATCCAAGCTTTACGATGGGACAAAAGTCAAAATTCTTACATACAACATGGAGGGACTTCTCAAGTTGTCTGTGGAGAAATATTTGGAGATTGTGGGCAAAGATACTAAGCTGAAGAAAGTTTCGGAAGAGACCATGCACAGTCCGTGCAGGTCTCCTGCTCCTGGGGGGAAGGCAGTGGAATGTCCATGGTGTTGACACCAATTTGATCCGGCATCAAGTGTTCCTTTAGGGTCGCCTGACTCGAGTCGTGGGCCCCCACCCGAGGCCAATAGGGGAGCATTGGCTCCACATGCTGCAAGTATCTTAATGAAACTCTTGTATGCAGCTAGAATAGCAAGGTTTGATTTGCTGAGGTCAATTAATATATTAGCACGTAACGTAACTCGGTGGTCTTATGAAGACGATGCGAACCTTCATCACCTAATGTGCTATATCAACTCAACACTGTCCATGAAGATGATCGGATGGGTTGGGGACAAGTTGGATGACCTGTGCTTGGCTCTTTATGCAGATGCTGACTTCGCTGGATGCGCGCAATGCTTATGTTCAACGTCTGGTTCTCATTTCCATGTTCAGGGGAAGCATACACGTTTTCCTTTAGCAGGTGGGGGCAAGAGACAGGGATGTGTTTCACATTCTACGCCCGAAGCTGAGTTCGTAGCAGCGGACACAGCATTGAGAACGCTGGAACTACCATCGATTAGCATCTGGAAGGTACTCGCCAACAAATTTCCGCACCTTCTTGTCCATGACGACAATCAAGGGATGATCGGGGTTGTTCGTTCTAGGAGGAATCCAACTATGAGACATCTGCAGAGAACACATGAGATCTCTATTGCCTCATTACATGAACATTTTCAACGTGATCACTTCTTGCTGATTTACGAAATTTCCGCCAAAATGGCAGCCGACATTCATACCAAAGGCTTCAAGAATCCACTAGCCTGGAAGAAAGCTTGCATGCTCATCAATTTGTTGGAACCGGGAGACTTATCTAGCAAGGAATTGGCAGACATTGTGACACCTGGTACAGATGTGGACACGACAGTTCGACAAGCCTTTCAGTCCAAGACAGATGATATCCCGAACTTTCCTTACACTGAGACGCCTATCCTTCCCAAGGAGGTTTATCAGAAGAGATTGACCAGCAAGGAGCGTTACAATGTTTGCCTGGTATGGATCCCATTGTAGTGGTTAGGCAACCTGTTTATTACCGGTCACGTCCTCCAGGAATCATTATACCTCCTGGGTTGCTCCGAAGTACTTGGATTCTTGCCAATGGAGCGTGGACCAAGGTCGAGGACAGGGCTTCACCACCTGAGCAAGCAATTAGATTTGACAGATGGGTGGAAAGGGCATGTTTTCAATATCATGCAGCTGATGGTACCAGTTTGATTACAAGCAATCCAGATACCGCCAAAGCTGCGGGCGCGGGTGTTGTTCGGACCCTGGGCTTGCCTCAACTGGCCTTTTCCACTGACCCTCTGTATTTCGAAGCACGGACAAATGCAACTACCAATCCCAGATCAATACATCAGTGTCTCTACGATGCAAGAAGGATGATCAACACGTTGGTCCGTATTGCTCATGGGGGAGGCAAGGTATATCCACTGTTGTTATCGAAGACCTTTTCCAACATACAGCGTCTCAAAGGTTCAACAAGAAACATGCGGCGACAATTGCTACGAAATCTGATGTTTGGGAATGGGATGGCAAGTCCAAGCTGGTGCGAATTCACAATGTGCCCAGGCGGAACGGGTTACAGAACAGAAATTCAAGACCAACACCAGGACAGCCGAAGATTGCTGGAGATACAAGGGAAACAATGTCGAAACATCAAATCGAAAGAATGAATTCTGGACTGGTAAGACTATCTTCAATTTCATCGATGGAAAAGCTGATGAAGGGATAAATTATCATGAGCCGAAACCTGGAGCTATCACCCTTTGCATGAATTGTGATGGTTTGAAAGCTTCAGATCTGGACGACATTTTTGTTCCCTATGCCTACTCCATCAAGATGTTGAACGATACGGATGTCTTTACAACAATTCAGATGAATCTACATCGAAACAACAATCGAACGGTCACATTCAAATTTCGAAGGTCAATGTGTGACTATCCACTTTCAAGATTTAGGATGAAGAGCTTGGTTATAGATCTTTACGAACTTCCCAAGAACAAACCATGTTTTGTACTACTTTGTGCAGAAGAACGGAATTGGTTTACATTTCTTCAAGGAATAATGGAAGGAATTTTATTCCATGCGATCTCCATTACAGAAGATGATGACTTATTGTCCCCGTATGGGCGAGCAATCGTGAAGAAATGCTTGAGGTCAAAGCTAGACTGCTCGTTCTTTGCAGGTCCATATACTGGAGGTTCACCCTGGAACCGCCTAAACAAGTGGTTCAGCGACAAGACAGCCCGCCTTATCGAGGCAAAGAAGAAGATTTTCTGGAATCTCTGGGAGGAATTTGTCAATGAACTATGTGAGTCTATTAACGGAGGATCTCCTGCTCTGATGGAACTTCCGAGAGGATGTGAGTATTGGAAGGATGACAAGGTAACAGCGGTCTTGGGGTGTACTGACAATACAGTGCATGACTTTGATGGATGCATGTATGGACTGAAGTCAAAGCATGATGAGAATCCCAATCCAATCAAAAAACTATGGAGAATTGTATCATGGGGGGTGAAGTTCCCGAAGCTGAAGAGGAAGTGCAACCGGAAGCATGCTCATTCTGAATGTGCCGGTTGAGACACCAAGCTTACTCAAACATACACGAAATGGATTGCAAAGATCATCATGAAGGGTATTAATCAGGATGTGATGGACAATTCACGACAGATTTTCAGAGGATCATTGAATGATGAATTGACCAGCATCATCAAATCCAGAATGTCGCATGACTCGGAAAGTCCTAGAAGTCACAGTCTCACTTCCATTCAAATCGCCAAAGTAGGTTGTGCGCGCTCTGCCATTGGGGTTGACTTCGTCGTACCTCTGAAGCAGTTGCTTCCACGCCTATTTTACCGACCACCTCTTTTGCAAGTTCACCTACGTGAAGGACCGTTGGATTGCCTTCGGCATCTCGGTTGGATCTTGGTTATCTTGTACATCGACTACTACAAGTTCCCTTTCGTGAAGGACTGTTGGATTGCCTTCGGCATCCCTGTCTGGATCTTTGTTGTCTTGTATCCTTCGTCGTGGTCATGGCGACCTCTACACCAAGTTCAGCAAATTGGAAACCAACATCTATTCTGAATAAAGTATCTGTTCGCTTAGCACTGGGGATCCTGAAATCGCATTTGACGGCCCCGAACAAGTGGAAGCCACCGAGGAGATTTGAACTCCCTCATGCAACATCTTGGCAAAACTCGTTCACTGACTTCGGGATCAAGGAGTGGATCAGGCACGGGATGCCGGCAATAGTTGCTTTGTCAGCTGCATTTGTAGCTTAGCAATCAGAAGACCACGAAGCGGTGCACATCGTCAAGTTAGGTACGCGGATGCTCTCCCTTTTGACTGCTGAAGAGCGAAAACTCAACAGCAAGGATGTCTTGGAGAAAGCACTCGGTGTAGTGAAACTTTGGAGGAACTAGAAATACGACGAGCACAATCTGAAGATTTTTCTGACCGTCGATGTCCATGAACGAATTGAGGACATGGTTATGCTGCTCAAGAACCATTACTGCCAAGGCAGATACGGTCCCTTGGGAGTGGATTTCACCGCCGAGCAATCCTACCGCTTGATGTATGAGAAATCTGTCATGACTGGTCAACCGAAACATTTCTCAACACTTCCCGACTTTAAGTCATGGGTGTGGAAGACGAGATCGGGATACTTCCAGGAAGTCATGGTCAGTTGGATTGATGTCCGTCCATGCGGCAAAGACTGTACCATTGGACCCGGCGACAAGGAGATGATTAACAGGATGATCGGCCTTCTTGACAACGACTCCAGGTGCCCAGGCTTGACAATGATGCGGTCCCCCCGAGACGATTACGGAGCTCATTCATGCTACCAATGTCGCGCATCAACTTGTACTAATTTACAAAAGATTCAATTGTACGCGCCATGGCAATCATGGAGAGGAAATGGTTCTGGGCCGCAGCCCGATATTTCTGATGAGGGTGGACGTACTTGGTGATGTCTTCAACGATGTCTTCAATCAGCACCAGGTCCGTGGGGACCGCATCATTGTCAAGCCTGGGCACCTGGAGTCGTTGTCAAGAAGGCCGATCATCCTGTTAATCATCTCCTTGTCGCCGGGTCCAATGGTACAGTCTT
>Ga0126342_10021389_pt1 | contig 10789 bp, 4 predicted proteins | sample Cyp1metagenome_FD_92528 | JGI IMG/M metagenome (GOLD analysis project Ga0126342, IMG submission 92528) | Coral microbial communities from Lord Howe Island, Old Settlement Bay, Australia - Cyphastrea 1 metagenome | ecosystem: Host-associated > Invertebrates > Cnidaria > Coral ... | reverse complement strand
GCTTCCTCTTCCTCTCCCTCTCCCTCTCCCTCTCCCTCTCCCTCTCCCTCTCCCTCTCTCTCTCCTTTTTCCTCTCTCTCTCCCTCTCTCCCTCCCCCCCTCCCTCCCTCCCTCCCTCCCTCTCTCTCTCTCTCTCTCTCTCTCTCCTTCTCCTTTTCTCCGCCTCTATTTCTGTTGTTTCTCTTTTCTTTTTTTCTTTACACCATTCTGAGAAAAAACCGTCGGGCGCAGCAGGTAACGCAATCAACACGCCGAACCCCATTCACCACAAGTCCTACAAGTACTTCAAGCTCACCAGCCCAAAAAAAGAAATCAATTGTCGCCAGCCAAATTCCTTGCTTACATGTATGATGAGTCTTGTCCGGGGAGCTGCTTGCTGAAAACCAACTCTACAGAGGGTATAGTATTTGTGTGTCGTGACACACAAATCAGAACGCAACATTGCTCAAAAAGGTGATTTCTCATAGCTATAAAAGAGCGCAAGGGGGTAAAAATTAAACAAGGCCCCTTAGCGTCCAATGGCGAAGCAATCGATCCCTAGAACGCCTGTCAAGCCAAGCAACCACTTATGCAGCTAACCTGGATCCGTGGCATCTTTAAGAATCCTCCTGGCCACTCCTTCATGCGGCAGCAGAACCGACAAGCCTAAGCAATGTAATGTATGGAGTTAATGCAAACACGCAAGGCGTAATATTGGCGTAGTTCTTAACATGCAATAAGTTCAAAATCAACCCCTATAAGTCCATGGAGGAGGATCAACAAGGCCTCTACGGATCCGAAAAAATGATAATCCTTTTACCGCACCAATCGATACTCCTTTTACATCACTCTTGGCGGTGTTGAATACACAGTCATATCTTATTGGGTTTCTCTGACGACGAGGCACCCTCAATTCCAATAGACTATATCCCACTCATGTTCCTGATTTTTGTTCCTGATTTTCCAAGGCATTTCAATAAAATCGGTGGCCTTGACTTGACTTTCCCAGATGCACAACATCCTGAAGCTTTGCATTGGATTTCATGTTTCAGTGGTTTTTAGTGCGATACAGTCATTGAGCACAGACCAGGGCACCAAACGGTGGATTGATGGGGATGCATCGAATGCCCGTTTTCTTAGCAACGGATGGTGGTGCCACCCCGTTACATCCGTTGCTTCATAAACACCCTTCTATAACTAGGTTGATACATCTACACCCATATGCACCCAATCGTTAACCTACGAGAAACAAAAACTCAGCTATCATACATCAACTAGAAATTCCCATGAAATTCTTGGTGAAATCCTTTTGTTTGGGTAAAAACAACGATTGCTTCCCTTGGAAATTGACATGGAAATGAATGGGATCAGACTTCGACCCGACCTTTGGTGGACCCGGTTTGATCCTTGGGCCATTGGGTGATCTTAAATAGGTGGAAGTTGGGAATTGACGTGTCGAAACGAATATGGAAGGAATCTGCAAACAAAAACTCAGGGCGAAGAGCGTTTTTTTTCGGGATTCGCTCAAGATGGCCTTCAAAATTGAAGACATCCTGAAAAGGGTGGTGCCCCAGTTCGTTCGCTAGGTTGGGTTGTAAGTCCAATAACTATAGTTTATAGGTGATCTATCTATAGTTAATGGGATTATAAGCCATTTATAATTGGGGGGGCACCACCTTGTATGGATTCCCCATTTCTGGTGGATTTCGCAATGGAACTTGGTCCAAAAATCGTCGGCTCGGCAAATCTAAGCGACTTCCTGGTGGGCCCCTTACTACAGTAGTGATGAAAAAAAGGATGGTACAATGTGGATCCCCCTGGTGAAAAACTTTGGTTTACAAACATGTATAAACCCCATGAAAACTATACGTAGTTATATCATGTTATATCTACCATAAACCAAAGCTAACTTAGTTATAACATGTTATAAACCAACTCAGCTTTCATTGCCCCCACCTCAGGGCCACCCAAATCTTGTCTGTGAGACCTGAATCTGGTGCCTTTTCGTGGGCCACGATGGATCATGGTCAGCATCCCTCAAGGGTTTATATAAAGGCAGTTTCCCACATGGTCTCGTCTGATAGGGCTCCTGCAGTTCCAACGAATTACCCTCTGGTAATTTAACATAACTATGGAAACTCACCATTTTTCTTGGGTAAATCCACTAATTATAAATGGCCATGTTCAATAGCAAACTATTAAATTACCAGAGAGTATCATTTTTGCCACTAGGATTGCACTTCCAGCATCCATAGGGCGAGAATTCCCACAGTTTCCCTTAAAAAATGACGTACGTTACTGGTAGCAAGATGTAGCAAGTCTCGTCTCCAACGATTGCGAAGACAATTACCATGCTGGTACTGCAGTAGTGGTGCCCCCCAGTGATGTTTCCCTAAACAGTTGTTGCCATTGATTGGTTCCAGATATTTCCAAACGGGTGCCATGAAAGCTTTATACTTAGCCTAGAGAGTCGTGAATCCACTGAACGCTATCATAAATCAAGTCTAAAATCCCATCACTAGAAGTTCCTTTGGGTATGTTAACCACTCATGGTAATGGAGAGGTAACAATCATCCCTTTTTTGGGAATTCCCAGCATGCTGTTGTTTAAATCGCCACAGGGGAACCTCTACCAGTTGTAGTCCCGAAATTCACATGGAATGATGGACGTGGCTACCGCTACCTGGTGCCAAAAACAATCCGTCAAAATGACCTGCCTTTTTGGTGGTCCGAATCGCGCAGTTCCTTTCGAAGTCTGGGTTTATAGCACAAGTTAAGATTGGGATTCTCTAAAGCACCGTAGAACTGAGGTCACCACATGTCACCACATGTTCCCCGAATCATAAACATACCCTCCGGTAAACTAACATAATAGCTATTGAAAATGGCCATTTATAGTGGATTTTCCCATTAAAAAATGGTGATTTTCCATAGCTATATGTTAAATTACCAGAGGGTATCTAACATGATCTAACCATCATTTCAGTTGGGCCATTGGCTTTCTGCGCTATCTTCCAACGAACGGCAATTTTTCGCTGTCTTCCCACATAGCCGTTTTTCTCTATCTCCACCTAAAAAAAACACGGCACAAATCATCACTTCCCTAAGAAAAAAACATGTTCGGGGAAATGCACATCGTGGGGCAGGTGATATGCTGCCACTTTTCCTGGCAAAAAAAACAACATGTTTCGAAAGCAAAATCCGTATTTTCCCAAGGACATCCACATGTTTTGCCTGGTAAAATGCTCAATTTCTCGACGGTGAAATCACGTCAAATCTTCATCTCCTGTTTAAATTCCACTTTGTCCAATGAACATCCTAGCTGGTTGGTGGTTGACCTACCCCTCTGAAAAATATGAGTTCGTCAGTTGGGATGATGACATTCCCAACTGAATGGAAAGTCATAAAATTCCATGGTTCCAAACCACCAATCAATCTAACATAGCTATTGAAAATTGCCCATTTCTAGTGGATTTATCCAGCTATAAAATGGTGGATCTTTCCATAGTTATGTAAACGTTTACCAGAGGCCAAATCTGCCTTTTGGCATCGGATTAACCCCCATGTTTCCACAACATCCCGCCTTGGAGGCCGCAGAGGCATCCACGCGCACCGTGGTGAAGCGGGACTCAAAGCGGCCACTCCTTCGGGAAGTGGGAGCAAAGCGGACATATTTCTATACTTATCTCTTCTCATATATAATATATTGTATATATTACTATATATTTTATATATACATTATCATATATATATATATATATACATAATTATATATATACTGTATAAATCAATGGCCATTTCAGGAAGCGAAATGGGAGGTAGCATCTATAAGGAGTAAGGGTTATATTATATATATATGCATATACATATATTATAAAGTCATCCTGGAGTAGATAGAATATGGATAATTCCAAACATCTTCACAAGAATGGGGAATCTCATTGAAGAATTCTATATGATATCTACCTTTGGATTTTTTAATATATATATATATGTGGAAAATACATAAATCTCCCAACTATATTTGTTGACTACATGTTGGTCACAATCCATATATGTTAGTAGGTGTGTGTATATATATACATATTTATGGTCACCCCGCCCCCCAGAACCCGCCCCCCGAGCACATATTCCCTTGGTATTTACAATACAAAATGACTCAAATATATATACATATAATCATATATACATATGGTGGTATACTGGGGATATAATAGTCTGTACTGGGGGGGATATGATGGGGGGGATCATACAGGTATAATAACGGTTTGATCATACTCCATGCTATATATATATATCCTGTACCATCCATATAATAACCAGGGTGGCTATACATATATATATATAATTATATATGTATAGTAAATAACATATTATTGGCTTTATCCTGTACCCTCTGTTTATCATGACGGTTAACAAAAAACACAAACTATACCACGAGTTATTCTTGTTTGTATATAATCATCCTGGAATAGATAGAATATGATAGAATATGGGTATTTTCAAAAAGATGATCATATTTCCGTTTAGCGTGTTTTTTTTCACATGTTCATATTCCAACTACTCCAAGATTACCAGACCATCAGAGCGACCATGGGCCGTCTACACACATGGAATGTTTGGTGAACCATCATTTGGGGATGGGTCAAAACCCTGGTACCTAGTGAACCCCAAAATAGCTGGTAAATGGATGTTCATCCCACTAAAATGTATCTATAGGTATTGACCCATACCCATTTTGCTTAGGTAAGCCCAGATGCAACTGCCATAAAGACTTGCAGCTGATGAGAGTTTCGGATCGGCAGGGTCGCAGCCAAACAATGGGCACACCGCCCGACCACGAGCTTCACCACCCACACTGCTGGGAATTCCAGGAGGACTCCATGGCTGAGTTCAAGTCGACTCGACGGCCGTGACGGATCCGAGACAAGTGATAGATTCCATGGAGATATCATATAGAGATATACGAATATGTATATTATATATAGGGTATCTACAGTATAACTCGGTGGCATTGCTGATCATAACTAGGTGACAAAATGATCTAATCATATGCTAGGCTTTCATATATTATAGTCACTGATAATGAACCATAAATATGGCATATAAATATCGTATATATTTATAGATAAATATGATAATCCTGAAGTAGATAGAATACTGATTCTCAGCCATGTTCCCAAATGAGTGTATGTAATATGTATATATATATATATATACATATACATACTTGGTGGCTCAGCCCAGTTAGTAAGTGGTTTCGGTCACCAAGGTTATTTCAGTAGGATGTTAGTAGGGTTCAATCGCCTAGTGGGGTGAACTAATCCATATACTTGCTCAGTGGCATGAGCCACCAAGTATCGCGATATTGTAAAGCCAATTTAGGATTTCTTTGGGATATACAGTAATTGGGGGATATAACTGGGCAAATTATCATAATTCACTAACCTGAATCTTGCGGCCATTTGGGGATGATTCCCCGAATCCTAACCATCATTTCCAGGGTTCGGGAGAACAGTGAGGTCGTGATTAAATTTACCCAAATATAAGCAGATCGATTTTATCGGTACAAATGGATCGATTTGAGGGGAAAACCTACAGAAAACCGTTTTACGTGTCATACATAGATTGCGGGACTTCACCTACCCAAGAGATCCCAAGAGTATGGTATTTACTTGACAAAAAATGAGTGGCCTAACCCTTCTCAACTGCCTCGAATATAGAAAAATGAACAACTAGGCTGGTATATACAAAAATTACTTTTCTATATTTGTTAGATAAAGCAACATTATCTATATATACATATATACAACATTGTAGAATTATGTCTGGCGTAACATGCTTTGAACACGTTAAAACCCACATTTTTTTCGGGAAAGTCTTCACCAAATCTTGGGATATCTTGGGATTACTGTTGAGGACGACACCAGGCTCTGTCAAATTCTGAGACTTGGGATGTTCGCAAAAAGCGGACTTACAACCCAAGCATGGACGGTGCAACCAGCACAGAATGGGCACTTCGATCAATCCCCAAAGGAGCTTTTGGACCGCCTTGATTTGCGTGAGGGCCTAGGGGAAATCTCTTGAAAACCTGGTCAAAATCCAAGAAAAGAACTAAGATCATGTTACTAAAGCAATGTCATAAACCACCCATACGAATTGATGCTTATTTTTTTCACACATAAATATGGTAAGTAATTGGGGATATCCTAGTGGTTTATGCAACATTATAGTCTATAAATATGTTCACATGAATAGCCAACGTGTGATTATTTAATCCAACAAACCAAGATTGCGCCGTTGATCAGAGATGTTGGAAGATCTGGGTGCAAACCAACTACTTTGCAGTTGTTTCATATATGCTTAAAGGCCGACAGAATGTGCTATTGCGGCTATTTTTACTGGTTGGTGATTGACCTACCCCACTGAAAAATATGAAAGTCAGTTGGGATTATTATTCCCAATATATGGAAAAATAACAAATGTTCCAAACCACCAACCAGTTTAGATATTTTTAGGATTTCTTTTATATGGGTGAATTATGATATTTCGCTGACCTGAAATCTTCGGCTATTATTGGGATAATTCATGATAATTCCCCTTACAATTCCCATCATTCCAGTGAGGGAGAACAGTGAGGTCGTTACAATTCACCAAGTTTAATGTGTATGCATGCACATATATCTGTATATATACATATATATACACTTCATTCCAACATATTACATCATAAATTATACACATCTATGGCATACGTGCCGTGCCACTTGGTTTCTACGCAGAAAGCCCGTCTCCCTTTAAACGGCCCACCTGTTGTGCACAAATCTCGGCTGCTGCTCCAGGGGCAGAACTTAGTTACGATGAACCCGAGAACGATTTACCACGCAGAAAGTCACAACGAATGTGGGTAAAAGCAACGTTTTCACTAGTATTTACCACTGAAAAGTTGTGATATATGATGGGTAAATACTCGTATAAATGGGATATATATATATATATATATATAGAGAGTTATATCCCATTATAAATGGGATATAGTATTTACCATTTTATGCCATTGAATGTGATAAGACAATACAATATGTGGATAATATATATATAGTTCATTATCCAACTTAATGTATCCAACTATCATGTGGTTTACCCTCTGGTAAATTAACAGTTTGCTATGGAAAATGACCCATAGAAATAGATGGTTTACCTATTAAACATGGTGATTTTTCTATAGCTATGTTAGTTTACCAGAGGGTACCACTGAGAGCATTGTTATATCCCATTGTATATAATTCATGAAAACCATATAATCCCCTATAAACCCAATAATAAACCATCCCCCAGTCATCACCATTTTTTTAGGTGGTATGTTTACCATTCCCAGTCATGGGTGGTTTATGGCATTGTTTTACCTACATTAGACAAACTAAATGATCAGCTAAATAAACTCAACAAACTATAACTCTACCAACAAATTTTGCCAAACTAACTTACTATTTTCACCAACATTTCATGACCAACGTGAAGCAATTCATCCCACCAGCGAATGAGAGGTGAATCAACCATTAACCAATAGATGATAATAGATGTAGGTCTCAGCTACCGGGTTACATCAATTACTTTGGCAATTCTATATAGAACTATTCAACTATATCTTAATTATAATAGATTTCATCATTTTCTGGTGTAAATCAGGACATTTTGCCCTTGTAACTGTAGTTGTCGAATTTTTCGAGACAGATCATCCTGATGTTTGTATTCATCTTCGAAATTGGCCAGACGATCCTCTAGGGCACGTACTTTTCTGCGCAGATCTGGAGCTTGTTGCGGTGCACCAACAGTTTCCGCTTGGAGCTCGTCCGGGCTGAAGATTTCTGTTTGGCTGAAGCAGCTGTCTGGCTTCCGGATGGTTTCTTCCCTGGCCTTTGTTTTGCCACTGGACGGGATGTCACCGGTGTGAAGAGCATCTTCTGACGCTGGCCGAGTTGGGGGTAGCCTCGTTCGCCTGCTTGACACACATAGCGATCCCAGTGTGTCAAAGATGAGCGTTTTCTGGGCGATTTAGATATAAATCCATGACTGGTTGGTGGGAAAAACCTACCCCTCTGAAAAATGATGGACTGAAAGTCAGTTGGGATGATGACATTCCCAATATGATGGGAAAAAACAAAATTCATGTTTCAAACCACCAATATAAATCATGAGAAATCATGACCAGACCCTACAAATCATCTCTATCAGTCGCAGCAGATTTGAAATGGGATCATCCCCATATGCCAGCGATTCAAGTTGCCACGTTCTGTCGTTTCTCAACTTTAGTGATTCTTCTGTCCCTTTCATTAAATTATGCCGGTAACCAAGGGTTGACATTTCTCAATTTGTTATAGAGTCACAGAGGTGGAAAGACAGCATATGTCTAGTTGCTAGTCAAAAGCAATCATTCAGTGTGTTGTGTAGATCACCTTGGCACATAATCTTCTTGCTGTACCTCTGAAAATTTCGCAATTTGACCATCTCTAGCCAGCCACGTTCGAGTAATAGTTGCCTACATGTAAAGACATAGACATACAATGAGACTGTATTAGTCAACGACAATCAAGTCAACTATATTTTTAGAGATTTGACTTAAAGAGACAAAACCGAGTTGCAGTGTCGGGTATTGGCTGAAGAAAACTGCTTCGGGTTTATGCCACCTTCTAGAATGTTTGGACCTGATATAACCCCACAATCTGATGAAAATAAAACACACATGTTGATACAATGTGTATTAATCACCTACCCAATTTTGTCCCCCCATTGAGGACTTAGGATCCATTTTTCTTGGAGTCAAAACTTATTTTTACCTTGGCCAACTAAATGAAGTGGCCAGGCTTTAGCCTCTGTAGCCTACGGGCTGATAGTTAGCTGGTCTATCCACCAGAAATCGTGACGAAAAACCAACAGTCGAATGGGATTTTTTGTTGTCGATTTATGATAGCCAAGTTGGTGTATTTCACCAACAGTCAACGATTAGGTTTATAAAGTTTATAGTCATCCCCAAAGAGATAGAAAAGACAATTCTACTATATTCTACTTACATTTCTACCCATGACGGATCCATGTATGCTATATATGGTGTGCCATGGATCCCATCAATATACCCCAGTCATGTTAGCATTAATCTACCAGCACCATGGATCCGTCATGGGACATAATCTTATATAAATCGTGGATAGTAGTGGAAACCATGGTATATTGTCCCATTATAACCATAATGTTAGCATTAATATACCATTAAGTAAGCCCATTAAGTAGTGGAAACCCACTTCCATCTTTTTTGGGGCATCGAACTCGTCAGCACGTAGCGTCAAGGGCCCCAAACCACCACCGCTGGGCGCGCCGGGAGCCCATCCCAGCAGCGCTAAGAGCTGACAGCCTTGGTTCTGCAGCTGATTTCGTGGTTTTGTTCGTATGATTCTTCTGGAATCTCGGAGTCTCATGGTGTTTTTGTTTGGGCGATTTTTTGTGGATCTCTTGGAAATTGGAGTGCATGGCAATTTTTTATACATATGAGGAGTATAAGATTCTTGCAGCGAAACTCTGGATTGAAATCGGGATTCCTTAGATTTTGTCCTGATTGATGGAAATGATGATTCTTGAGGGAAAAAAAAAGTACAGGATTTCTGTGAAATTCAAAAACATATCTTGGGATTGATGAGATTTTAGGAGTTCCATTGGTTTATGCGGATCTAAGACTGGATCTAAGAGTCGAGGCAAAAATACAGTTTTCGCAACAGACTTGGGCATGATTTCAGATAAATACGATGTCCTCGAGAGAAGTTACTGCTTTTCAGTCACCAATCATTGGAGCTGTTACCTTTCAGTAGTGGGGATGGTTCATTACCAACCATATGAATTTTTCTTCCACGAAATCGAAAGATGTGGAATATGGGCAATAGATTAACATGTCTATGGTCCCAAATATAGGTGGGCCAATCCCATACTAGACTCAATGGTTTCTGGGGGCTGTTAATTGGGTTGGTTAAGAACCATGGTGACAGTACCGGTGGCGGATTTGTCTTAGGCAATCCGATGAGCATTGCAGAGGTGCTAAGGGAATACCCAAAAGATGACTAGTTCATTGGGAAAAATGATAACAACACCAGCGGATTGTTTTTGCGGTAACCCATTTTCAGACAAAGCCACATAGGACAAACCTGGTCAGCAGACTTACTCAGCATGGTTGCTTGATACTTCTAACTTATACTATGCTATATACTCGTTATATACTCATCTTGGAATAGATAGAAAAATACTACAAAGTGGTGCCCATCAGTTGTAAGTTATAAGTTGGTTTATAAGCCCCATGACTATAGATATCTACCATAAATGTCCATAAACCCTAGTTGACCTAGTTTTCAACCACAAAGTTTGCCATGTAGGAGGCATCACGTTGTATGACCATCCCCAGAACAAGAATCATCAACCATCCAGAAAATGTGCTTGGAAAAAGTCTTCATTTGCTCCAGAATCAGTGTATCAATGCGTCTAAATTCATTCATCTAGATAGAACTGGTTGGTGGTTGACCTACCCCTCTGAAAAACAATGGAGTTCGTCAGATTGGATCATCATCCCAACTATTGGGGAAGTCATAAAATTCCATGGTTCCAGTCACCACCAACCAGATGTATTGTTATTACAATTATCAACCATTATTAACCATAGATTAACCATAGATTAACCATAGATTAACCATAGATTAATCATAGATTAACCATAGATTAACCATAGATTAACCATAGATTAACCATAGATTAACCATAGATTAATCATAGAT
>Ga0126342_10021388_pt1 | contig 10789 bp, 7 predicted proteins | sample Cyp1metagenome_FD_92528 | JGI IMG/M metagenome (GOLD analysis project Ga0126342, IMG submission 92528) | Coral microbial communities from Lord Howe Island, Old Settlement Bay, Australia - Cyphastrea 1 metagenome | ecosystem: Host-associated > Invertebrates > Cnidaria > Coral ... | reverse complement strand
GTGAACCAATCAATGAATCAATCAATCAACCAATCAATGAATCAATCAATGAATCAATGGAACAACGAATCAGTCAATCAATCAATCAATCAAACAACCAATGAATCAATCAATCACTAAAAATAAATCAATCAATCAATCATTCAATCATTCATTCAATCAATCAATCAATCAATCATTCAATCATTCATTCAATCAATCAATCAATCAATGCATCAATCCATCAATCCATCAATCCATCATCCATCAATCCATCAATCAATCAATGAATCAATGAATCAATGAATCAATCAATCAATCAATAAATCAATCAATCAATGAATCAATCAATGAATCAATGAATCAGTGAACCAATCAATGAATCAATCAATCAACCAATCATTGAATCAATCAATGAATCAATGAAACAACGAATCAGTCAATCAATCAACCAATCAATCAATCAATCAACCAATGAATCAATCTATCAATCATTCAATCAATCAATCAATGAATCAATCAATCAATCAATCAACCAATGAATCAATCAATCAATCAATCAATCAATCAATCAACCAATGAATCAATCAATCAATCAGTCAATCAATCAATCAATCAATCAATCAATCAATAAACCAAGCAATCAATCAATCACTCATTCAATCAATCAAATAATCAATCAATGAATGAATCAATATCTATGTTCACAATATGTTGGTAATATGTTGTTGACAGATGACAGCTGACATGAGTTCGGGCCAAAGATGTGTGCCAAACTGGCACAGAAAAATCCTGATTTCACCAGCAAATCCGCAAAAAAAAATCATGAGACCATGATGCTGAACAAGAGAGATTTTGCAAACCCAACCTTATTCATGGTGATACTCCTGTGTGGTTCCCTTTTTGCTGTTTAAAAAGGATTTTTTTGAGCCCTTCACTCAGCCATGAATATTCGCATTCCCATCTTCAATGGCTATTGGGGATTCCTCATAACCTGCAGAAAAGGAAGGGAAAAGTCTGATGGCTGCTATGCCTGCTGATCAGCGAAGAACGGACTGATTTGACGACGTGCTGAAAAAGAAATCGCTCTCATTCTCAGAGTTGACCGTCATCGTGGTGGAGAGCAAACTCTTCAGTGTCGATGAGCTGTGGCAAGAAGCCAAAGCCTGCTGTGGCCGGCGAGACTTCGCGGTGAGAGACCTACGGCGCTGCTTGGTCACCTTACACAGCTTGCACAATGCGGTGGCAATGTATCCTCAGTAGAGGATACACCTTACAGCACTCGGAATAGCTACGGTGGTCTAGAAATGGTTGGGTACCCCAAGTCACCATGGGTTTCAATAGTAAAATGATCTAATTTTGGATGATTTGGGGTACCCCTATGACTTAGGAAACCCCATGTCGCAGGAGCTGAAGGAACCCCTTGGGCCCGGAAGTCTTGGCAGACCTTCGATGGAGGCGGCGAAAAACTCAACAAACAACATGGGTTTGTTGGAAACTAGGGTGTGCCCCACAATAGCTATTCTAGTAAGGTAAATTGTGATTTGACTAGGGAAAATTATGTCTTAATTGGGGAAAATTGCGAAAACGGTGATTTAACTAGGGAAATTGTCATTTTATGGATAATGGGATGTAATGGATTTGGCGGGGCTCCCGTTTACGATAGCTAAGTTGGTGAATATAGCTCCAATAACGATTGGGTTTATGGTACTTATAACATCTTATAACTAGAAATAGTATTCATGGAGATTATAAACGAACTTATGACTGGGGGGTGGCACATTGTAACAAACATGTTATATACATGTTATTTAGTCGGGAAAAGTTCAATATCCAATTTCGGGGTACCACATTTTCAGACAGGCCATGGAGTTGGTGAAATGATCCGTGACCTGGTTATATCAGCACTGGATATGGGGATGGATCGAAACCTATGAAAGACATTGGAGAACAGAATCGTATTTTGGGGGTTATGATTATATACATATATAGGGTTTATTATAATACTATTATCAATGGTACATAGATAATACAGTATATTGATTATGATTATTTGTTAATGATAAAATCAAATAGTGTCAAATACATCAAGTAGCATATTGGGGATGAATCTCCCGTCCCAGCCTGTGAAGAGAATCGTGGCGAACCTGACACACCAGGTGAAGCTATGGCGGGGGCCACGGATTCCACTGCAGTCACTGGGCACTGGAACCGGAGGGAGATGGGTGGTGATGAATATACCAAAGTCTCGGTAGCAGATGCAAAAAATCAGAGAAATCACAATGGTTGCTGTTGGTTTGTTTAGTATTTATCACATATCACCATATATCACCAACGAATCGCTACGGTGATGTTTGATCATGTTTTAGTCGTTATGAATCGAACAGTCGGGGATGTTGCCAATATGAGAAACTTAAAAGGGCCAGGCTCAACATGAAACATTCCAAGACTGGTGGGTGAAGCACGCAAACATCATTTACTGTAATTTAACGGTTGGGTTAGGTACAGAAGATAACATGTGACACACCCGCTTGTGAGTGGCTGATTGATTGGTCCAGGCATGCTTTATAAGTATTCTGATAATAATAGCAAAGTGCCAAACACATCCTCATGAACTACTGTAGTTAGTTGTTACTTGTTTGTTCAATTTTTTTGCGGGCTACTACATCTCTTGCACCTAACACACACAATAATAAACCCAGTTTTGTTTTGCAGCACCAGAATCACTACTTACAATTACAGCATCAACGTGTAATGTTTTACTGGCCATTTCCAACAGAAAAGTGATGTGGTTCGAGTTAAATATGTTCGGCCAGGTACTTGTTTTCTGTATGTTTTGTTGAAATGCATTCTAAAACAATCTATACATACAAAAACAACAAGTACCAATATTTTTGCATTGTTAGATATTTTTTGTATGTTTTTGTATTTTCTATCCAACATTTCTTGAGAAATCTACCTCGATTCCACCTAGCCATGAATAAACCAAAGCCGAGGCTGAGAGTGACCGACCAAGTCTGGGCCAAGTCTCTTGGATGAGATGAGGACATGAAGCTAATCTCTCATTATGGTAGGGATGTATTGGTACTGGTTGATTATATTACGATAAGTACCATCAATGTACCATTTTGGGGATGAATCTGTTATGATTTCATTGTAATCAACTTTGGGGATGAACATGTTTTATTTTCCTAATAAGTCATTACCAAAAGACACCATTAAACCACAATTATTTAAGGAAACACTATCAAATCACCATGTTCCCAACACTGGTTGGTGGTTTCAAAAATGGCTTTTATTTTCCACAATATATGGGATGTCATCCTTCCCATTGACGAACTCATATTTTTTAGAGGGGTGGCACAACCCCCAACTAGGGTAGTATAACAGTTCATTGGTTATGTACGGTATATAGGGATGTAACTATAGGAAAATCACACTGGAAAACAAACAATAACTATGGAACATCACCAAGCTATGGGTAAATTAACGAACTCAGTGGACATGTTCAATAGTTTTGTTAAATTACTAGAGGGTAACAATTCGGTTATGTACCAACCTTCTAGATGCCAGGTTTACAGTTCCGAAGTTGAGAATCAGCTATGACCAACAAGGGGTTTACATCGGATTTACGCCAAAGATGGGATATTGTTGATGACTCTGGGTAAAAACTCGGTTAACCATTTGTTGCTCTGTAATTATTACATGTTACTCTGTATGTAGACGTTCGATATGTTTCTACAGGCTTTGTGTACTCCTCCCTCCAAGTTGTCCATCCTTCTCTGTGGGCTAAGCTAACAAGAGATGTCGTGCAGGGGACAAACCGGGAAAATTTGGCAAATTTGGGAGCAAGACAGGCTTGCTGCAAAAAGACCTCCAAAATTCTGATGTTTTTTTTGTTGTCTCTGTTGGCCTGTCTGTAGCAAGAGAGAATGGGTTTTTGCGTATGACTTGTCAAATTTCGACGGCAGATTGGCTTTGCCTACTTCACCCCTGTGGACAAAATCCTGCAGCTGGGGTATGCTTCATCCCATTCTATTTACCCTCTGGTAAACTAACATAATTATGGAAAATCACCATTTTGAACCGGAAAATCCACTATAAATGGCAATGTTCAATAGCTTTTTGTATGGTTTACCAGAGGGTATAGTGTATGACCTCACCTGGCACCTCACCAAGCAGTGGATTCCAACTTGGGTCATGCGTTCTGATGGATTTTGAGGTGCGAAACCGAGAAGAGGAACGTGCAAAGAACATGGCAATTCTCATGGGAATGAGTCTGGCACCCAGCCTGAAGAAGCGCCTTCCAGGACACAGCGGCATTAATAAGGATGCAGAGCTGCTGAAACATAAGGGAAGGCTGGTTGGTTTTCATTGGAAGGATGATTCCAGGTGTTTGTAATTTGTGAACATTTGGGAAACGGATTAGATCACATTTTCTCTTCGCAGGTTCATTCTGGATGCCTGGATGCCTGTAAGTCTGACAAGTAACATTCACTGTGTCGCAGATCCGAGGTGCTAATGGATTACGCAGGTTCACATGTTTTGTTTGTAGATTCATTCCGAACCAAGCATGCCCTGCCTATGTTTACTTGATTCCTATTGCCACATGTTTTTGTTAGTGAATTCACAAAACAAAACAGATTGATCACCCCAGCCCCAATCCTTTCCCATCAAAGCAAAACACTCTATTGCCCACAAGGTGGAATCCCAAAACCTTATTTTTTTGAAGGTTTTTTTTGGTTATATATAAGGGATATCCTTCCTGGTTGGGTATGTCCTTCTACTTATATACCTTTTTTTGTTTTTTTCTCTGTTGCATTTCTTAACCAAATGATTTCATTGCTATGGGATTCACACACACACACTTATATATTGCTTGTCATATGCATCACACCCAAACAAAATGTTCTAGAATAAGTCAAATGTTCAACGCCAACTTAGGATTTGTTTCCAGGTTTATTTCTAGTTGACTTTCATTTTACGACACAACTTAGCCACGGAAAATAGCCATATTTTTTTGGCAAATCTTCGAACCAGCCATGGGCCATGGCTTGGAGGATCATCCTACTTGGTGCCTGGTCAATCACCCTACTTTGAACGTCACCATTTTCTGGAGTTATACCGCCTATATAATTGTATATAAAAGTGTGAGTATAATGTTATAACCCCACTAACATTAAGCCTATTGTTTTTCAAGGTGGACTAACCCCACAAACGCGGGCTACGATTTATTCACCCGTTGATTCGTACGAATCCTGATCGTTGATTCGTGGTGAGGCTTCAGCAAAGAGAAAGCCGCGCAAGCTCTGGAGCCGCGAAGTCAGTGGATGCCAACAAAGCGGTGTGAAACACAGGGCGTTATATCCCGTGCCGGATCCATGGTGCTGCTATATATGCTAACATGGATCCCATCAATATACCCGAAATGTTAGCATATATTTACCAGCACCATGGATCCTATGGGATAAGTTACCAAGTTAAGAAAAAATGTGTTTTTATTGTACTTAATGGTGATCAAATGGTTATTAAATGGGATGTAGTTAGCCAACAGTTTGTTTGTAATTTCCATAACTAGGATTTATGGTAGAAATATCGAACTAACTTATAACTCGGGGGAACGGGTTGACCAACAAAAAATGGTCTATATCAACATGGAATCCGGAAAACGGGTTTCTAAAAAAACAAAGGTTCTTTTGGATATGGTCATCATTGGGTGCGAGTCGCTCTCACGAGAATCTGGAAGGATGCTGAAGTGAAAAGGTCTTCTTGGGGTTTCATACTAAAGTTCGGGATGGAGACCGGATACCATAGGAAACTCTTATCCAATGTTGTCTCGGTAACCCCCCAGGAAAAAAACAAAAGTGTGCCGCTGAAAATCCAATCGACTGAAAACATGGAATGATCTAGTTACATGGCCCACCACCAACAGTCACAGCTGCAATTCGCAGACATACCCTCTGGTAATTTAACATAGCTATTGAAAATGGCCATTTATAGTGGATTTTCCCATGAAAAAAGGTGATTTTCCATAGCTATGTTAAATTACCAGAGGGTAAGGTCACCAAACTTAGAACTTTCTGCTCTGCCGGTAGAGATTGGCCTCTTCTACAAACCTGGCTGATCAAACCTGGCTGGCCCGACTTAAACCCATGCGTTATACAAGGATCAAGGAACCTTCTTGTCAGCCAACTGGTTTACAATAACTCGTATGTTTCAGTCTAAACGGCACATGTGCATTTGTTCACCATTTTAGACGAGGAGACCAACATCTGTACATGTAGAAGTGTATGTAACATATTTATATTATGAAAAGAGACCAGATGGTGCCCCATAGTCACGGTAGCTAAGGTAATGAGTAATTGTAAATCTAGTTATATAATGGGTTCACAAAACAAAACATAATTAACTAGGGTTCAGGGTGGACCACCTTGTATGATATACACAATGCATACAACCATAGTTTTTTCCTAGGCTTACAACCTCCTAGTTGTTTTCCTAGGTGAGTTGTATACTAATATCTTAATGCTTTCAACCCACCATGTGGGCAACCCAATAATAAACATCCCCAAGTCCCCAAGTGTAGAAAAGATTTGTTGGCATTCGCCACCAACCATTTTATGTTTATGGCATTGGATTATACTAAATACAGTAGCTGCTGAGATCATATGTGTTTTAACAATATCATTATTATTACTACTATTATTATATTTTATATCTTTATTGATTACGGTATTATGTATTTGTGTTCATGTATATATATATATACGTTTCCTAAAATAGAGCTACCCCAAATCAGTATTGAAGAGGCAACAGCATGCCCAGAAATTTCAAAGCACGGCTTGGAAAGGGCAACAGCTGATGGTGGACTTGAACTTTCGGAAGGCGTAGATGTGAAGTGAGTTCTGCCTGCGGCTGAATCATCCAAGTCAGTATACCATGTTTATATTGAAACATATTGAAATTGAAACCCCCATCTATTATACTAATGGCCAGTCATCAACTCACTAATTAATATGATTTGCAAAATGCTAATCACAATGATTTACAATTATTTCTGATATAACATCATAAAGCAACATTAATAGTGGCTACTTGTTCTATAGTATATATTTACTAGTTGGTGATTTGGAACATTTGTTATTTCTTCCATATATTAGGAATAATCACCCCAACTGACTTTTATATTTTTCAGAGGGGTTGAAACCACCAACCAGATATGCTATATTCTAAAAAAAACATATATATATATATATATCAATATATTTGAGGTATATCTCAGCTATGTATAGATGCCATATAAACATATATATATATACACGTATTTATAACTGTTATTATAACTGGTCACTCATCAACTCAGCCACCTTTCTCCAAGGCGTTGCTCAACGGTGGAAGCTGCTGTGGAGTGGATCTTCACCTCTGAGTGACTTCATGAGCGAAGCGATGCGCTTCCGTCAAAAGCTGGGAATTTCACCTTGACAAATAGGGATTTCATGGGTCTAATGGGAATTAATGGGATATGCTGGGATTTTTCATGGGATTTGGTGGGGTTTGATGATGATTCGAGGAGTAGTTCGTTGGATTTCATGGGACTTCATGGGATTTTTGATTCGATTCATCGGGGCTTCATGGGGGATTCTAATGAGAACATCACCTACATGAGGGATTCTACCAAGAAATATGGGTATATATCATTGAATTATGTCCAGGCATATAGTGATAATGATGGGATATAAGATGTAAACGGATTTAATATACACTCCAGTAAACTAATATAGCTATGGAAAGTGGACCATGAAGAAATGTTTTTCCGGTTAGAACAGTGATTTTCCAGAGCTATGTCAGTTTATCAGAAGGTAACCAACCAATTTGGGGAAGATAACCAGACGGGTAGTTTAGTACTAACTTTTTGTTTATCAGGGAGCAGCTAGCAGGATTATGATTTTGTCTGGCAGCGTATTGAAGATTTGGCATGAAAGGCTTTCTTGACTCTGCTAGAAATGCTGGTTGAGACTTGGATCGGTGTGAGTAACCTGGGGCTCTGGTGCCCCAACCAATGGTTTTCCTCGGTGTTTCGTTTCGCAACCATGACATGATTGTTCAAGTAGGACCGGTTTGTGGAATCTGTAGAAATACCCGCATCTAATTCTGGATTATATCCTATTGGTTGATGAAATATCCAGTCAGTTTTGTTTGTGACTTATCAGTGATAGATTTTGTCAGGTTGGGATACAGGCAAGAGTTGGATTTGGTTGAGAAGACGGTTCTTTCAGTGGATTGCCAGTACTGATCACGAAGTCAACCACTCAACTGAACCCTGCGTCCCAGGTACGCAACACTTACCAAAAGACTCGTTGATTTCCAGTTGAAATTAGGTTTTCCACCTAGCTGTTGGATGGCAAGACGCCGTGGAACGCATGAATATGATAGGGGCCACAGGGCGGGCCCAGTAAAATTCAATATGTCCGAACAGCCACTCCTTGCATGTATGTCGCGCAAAAAACAATATCATCAAAAAAACAATGAGTTTAGGCTGACGGATTTCTCCAATCCCAGTATCACAAACCACAGCATTGGAAAGACCCCACATAATTCTGTGATCTTCGCTGGTCATTTTGGCTCCAAAGCTTTAGGAGTCAAAAAAAACAGATTTTCTCCCTGCGAGTGGGATTGGGTCGTACCTGGCAGAGGCGAGGGTCTGCTGGATTCTGCTGGGGCCTACCGGGCGGTGATGCCATGCCATGGCAGACATAGAAGTTTTGAAGTTTGCACCATGTCCATGAGGAAAGATGTCAACCCAAATTGTGAAATTAGTTTCTAGGCATAAGAGATTTAAGTACTATGCACCTAAATGGACGCATACTTGCTCAATTGGCTAAGCAACATCATCCAAAAAAAACATTTCAATTTATGTTTTTCATCTTGGTCAAAATGACCAGCGTATTCAACAGCAAACCAGCAGAAACAAACACTGTTTCAGGCTCTGAGGGTAGAGAAGGTCCCATTAATCTGTTCAATCAAAATTGGTTGAAGGAAACATGTGCAGGAAACCATCTTAGATGTTTATAGAAATAATTAAAACAAGTACTATCTACACACTATCATAAAGTGACTAATGATTTGATTTTTCCCAAAAAAATCCAGGATCTTTGTTTTCTCTGCGTCTCTAGACGTCCCTGACCGTCCCTGGCTCGACATCTTAGGCGCGGCCCACTTCGCAATGGAGTACGATGACAGAAAACTCTTCGTGGCCAAAATGCCGGAGGACGACGCCACAACGGGACTCCTTGCTGGTCCCGGGGAGCAGCCATTTCTCCCAGTTTTTATGTTTTTTCCAAGGAACCTCTATTTTTGGGGGAAACAAAGTTCCAAGGTTCCTATAGCAGATTTCCTTGCTGTATCAACAGATCCATTGAATCTGGGATGTCGATAACAACGAGATAGCACATGAGGTTACAAGCAATATGTTGAAATTCAAAGTTACCATTCATCAAATCTGGAAAGCAAAGTTAAGAAGACTTCGGTGACTTCGGACAATTTTCCAGGCAGTGATCAAGCCATTTTAATGTTCATGGGAGTTACGAATCCCTTTCCTTCACTCTAGACACTCGGGGTTAGGATTGGATCTACTAAATTCGGGGTCCCTTTTCCCATTGAATAGTCCATTCATTTATTCCATTATTGCTCATGAATATTCCACTTGTTGGTGGTTTGGAACATGTTTTATTTTTTCAGAGGGGTGGGTCAACCACCAACCAGCTATGGTAAACCCATTGTAAATCAATAATCTATGGTATATCACAATAATCTATGGTAAAATAGAGTATACAGTAATCTATAGTGACTATAGTGGGATATCACAATTATCCCATTAATATGACCTTATTATTGAGTGTATTTAATTTCAGGAGATGGAACTGAATGTGGGACTCAATGGACTGAAAGATGGGAGCGGCTCGCGTTTTTGGGAGAGATGTACTGCCCATGCAGTTCCACGTTGTGAGAATATATGGTCAGCATCTTGAATTTCACCATACAAGCATGTATATTTACTATACATAATATATATATATATATACATGCAGGTAGGATTTGCTCTGGAGGTCCATTTATTATGTTATAATTCCGGCGCCCTTTTTTATATTACTTTATCCCTCCTATCCATTTCCAAACATCCACCTCCCAGAAAGGTCAAACCCATCTCATCCTCGTCATGACGAGTATATATATATATATCCATTTGCTAAGCCCATTTACTTACTCCATTTACCAACCAGTTCCATTTATTAACCTTACATAAAACAAAGCCGGTGGTTACTTTTAAGTAGGTTTTCACGTTTCTATCTTTTTGGGTCTTGCTTTACATAAAAAGAAACATGTTCGCCATGGTCACCATGATCACCAGGATATTCGAGAAGAAGAGATAAAGATTGTCTTCAACACCTACGGCACTGTCCAAGAGGTGGGGTGGTGATGGTGGCCTACTTGAAAGTGCACTGGAGAATATGGATAGACTCTTTTTGTGATACCTACATTAGATATAGACATGTATACGGTATAAATATATGGGAGGGGGGTGTTGTGAGCGCCAAAATTTGTCATGCAAGCTGCCCTTTTTATACAGCACATCATGCTTGCTGCCTGCAGAGCATGAGACATAGATGATTTAAATATGCGCAAGGACAGGAACATTGCAGATGGAGATCATGTTGAAATGTTCTGGAGTGACTCCTTGCGCAAGCATCTGTTGCATGCCCTTGAGGGGTACGCAGTGGCCAAGCGCCAGCCAGATAAGGTTGTTGAATTC
>Ga0126342_10021387_pt1 | contig 10790 bp, 7 predicted proteins | sample Cyp1metagenome_FD_92528 | JGI IMG/M metagenome (GOLD analysis project Ga0126342, IMG submission 92528) | Coral microbial communities from Lord Howe Island, Old Settlement Bay, Australia - Cyphastrea 1 metagenome | ecosystem: Host-associated > Invertebrates > Cnidaria > Coral ... | reverse complement strand
TTCTTCTGACTCTTTCTCTTCTCTGATCTTCTCTCTTCTAATCTTTCTCTTCTCTCTGCCTCTGCCCTGCTCTGCTTTTCATCTGTCCATATTGTCGGAAGTTTGACTTCTAAACTTTCTTCGACTAGTATATACATACATATATATATATATAATTACACATACATATATATATATAGGTCTTGCCTTTTAACTACGAACTACGCTTGAACTTATTAAGATTATAGTTGGTTTGAAAGTCATCATTTGGTGGATCTGGATGGTGGCACAGATGGGAAAAAAGGCTAGAATCACTAGAAAGAGGATGGGTTTAGTACCCGAAAATTTGGGGAAAGGCCCCCAAAATCCGGGACTGATCATCATGTTCCCATTAAAACGACCACAAGCCATGGATGTAAAATCTCACACCAGATTCATCACGTAAGGCATCTCCTGAGTTCATAAAAATGCAGCAGAACTCTACTGTGTTTCAAGTACGACATAAGTTTTTGTTGCTCCACAAAAAATAGTTTAAAAAAACGATTGTGAAGCAGTAACTATGACTAAAAAAACATTCTCAGTGCAAAAAAAAATATAAAAACAAATGTAGTTGTTGACTTTACAAAACCTGATTTGTTGTCCCAGTCACAAGCAGATTTGGTGACGCAGGTGGCAATCGGCAATCCAGCACAAACCTTCAGTTTGGTCGCGGACACAGGCAGATTGCGGGGGACCCACTTGTGGTTTTCAGTGGCTACGCTTGGCGAAGGATTGCTATGGCGGAGATGAATTTATAATATTTTATAATCATTAATCTATGGTATAGTCTCATACTCTACAGTTTAGATGGGTCCCTTCAACTTACGGGAATCCACCAAAGTTCAGATGGTTTCAACTCATGGCTTGGATGCTTGGGCGCAGAGGATTGCCCCAGTCGCTGCCAGGTAGCAACAGCTGCATCGTAAAGGATTGCGCGTGCAAACAGTGTCCAAAGTCATGGGGAAAGTGCTTCACAGGCAGGGTGGCCCAAGGGCCTTGTTCACCATGTCAGATTGTGGCACCAAAAAAGTGTTCGCCGGAAAGATGTCAGCCTTCAACCATAGGAGTTGAACCATAAGTGTTCTCATGTTGCGATTGGTCCAAAATCTGGCTCCCATGTGCTGCAGGCCCTGAGCACTCCAAGTCCTTCAACTTGCCACTCTTCAAAGTGACCAATAACACCAACTCACCCAATCTCAAGCAGGCAATTGTCCGCGGGCCCCATTTGCGCAAAATGGTGCTAGGACAAATGTTGACCCACAACCCCCCAAGATCGCGCAAATCTGCTCCTTGGTGTCTCTATCAGATTGTTTTCTTCAGCTCATAAAATGGGTATTCAAGAAGATCAAATGGTGCATCCTCTTTAAGGAGAAAGCAATGACTGCAGTATTCCCATGTATCCCCTGATGCAGACATGTATGTGTATATATATATATAATGTTCCAATCCGTTCCAATTCTACAAGAAAAATCCGCGTAAACAACCGGAGATTTTCCTTCACCCTCAGGCCTGCTACAGTGGCTTTAGAGATGTTTCAACTCATGGCTGAGAACTTTTTGGTGGGGGGTTGAGCCATTAAAACATCATACAACACATCAAAGCCTCGGAGAAAAAATATAACATGAATTATACAAGATTAATTAACTACAACAGGATACATATTACAACATTAAAATACAACATTAAGATACAACATTAATAAACATTATATAATTATAAGCATGATACATATTACCATAACATGATGCATGCATCCATCCATCCATCCATCCATCCATACATACATACATACATACATTGACATACATACATATTACAACATCAGACACACATCAAAGACGTGTTTTAAAACCGTTGTTTTTCCGCCAGGGAGATATGGCCCCTGCTGCCATTGTGATGAGCTTCGGTAGCGGACAGATTGCGGCGCAGATTGCCTCAGATGAGGCGAGCGAAACTATGATGGTTGAAAATGGCCATGTATAGTTGATTTACCCATCAAAAATGATGATTTTCCATAGTTTTTTGTATGTTTACCAGAAGGTATTGGGGATGTAACTATCCCAAAATAACCAAAATAGCCAAACTTGTCAGGTTAGTGAATTACTATATATAATTTACCCTGAATCATCAACAGGGATTTCATGGGATTTAATGGGGTATCAGAGGGATATACTTGGGATATCACTGGGATATACCGGGATTATCATTTGAGCAATGTTCAAACCATCTGTTGATTGATGATTAGTTCGGGGATTATACTACTGAATATGTGAATATATTTATATATATATATATTATATATTATATAGTGGGAATTATCATAATCTATGTTCGAACACTGCTTACTTGGAGATTCCCGAAACCGTGAAAAAATGGGTCGGTAAAACTTGGGCATTTCACCTTCAAATGCATCGGGATTCCCATGAGGATTTCAGCATTGGAACCAACAAGAAACACTGATGGATGTAACCAACAAATCCTATATAAATGATTATCTATTGGGAGATAAAAATGGGTGAAAATGTGGTCACCAATCTTCAGTTTCTTTTTTGCGCCATAAGCAAGGATAAACAAGAAATGTCCAGCCGCAAGACGCGATTGAACCATGGGTTGAAGAGTTCTTTGAGCCGTAGCCCAGAAGTGTAACGAAAGGAGTGCATCAACCCCTTTGTTTCCCCATGAGTTTGAGTCATAAGAATATCAAGTTGAAGTATGAACCAACTAAAGTTGGTTTTACACAAAGTTCCCAATGCCAATGATCTGATAAACCAGACATCATGGGTTTTAAAATCGTTACCGCTTCCGTTGATTGCCGTAGCATTTCAGATGTGGTATGCCGTCCTCGGCTACTGGATCGTCAACGATTTTTAAGTGACACATGAGTTGTCCCTGACATCTGAGATAGAACCCGTGGCCATATTTAGGTTCGTCTGAAAATAGGGTACCCCCAAATTTGACGGTTGATCCTCACTTTCTGTATTCAAATGGCCAATTTGGAATGTAAAGGAACATCCTCAGTTTTGGCTAAGCCACTAGATGGTTGGTTGTACCCTACCAATATCCATTTGTTACATACCACAAAATATCACCATCAAATGGTTGGTTTTATCCCCTATGTTGATCAAACCCAGATACATCATATGCTTGATATTCTTTGATAGTGTGTATACATATCATATGTATAATATAATTATATACACATACCAGGACCAATATCTAAAGGATTATTTAAATAAAAAAAATCTATCCCACGTATATCCCCCATTCTATCCTTCGTAGATCTCCATGTGTATCAATTTCATGGTGGTGTCCAGTTATAAAGTTGCTTTATACACATTCGAAACCCATCAATTCTAGATACTATAGTTATCTATAGTTATAATCTGTTATAACCTGTTATAACCTGTTATAACCTCCATAAATCCCAACAGATCTGCCTCAACTTCGCTGTTATCGGAGTTGTTCTCCCCTTGTTGCGGATTCGCGCTCCCCAGGTGCGTATCGGAGTGGTGCGAACCTTCATGGAGAAGGGCTTGCTTCTGATGGCTTGGAGCTTGGGAGATTCATATGGGCCAAATTTTGCGTAGGTTTGGAGAGAATTTCTGGGGAAAATTTTTGGTTAATCCATTTATAACTGGGGTTATAACCCATTTACTAAGTGAGATGAGCCACCAAGTACCCTATGGTAAATAATCAGTTGGACCAGAAATCACCAATTTTGTAATGGTAAATTTTGTAATGGGAATACCCTGATTCAGATAATTTATGGTAAATAAACAGTTGGACCCTGAAAATCACCCATGTTGAATGGAAACTAGTCTTCCAAGCCCGATGACTGCCAGGGTCTACGTTAATTTACCAGCGGGTAAGAGTGGGATTGTTCACAAGCAAAGATGTGGAGCCATGCTGGGACATGTGGATATGACTAGTAAAATGGGGATTTACATGGATATATGATATATGGTTAGACCCAAGTAAAGATTGCATTATATAGATCAACCAAAGCATGGACTGCAGATGTATTGAAGCCACAGGACGCCGGAAGCCATTGGCTCGCTTCGATGCTGCCATGCAGAGTTCTTCATGGATCCTGTGGGCATTTCCATGTGTCATGACCTGTTGAAATCTTTGGAGAGGCTGGAGATGCCGAAGGAATCTTCTGTTGCTGTCAAACATGCAGCAATGCATCAAATGTTCACCCCAAAAAAGGGGACATATATATATCCTTTCAGCAAGGTTGAAACATGTTGAAACCATCAACCAGATCTAATGTTGAACCTTGATCTAAAGAAATGAAGAATACGCAAAGAAGATCTGGGAGGCAACACATCTAGACGTTGCCATCCAGCTCGCATTTCCGCTCCTGGAAAGCTATGGCAGCAGTGGATTGGAATGGAGATTACTTCAATTTGCCAAAGGAGCACTGTTTGGTGTTACAGTTACCCTCTGGTCTTTAAGATAGCATTGGAAAACATGGAAATTGCATGAAAGTACCCTATGTTCATAGGTAAATCATCTATGCTATGAATCTATACGTGTGACATTTTCCATAGCTATGTTACCCACCTGAGGGTATATTTGCCTGATTCCCCCATGATTGTTCTATAGTGTTCCTTATTTCATCAGCCATTGTGGAACATCAACCGGTTCTAACTGGGCAAATTATGGCAAATCCCACTGCCATCGCAAAATGATTGCATATATTATGTACGGGACATCACCCAAAATGGACCATGGAGATCTATAGCTGGGAAAGACATGGGGAAGTATGGGAAAATAATGATTGAGAAAGCCCGGAACTAGCCATGTAGGTTTATATATATATATATTATATATATATACTAGTTTCTACATTTGGAAACGATTCTCAGTATACCGACCTCACCTTCCTTTGAACGATGCATTATGGAGGGAAGCATCCCAGGAAAAATGGAGAATTAAAACCCCCCAAAGGCAACCCTGCAATAATGTTTGGGTACCCTCTGGGGAACTAACGTAACTATGGAAAATCACCATTTTTAATGGGTAAATCCACTGTTTCTATGGCAATGTTCAATAGCTATGTTAGTTTACCAGAGGCTATATCAATGTATATCAAAAGAACCACCAGCAACAGCAGGAGAAGTTCCAGCTCATGTCCGTGGGACATCGCTTGAATCACTTCGCACAATGGATTGCCCGAAACGGCATGACGCGGCCGGCGATTTTGATGAGGTTCCATTTCGGCATGATGTTCACCAACTATGCGCCCCTCGGTGTTTTTTACAACTCTGGATGGGCGAATTCAACTTAGGTTTTCCCACCCAGTGTCTCCCATATGATGATTGTTATTACATGTTATTACTATTGTTATGATGACTGTTATTATTGGCACTAGCAGTCACTAGCAACTATAGTATGATTACTATTGTTATGATATGTTATGATTATAATATGTTATTGTTACTACTTACTCATTGCTATGCTTATTGCCACTACTAAACTAAAAGGGTTGGCAAACCGCCCGAATCCATGGCTACCGAATCATCGGGATATGTACAAGCGCACCATTGACCGGTTACTATGACCGGGTTGCGGTTATTCGAATTTGCCCAGATGTTTGGTGGGCATCTTCTGAAACATCCATATTGTGTCAGGTTGGTGATTTTTTAATTGAATCCAGATAGATTTGATTTGATTTGATTAGATTTCGAGCTGAAGAGGTTGGACTTGGTTTCTGGAAAGTGGATGTTTTTTTTTGCCAATCCTGATCTAGCAACAGGATGTAGCAAGTGTATCAAGAAAGGCCTAACAGTCTAACAGTAGCAATGTTTTCTCGGATACTTTCCTGGTCCATTGAGGTGCTACACTTTGCTGATGCTTTTGATCCCAGCATCTGGCTCCAAGGACAGCCCATGTCTGAGAAAAACAGTGGTCCCTGAGTTTGAAATCTTGAAGAATCAGATGGTTTGGGTGGTGTTTCGTTGTTTGTTTTCCTGGTGAAATGTGTGTTGGTGAATGCTCACCCCGAAAAATTCGAGATGTCTCCAATCCAATGGTAAGTGTCTATCAAGGAGGATCCTCCCATTTGGACGATGGTTGGCCCTGGCTGGTAGGTTTTTGGTCTAGTCAGTCCTCTTTTTCTCAAAAAAAAATCAAAAAAATGGTGATAAATCCATGAACATGTCATGGCTTGTCATCATGTTCCCCATGTTTCATGTAAAGTGGAGGCAGATCCCTCATATTGAGAGAATTCAAAGATCCAGGCATCCATGTAAAATATGTTTGTTGGATCTTGTTGGCAAAACCTTTTTTGATGATAAAATCATGACAGAAATCCACCATTGGTTCATGATGAAGTCCCCATCCAGGAAGACTACGGTGTGCTTCTGTTTGTGAAACTCTTGGTGTGGCAACACCTGGCTGAAGCATGTGGTTTCCTGACTGGTGGAAGGTGGGCTTGGCCTCCCAGACTATGAAGATAGAACAGTTGGAAAATGGTGGTTGAGATGTTGAAAACCTGAAAATATGAGGTAATTACATGTTTGTTTTCCATTTATCCCATTCTGGAAGCACTTTTCGCTCTTTTTGGGGATTACTGGAAGGGTTCAACCATATTTGGGATGGTCCCCAATGACAAATATTTTTGTTCAGGCAACTGGAACCTGGAACATTTCAATGTGTGATGCTACCGGAGAAAGGGCTCCATCAGACCTGCAGGTCTCCCATCGCTTTGAAGGAAGAAACAGTGATGTTTGATGGGTGAAAAACATGACATTTGGGTTTTTCCTGTACTAGTATCCACAAATCATCCATTTTTACAGGATTTAACAGGATTTTCCATCATAAACCATCCAGCTGAATCCAGCTATTGGGTACCCCCATTTGAAGAAACCCCCATTCCGAGGTTGCCGGCAAGGGCCACTGATGGGCCAAGCTTTTCCGAACAACTTTCGCTACCGCTTTTCGAGGTCTGGGTTTTGAGAAAGCACTGGGGATGCGGCCACAAAAATTGTAGTTCCATATACTGTAGTATATATATATACTGATAATATACATATATATATATATAATTATATATATATATATACATGAGCACTTTCCAAAACCTATTGTGAAATCGTTCTTCTGAATAGTTGATAGGGATTCTTAGGGATTCCCATGATGGATTATGATACTTCCCTCGAAACCAAATATAGTATATATAGAACCTCGAATAACCATCAACCAACAGTGTTTGGGAAACTGTTCACATGATGCTTGCCAACAATGAATTGGATTCAACAAACTTGTTTGGCCGATGGTGGATTGGGTTTCAAATGGTGCGTTCATCAACTTTCATCCCCTACTTGGGTAGTTTACACATGCGTACATCTCATTGACAGATTCATTTTTGGAATGGAATCATGCCTTTGGCTCTCCACTCTAAAATGCTGGGCACATGGGGCACATGTTCAGGACCTCACCAAGAACTTCACTATTACTGTTAATTAGTTAGCATTAGTTTGGGAAACTAATCTATATAATATGAAAAACACCCCCTAGTTATGGTCTCAGTGTGATGTGTTCAAATCCCCTGCTGTTTACCACGGTTTTTTCTGTGTGTTGGAAGGGTGGAGGGTATGATTCCAAGTCGCAAGGGGCACTCTGAAGCACTCGATTTTTCCATCTCTGGGTGGTCGCGCCCGAAATGCTGTGGACTATGCTGTGCATTGTGCCCAAGCAGCACCGGAGCTTGGCCAAAATGGGTGAAAGTTGGCAGCTCAAAACCGATGCTTCGAGATCCTCAAAAAGTGCCATTCGAATGGGTGGTTTGCGACCGAAAGTTGGAGCCATCTCCATGTTGTGTTGCTTTTTGTGGCATTTTGGGTGAAACGTCCAATCCAATAATCCAGAAACAGTTTGCGTCATTTGCACCAGCCATCCAGTTGTGAAAATAGGGCACCCAAAAATCTCTGGTCCGTGTCTTGAAATATATGAGCAATCTTACCGATCATGATTCCCATTGACATGTGGCTATGGATCAATACCTCTTAATACCATTTTTAGGGGAATGAACATCTATTTACCAGCTATTTTGATGTTCACCAGGGGTACAAGGTTTTGACACACTGCCATGTATATTTACCACGGGAACGGAACACGAGTCATGGTTGATGGCCCCAATTTTTGTCTCATCCCCGTATTCCCAGCATGCTGGGAGCCATGTAGCGGAGCTACCAAGCCCAGTGGCATCATGGGATGCCCAGCAGGTATCTTCTTCCTCTGTGGCTTGGGTTTCTTGTTCAGCAGCTTGGACGTAAACGAATGAACCGGGACTGGGAAGTACAGGGTCTCCAATGATGATAATGATGATTGTGAATATGTTTTTTCAATATAGGACATTATATAGATTGATTCAGATTGATTGAGATGGTCAGATTCTGGGTTTCAAAGACTGAACATGTTTCGTAGTTTCATGTCTGGTGTTTGTTTCCATTAGGAATGTGCGCAGAGGACCTGTCTTTTTGGCTGGATTGGACTTGTTATCCAGATTAGGGTGTGGGTCTGGATCAAATTATATCATTAAGTACCCACAGGTTACCCACCACCACAATAATATCCACACCCCGACCAGTTGGCTGCAACCTGGTGAACTCGCAATGGGTTTGCGTATACGGTCCTGTGCCCAGCGGCTGAAGAAATATGTCAATCTTAGGTCAATTGTCTTATTGTGTATCAACTCGCAAGAATGATCTGCATGTATCTATATAAATAATTCTGAATATATTATAATATCATGTATCATCATAATATGTATATATATATATATAATTATAACAATTCTTAAACTGAATAAATGCCTCTTGCCTCTCAATCCAGACATGGTTCGCAGATGTTCGCAGTCTCGTTTTGGCACATGTTCGAGTTCCCAGAAGGAATCTCTCCACAGGTCCATGGTACAACACGACGCTGCTGCGGCTGCTGGTCATCTGTGACGTCTACCTCTTCTGTTTCGATATGACCCAGTTCTATGCCAGTCCTTCGGCAGCGCAGAGCGGATGGAAAACATTGGAAAAATGTTGATGGGTAATCATGTTTAAGCATTCTTAATTCGATGTTTAAATATGCTTAATTGATAGTTAAACACAGTGAAAATGCTACTGTAGTTAATTATGCTCAACTTGATGACTTTTGATGGTTAGTCATGGTTAATTTGATGGTTAATCATGCTGAATCATCATTTCCCCATTAGAGTTGCCATGTTTGCGGTATAGCCCCACTTCAATTGCCCGAAATGTTTTCCCAAAGAATGATTCAGTTATCTTGCAAAACGCTGTTGATCAAAGGTCACTAGTTGGGATGAAAAAGTTTCACAAAGCAACCATCATGAATCAAGGGGTTGGCATATCTGGGCTGACATGCCATGTTTGCATATGAGGCCACAAAAGAATACAGATGACACTGCCGCAATAGTTCCCACCAGATCTGAACTGCCATGGCTGCAGGATTCTGTTCAAATAGCCCATATATTCGGAAAGCCTGTTTGCGTGTCCCCAAGCATCCCCAAGCTAATATGTATTTTCAATGATGTGCGCGTTCACATTCACATGCACATCAACTCTGGATACTTTATGGATCTTTATCGCCACATAGAACTTACATGGGATATTAATGGGATATATCCAGAAAGTACACTCTCTTTTTTTTTCGGTACATTCTGACAAATGTATACAAATGTCACACTTTTGCCGCCGGCTCCATGAATCTTTCCATGTAGGTAGTGGCCACGCTTATGGCAGCATGCTGATTTCTGCCTGCTTCCCCATGAATGGCGGGCGGATGGCTGGAACCTTGACGGAAGATCTGCGTGCTACGGTGGACTCGTGGGGATCGTTATATGATGTGCCTCTGGTTATGACTAACATAGCCATGGTTTGTTGATGGCCCTAATCGAAATAGATGGTTTACCATGGTTTACCTATTAAAAATGGTGGATCTTTCCATGGCTATGTTAGTCATAACCAGATGGTAATTATTGATATATCATGATTTCTTTCAGGTTTGTGAATCACTATACATAATTTGCCCAGATCATCTAAAGATTGATAATATTAATACACCCTAGATGGCTTTGGAATCTCAGAAACATGGTGGTTCTTTTTCAACAAGAATATATGTGCCCAGGAATGAATGGTCCACACCATGCCGCTGTCCTTTCCAAAAAAACACCGAGGAATGCAATTCGGGTTGATCCTGCAATGGTTTTTTTCAGGCCACTGCGGGGCTTTTCGGAAAATCTGCAAAGCGCCGATGGTTTGCCTGCTCAATTCTAGTGAGAATACCCTCTGGTAATTTAACATAGCTATGGAAAATCGCCATTTTTAATGGGAAAATCAACATAAATGGTCATTTTCAATAGCTATGTTAAATTACCAGAGGGTATGTGAGAATGTTGTTCTCTTTGGGAAATATCCTAAGAAATCCGATCCTGTCTGTTTCCAATATCTTCACCATTGCTGTGCACAAAAAGATCCAGTCGCTGTCGCAGGAGTTGGGAAAATCGGCCCATGGTTCGAGTACGTCAATGGCCCGTTCATGTTGCAATCAAGGCGCGGTGAGTTTTTCTTCAGGTTGACCAACCTGTTACCCTCTGGTAAAAAATTTACAGATCTTTACAGTTTGCGAACTGGAAAGATCCACCATCTTTAAGAACGGTAAATCAATGTAAATCAACTATTTCGATTAGGGCGTTTGCGAATTGGAAAGATCCACCATCTTTAAGAACGGTAAATCAATGTAAATCAACTATT
>Ga0126342_10021386_pt1 | contig 10790 bp, 10 predicted proteins | sample Cyp1metagenome_FD_92528 | JGI IMG/M metagenome (GOLD analysis project Ga0126342, IMG submission 92528) | Coral microbial communities from Lord Howe Island, Old Settlement Bay, Australia - Cyphastrea 1 metagenome | ecosystem: Host-associated > Invertebrates > Cnidaria > Coral ... | reverse complement strand
GTGTATGTGTGTATGCATGTATGCATGTATGCATGTATGCATGTATGCATGTATGCATGTATGCATGTATGCATGTATGCATGTATGCATGTATGCATGTATGTATGTATGTATGTATACACTATATATATATATATAGTGATATATAATGATATATATATATATTATATCAGGTTATATTTTATTATATTATATTATATTACATTATATTATATTATATTAAATTAAATTAAATTATATTATATTTATATACGGATAGGCCCCGGGGCTGTAACAGTGACCACAACTGGACAGCACAAACGGAGCATTACAAAAATGCTCCAAATTGGGCTTATCTCTAATAAGAAGTCCCAACATATATAGCCATGTTCAAATCAGTTTTTTCCCATTACCCCTGCGGGGTGGCATGAAAGCGGGCTGGATGGCATGAAAGCTGCTACTGCCTGGATTTTTTGCATCATGACTGTCCTGCAACTGCATGGCAACTGTTGTGACAAACAAGTGTTCAAAACATTTTGCGATCCCCCACGCAAATTTCTTTGGTATTGTCAGATCGAGCTCAAAAATGTTCAGGGCTAGCCTCTGACATGTCATATGGTACTGGGCTATGCCTCGATCCGTTGTTATCAAGGGGGCGAGCCTCCCTACGCGCTGCCCTGCTCAGCAACGAAGGCCATCGCCTGCTCCACCTGACACTTCACACGGCTGGCACCGTCAGTCAGGACTTCACAATGCTTGTCCGCAGTCTCCAAGATCTCCTTCACATTGCCATGCTCCTTGCCAAGGGCGTCTTCAACTTTGGTCGAAAAAAGCAAGGCCTCATCGATCAGCTTCTCCGCAGCTTCCAGCACGTAGGCAGGCACCAAAGTCTTCACCTTCTCCGCTTTGGCCTTGGCGCACAAATCCATGACGTGCAGCCGCTTAGTTGTGAGCAACTCTATCTTCTTGATGATCTTTTTTTTCTCGCCAGCCTTGAGCTTGGGCAGCTCCTCATCCCCAGTGCCCGACTTGTTCTTCTTGGACTTCTTATTGGCCAAGCTGCCATCGTTGCCATCATCTCCGCCACCTTGGTTCTTGGGAATCTTTTGCACCTTCCTTTTATCCACACGGCTGACTTCTTCAGTATCGGTGGCCGTGCGCTTGTAATTCACATCTTCGTAAAGCCAGACTTGCCTCACCGCGCAAAAGAAGCGGCGAGTGTTGGCAAAAAGGTTCTGCAGCTGCTCTGGCTTGTTCTTGTAGCGTTCGTTCATGTCAGCCTCGTCAAAGTATTCCCCACTGCCTTCAAATTCCACCTTGGTGGACAGTCGCTTGGACTCAACGATTGTTTCCTGCATGCGGGCAAGAAGGTCCTCACCAGCAGCATTCTGGAAGTTCTTGTAAAACTCTTTCTTTTGCTCTTCTGTCACATTGGTCCAATCTTGCGCCAGGGACCCATGCTTCGAAATCACGCGGTTGACCCGGGATTTCAAAGAGTGGCACGACTTGCAGCGCCGAGCCAAGGGTTGTTTTTGAGTAGAATGCATCAGCACAACGCTGTTCTCATCATTGACTGGCTTCTTGCAAGTACTGCAAGTCGACGGCTCGGGCTTTCCATCCACCTTAGTCTCCGGCGTGTTGAGAGGAGCCACTCCGCTGGCTTCGCTGGAAGCTTGAGCGTTCTGGCTTTCCCACTGCTGTGTGGTCACAGCAGTCTCAGCACCATCTGAAGAGGCGGCAATGGAAACCTGATCAGACATGATCCGAAGGCGAGCCTTTCGGTTTCTCACTTTTGGCACTTGGGCTTGGAAAAGTCTACGGGAAAAAGTGCTTGTTCAAAAAGAGATGAAACATGCGAATGAAAAAACACGCGAAACCAGGATTCAGGTACTGCAGCAGGGCTAACGCAGCTGTTTTCTATCTTTTCTTTACAGTGAAGAGAAGCGGTTGCGCGCATCAAGCACAGGCGAGCCTTGTGCAAGGAAAGATGCCTTCCTGACGCGTGACATAAGAAACTGCTTTCATGTCCGCAGTACAAAAATAAATCCGTTTCTCCCTTGTCGATTGGAAAATGTTGTTTCCCGCAGCCTGTTCTTCATACAAAGTGCCCCAAACCAGGAACTCTGAAGATGAGAGCAGTCGCACCTGCAAAAAAAGATCTGCTTGCACCAAAACCTTTTCTTCCGGAAGCCAAATTAAATCCGTTTGCCGCAAATAGCCACCTTCAAAGCGAAGAGTCTTGGAGCCATAGGCTGCTTGCATTCCGGGAAAGAATGGCTGGAGCCATGCTTCTTCTGCAATCGATTTGGGGTGCTCCAAAAAAACTGGGAGCAAAGAATGCTCGTCTTGAAAAGAGGCAAGGTCTTCAGCAACGGCGCGGTAGAAAACACCTTTTTCCACATTGGAAAAAACCTTGCTGGCCAGTGTTTTTACCCCTTTGTGTTTCCTCTCCGGGCTGAAGCAGCTCAAGTTGCACTTGAACTTCAGAAGCTGCGGTGGAACATGACGCAGCCAATGCGTCTTGGGTTTATTGCATTCCGGGTACAAATCTAGAAACAACTGGTGGTGCTTTGCAATATCATGTTCCAGCCGTGGCATGTGAGCCAAAACATTTTCCTGCATGGACAGCAAAGAAATGATATTCATCATGCTTTCCAAACATGCAGTTTCCTCCTGCAAAAGATTTCCAGGCCGCACCATGACATGCACCAGCATGTTCAGAATGTCCATGTATTGAAACATTTCACTAGCAAAAGCTTTGACGTGAGCGTCGTCCTCATTCACAACGCGTTTTTGAAAGTAGTTTTTTGGCCATGAAGCTGCTTTCTTGGGCCATTGCACTTGCGCTGCGAAATCATCCAGGGCTGCAAGAGTCATGCCCGTTGTTTTGCAAAGCCGCCGGGTGTACTGGTTGAATTCATATTGCGCCACACCCCCACTTGCCATGAGGATATGCATCCAATCCCAGCAGTTGTTTGTAATGGGGTTGCATATGTTTTGAATTTCCTGGCACCATGGCAAACCAAGCGGATGAAATACCAGGCCGTAAGCTTTCTCAAGCTTGTCGAACCTTTTGGGGTGTTCCTCGGATGCTGCAATCTTGAGCATGCAAGCCATGTTTTGGAAGCTTTCTGCAGAATGCAAATCAAACAGAGCAGCATCCGCACAAGTGTAAGGCACCAAGTAACTATGCCCAGGGGGTGCCGCATTCCGTCCCATCACATTCTTACACAAGTGGCAAGGCTTGTAGGAGGATGCCCCTTTTGTACACCAGAGCTGAACCAGCGCTTTCTCATCTGCCAGCAAGCAAGACAAGGTTGCAAAAAGCAAGAAGTTTTCAGTCGTAGTCTTACAACAGATACCACTGGTATCAAAACTCCAATTGCAAGTTGCTTTGCCAAAAAATGTTTTTACCATGAAGGTGAACAAAAAGGAATGCCCACCATCCACCCGCTCGACCAATGCCAAAGGGAACATGGCAAAATGAAACCACCCGTTTTGCCTTGCACGGAACCAAGATGGCAGCTGTGCTATGGTCCAATAAAAGCACACCAAACTCCGGCCAGCATCAGGACGAAGTATATTTCCAGGCTTTATCTCATCCTGGTAAAAAACCAAGCTTAGCTTTCCGTGGTGACGCCTTGCGTCCCGCAACATGTCTCCAAACCCGGGCTTCCAATTGCACATGTGATGAAGCAGTGCAAATGGATTTACATATTCCATCGTGTGTGTCTCCCCATTGGTCAAGACAACGGTGGTGGATTGCAAAATTTTCCCATATACGCTGTCAATCTCCAGCGGTGCACGGATAGCTTCGCGCAAATGGTCTCTCTTCTGGCCATCTTGTCGTAGCTGTGCTGCAGCACTCAAAGAAACACTCGGGGGCACAAAATGCTGAAAGATTTTGGGGCGTGGCATCCACCAAAAACAAGACGATGAGAATCAATGGCTATACATAAATACAAGAGGACGAGCCTTCTTGAATCATGAGACCTATATGCGTTCTCAAAATGAGAGGACGAGCCTTCTCATGCATCTAAAAAAAGTTTGAAGATATGAGTTGAAAATGGCTGCCAGACTACGCATGTGAAACTGATGCGTTTTTGCCAAGATTGCTTGACGTTTGAATCATGTTGACATGCAGCGATTTTTTCCAAACGCGTGTCATGTGGCATGCGCATGTCACCGCATGCATGCTGTCCATGGCGGGCGAGCCTCACCATGCTGCTTGCATTTGAGCGGGCGAGCCTCGCTCATTTCTCCTCAGATCGACTGCCAGGACCTCCATGATGCTTGGGCCTCCACGCTGTCCTTTTGCGATCTCTGCCGCGTCCGTCCGAAGTCTCCTCCTCAGGCTTTTTTTTTCGCCTGCGCTTTTTTTTCCCGGTGCCATGCTCAGGAATGGGCTCACAAGCGCTCAGCGCGCCATCCCCATGCACAGCGTCCGCCGGCACCAGAGTCGGTGCTTCAGACACTTCAGAGAACTCACCCGGGCTTTTTGTCACATCTGACGGGGGGCTTGCCTCGCGTGCTTTCTTGCTTTCATTCTTGCGGGGCGCCTTGCCCTTGGAGTTGGCCGGGTTGGCCACTGAGGACTGAGCAGCGTATGGTTGGCCATTCTCGTTCGCATTGCACCACCAGTACCAGCCTTCCAGGACCTGAATCCTCCAGGCATTGTTGGCACACTGTTGCTCTGCGGCCTGCAGCCTCCGCTGCAAGTCTTGGACTTCTTCTTTTGTAGGCCATTCCTTATACTTCCATGAGTCATCCCATGCACCCCTCTTCCATGAACGCTGAGGCTCAGGAGGGGGGCCCCGAGGTTCTGGGGCTCTTCCTCCATCATCCCCATTCAGCTCAACTTTTTCCAAGGCCATCTTGTGTGCAGCCTGCAGCTTGTCACACGGCCCGCACAGCGTCAGCATTCTCTGGTTCCATTGCCCTCGCTCTCGTATGGCCGCGCTGCAGCCGGTCGCATCTCGAATTTCCAGCCTCTGTTCTGCTGTCAGGGTTCCCTTAATGGGAAATGGGCCTAGATGCCCGTCCAGGCTCGCCATGGCGGTGGCCAATTGATCGGGCGAGCCTCGACCAGTCAGCGTTTGCCGGGCGAGCCGCGGGCAAAAAAACCTTTCAACTTGAGATTTCTCAGCCAGGATTCGGGAGCCGAGAAAAAAAACATTTTCTCCCGCGCAAAGAATGAGAGATGCGCCAAAAAATCACCTGCTTTGAAAAAAACCCGAGAAACCTGGGGACTTAGGTGACTTAGCTAAGTCCACTTATAACCACTTAGTCACGTTCGATTCTCGTGGCACCTAAGTGCACTTATAACCCAGCTAACCAGTTACAAGTCACTTATAAACTGTGCTGCACTTATAAGTCACTTAGGTTTGACATAGCATGGTTATAAGTCTACTTGACACGGTTATAAATCCAGATAGCCATGTTATAAGTCCAGTTACAAGTCAGCTAAGTTCAAAAAGCACCAAAGCAGGCATCTGTAGCGCATCTCTACGAGGTTGAGCACTCGAATCAGATCTGATTCCACTCCTCCGACTTGTCACCCAGTGGTACACCGTCTTGTTGTCTCCACCGTAGAGCACCACCTTACCCGTCCACCTGGCTCCCACAGCGCATGCAAATGCCACGAAAGACAGCATCTCTCCGAGGTGAATGGCTAGGGGCCCTTCTCCATTGATTTCCTCCTCAGCCAGCACCTGCACGATCCACGGCTTGAGCTCCTCAACCTCCTGTCTGCATACCAAACCATGCGTCCAATCGATTGAGCCCAAGACCGTAGGCGTTGCATCTGACGAAACAAACACCGCTGTTCGGAACTGTCCTCCAGGAATGGCCAAGCGTTCCAAAGGTGCGAGCGCTTCTCGAATGTCTCCTCCAAACTTCTCTGCCCATGTCTCGGACCTCGAGCATGACCACCTGCAGTCCTCAAAGAGCATCCAGAGGTCCTCCCACGCTTGCTCCTCTTCGTGCACCGTCATGCACTTGGAAGGGTTCGCTCTGGCTCCTCCTTCTGATCCTCCAAGGAAGCGCTCTGCTGCCTTCAGCTCATTCTTGAGGCCCTTCACCACCACCGACCATCCTGTAGCGATGCCCCGAAACCTCTGCATTTCCTTGAAGGTGACCGTTTTCTCGCCAAAATTGAACTGCGGTTCCGCCAGCAAGTAGGCTCCTTTCAAAACTCGCGCCTCAGGCAATGACATCTTCTCCGACACTGTGTCGATGTTGACCCCCCACACTGTTTAGGAGTATGCAAATACGCCCTCCTCCGCGTCCTTCGCCGCGTTGATGGCGTTCTTGCCCAACAGCTGCTCCCAGAACTGGCCCATCTGCAAGCCGCTGCGCCTCTCTGAGTAACTCTTGTGCTGTGGATGGTGCCGTCTCTCCGTCACGTCCTCCATGCTCCGGACTCGGAATTCGGATGTTCTCGAAGATCTGCTGCGTGGGGCCTTGCACAATCTCCGCAAATTCCCTTTCTTGTCTGGTGTAGTCAACCTGTTCCATCTCCTTGGGAACGTCCCAAGTGACTCCTCCGGCTCTCTTCTCACCTTTCTCCTGGTCTTCTCCTTCCCCTGAAGGCTCTCCAGCTCTCCTCTTGCTCTGTCCATCTCTGATCTTGTCCTTCTTGCCATTGGCGACTTGATTCCTCAGGTCCTTAATCTTCTCCGCCGCTGACTCCTTGCTGTATTGCTTCATCCTCTTCAAACCTCCTCGACGAAGCAACTGCATCTGGACCGATGGATCGAGCGCTTCAAAGGCTCCTCGTAGTCCTTCATGAGCTCGTTGGCAAGAAGCCTGCGTGCATCCCATGTGTGAAAGGTAGCCCCAACAGTAGTTTGCCATCCTTGTTGGTGGGCGCACGGTCCCTTGCCCGGTTGGCCTCCTCTGCCGTCAACTTGGGCCCGATCAAAGTCTTGGCCGTGATCTTGTCGTCGGCCTTTCCTTCTGCAGCCTGCTGCCCGGGTCCTCGACCTTTCGACGCCCCCTCCCATGTCAGCTTCCAGAGCATCCGCTCTTGCCTCCTCTCAATGCGGGGCAAGACCTCCGAAGAAGACCATCCATCTGGATGATGCAAGTCAAAAGTTCGTGGAAGTTGTAGTGGAGGTTGACCGTGCTCATCTGGCATCAGGGCGTAAAAGCGCAAGTCACTCAACGTCATGGTTTCTCTGCCACTCATGCTCTTGATCTTTCTCAACTCGCCCTTGAGCTCCTCGACAAACCTCCAATGTAGCTCCTCCCAAACTTCACACAATATCTGTAAAGGCCACTTGTGAGGAGCTGCAAGATGCCACTCTCCCAAAACCTGAGCTGCATGCTCCCTCACAGACCTCCACTCCTTTCCATAGACCAAGCACCAGATGTCATTTTGCCGCTTGACTCGGTTGCACCAATCCTCATATCTGGTCGGGGCAGGTGGTCGTTGCTCCTCCTTCTGGACTCCACTGCGTACTGATCCAGCTCCGCATCGGTGCAGGGGACAAAGTCTGATGCTGACAGGGCATAGCGTTCCTGGGTTCCCCAGTGTGGGCCAGCAAGGCCAACCGTGCTGTGACCTTCTGGCGGAAGCCTGCATTCCTCAACTTTGTTGATGCCCCCGCCTGTGCGCTAAGCAGCGCGTTGGCCAAGTTGGCTCCATACTCATTGGCCGCCACCTCCACAGTGTACTGCCCGCAAGCTCTGAGCAAAAAGACCAACTCCTCGGACGTCTTTCCCAAAGCCTTCAGTGTCCCGTGATTCACATTGTTGGCACTCTCGTTCTGGTTCTTGACAAGGTTGGCCAGCTCCGCGGTCTGATACTGAATGGCTTTGGCAATCTCCGGCTAAATAAGTGGCTAAATAGCCGCGAAATAGCTGCTAAATGGTTGCTAAATAGAACAAGGAGGTGAACGGATTCATGTGACTTTGGAATATTCTAACTGCTAATGTTTTCCGAATATTCTACGTCGAGCGGTGTATCATTTTGGAATATTCTAACTGCTGATGTATTTTTTGGGGTTATTCTAACTGCTAGGAGGTTCTTATATATAATTCATGTTTGGAATTTATTTCAACCATTTGGTCGAAACGCAAGAAGCTCACAAATGGGATTTAGGGGGCAACAACTAGCATATTCACACGAAGACAGGGGATTATATAATAATATGTATGTATATATCAATATATATATATACCATAAGAATTTTATGTCTATATCACTAATAGCGACGGACTGAAACTTAAAATGCCTTGGGCCAATGAAATACTGAAAGGGTCTTCAAATATGGCGATAATCATGCGCACTTAGAATGCCCCATAGTGCCCCAAAAAAAGTCAAGCTCGCAGGTTTGATTTTTTGGTGATGGAGGCATTCTAAGTGACCCCCATTTTTTTTTCGGAGGCATGCTAAGTGCGCAGGTAAATAATTTTACAAACACGGAGGCGTTCTACTAAGTTTCAGTCCGTCGCTATAGTCTAGTGTAATGTAGTGGTGGTTGTAGTTGTAGTTGTAGTAGCAGTTGCAGTTGTAGTTGTAATGTAATTAGTGTAGCGTAGTGCTGTGTAATGTAGTGTAGTTGTATTTGTATTTGTAGTTGTAGCGTACTGCAGTGCAATTGTGTAGTGTAGTGTAAAGTAGTGTAGTTGCAAGTAGTTGTAGCTGTGGTGGTGGTGGTGGTGGTAGTAGTAGTAGTAGTAGTAGTGGTGGTAGTAGTTGTTGTTGTTGTTGCTGTTGCTGTTGCAGTGTAATAATTGTAGTGTAATTAGATGTAATTAGGTGTAATCTATCTACCTATCTATCTATCTGCAAGCTTCAAAACGAAGCTATTCTGCGAGACTTCCTCAGTTTTTGAACTTGACAACATCAAAAACGAAGCTATTCTCTAAGGGCTCCTCAATTTTTGACCTTGGCAACATAAAACGCGGTAATTTTGCGAGACCTCCGACTTCCTCAATTTTCCAAGTTGACAACGTCAAAAACGAAGAAATTCTGGGAGACTTCCTTTAAAAATGGAAAAGTTGGGCGCAGAGCTGACGGGCCTGGTACCAATGCATTTTGCGATTTTTCCCATTCCATCTGTTTAAAGTACTGCGCCTGCCACGAATTTGATGCCAGGTCATATACGAAGTGCTGCACCTGTCACGCAAAATCATCTTCCCAGAACTGATCTGATGCTCCAAAATGCAACCCCTCTCAGGAAATCAGGCCTACACTTCCTAACATCTCTGATGAATATGTCTCTTGCACTGCGCCTGCCATGCGACAAGCATCTTTACGGATCCGCTTCAACTGGCCCACGCCTGCCATTGTTTTTGGAAATGCGACAGAACCCTCACGTTTTGCTCACTTTTGGCAAGGGATCCCTTGCGCCTGCCACGCAAAAAGACACCTGAAAACCGGACGTCCAAAAGTGCTCCGTACCAATCAGTTTCTTACACTTTTGACTTCGAAATGTGCTTCGCGCCACGACGGCGTGCATTTTTTCATTATCTCAACTTCCAAAAGTGCTCCGAGAATGGTGTGCTTTGTACGTTTTGACTTCGAAATGTGCTTCGCGCCACAACGGCATGCAATGTGTCATCTCTCATCTCCCCCAAATGGCTCCGCACCCGCCACTTTAGCGAGCCTACTTTTCGAGCCTCCGGAGCCACAAATCATTGGAACAACAATGAACAACACAGTGAATCGTGACTTTTCTACTTTTCGCGCACCTGCATCTTCTTTCCTCTGACTCATTCTCGTCTCTGATCTTCATTCTTCTTCTCTTCTCTTCTCTTCTCTGACTCTTCCCACCTCTGCTTTTCCATCTGTCCATATTGTCGGAAGTTTGACTTCTAAACTTCCTTCGGTTAATATATTGGGACTCCTATTGGGTTTCAAATCCAGGAAGTCTATGGCCTATGCACGATGCAATGTGACATGACATCTTCATGGCGTGATGACGAAATACACATCTCACATGATTATACATGATTCAGGTATTAGAACTTTGGCATTCCCCTGCCAATTAGGGGGTGGGGTTGGAGCCACCGATTTAGCAGTGGCCCCGGTATTTTTCCCTACTACAAGATGCCGGACCTGAGTTTACAAAATGGGTTGCCTGCAAACTCCCTCTACTAAATCTGGGCCCTGGATAGGCTTCTTCACTACAAAATGCGTACCGAAAAGAGGTTAAAACAGGATTTGAATTATTCCCCAACAGCGTAAGCTAATGGGGTCTTCAGCCCAGAATAGCTCCGGTGTGCACTGGTGCAGGTGCCGGGTCAAGTTCAACGAGGTTCCGGAGAAGGTTCCGAAGGTTCCCAAGGTCTGGGAGGCTTTGGTGGAGAAACAGGTCAAGTTCAACAGGGTTCCGGAGAAGGTTCCGAACATGGTTCCGGAGAAGGTCTGGGAGGCTTTGGTGGTCCGGAGAATGTTCCGGAGAAGGTCTGGGGGGCTTTGGTGCAGAGCGAGGTCAAGTTTAATATATGGTTCCGGAGAAGGTTCCGGAGAAGGCTCCAGAGAAGGTCTGGGAGGCTTTGGTGCAGAGCCAGGCCAGGTTCAACAGGGTTCTGGAGAAGGTTCCGGAGAAGGTTCCGGATAAGGTTTGGGAGGCTTTGGTGCTGATCCAGGTCAAGTTCAACAAGGTTCTGGAGAAGGTTCCGAAGAAGGTTCCAGATAAGGTTTGGGAAGCTTTGGTGCAGAGCCCAGTCAGGTTCAACAGGGTTCCGAAGAAGGTTCCGAAGAAGGTTCCGGGAGGCTTTGGTGCAGAGCTCGGTCAGGTTCAACAGGGTTCCGAAGAAGGTTCCGGAGAAGGTTCCGGGAGGCTTTGGTGCAGAGCCCG